>Ga0210003_1001164_pt1 | contig 23287 bp, 17 predicted proteins | sample LantaG_FD_182804 | JGI IMG/M metagenome (GOLD analysis project Ga0210003, IMG submission 182804) | Deep subsurface microbial communities from Baltic Sea to uncover new lineages of life (NeLLi) - Landsort_02402 metaG (SPAdes) (version 2) | ecosystem: Environmental > Aquatic > Marine > Oceanic >... | reverse complement strand
TACTGCTGGGCGGGGGCGCGCGGGGGAGGGGCTCGCCCTCGGGGGGGGGAGGAGGAGACCTCCACTGGAGCTTCCTGCTCGACGCCGAGCCGCAGTGGGCCCAGCAGCAGCATTACCAGCAGCAGCTGCATTATCAGCAGCCGCAGTATTATCAGCGTTCTCAGCAGCAGCAGCAGCAGCAACACGCGCCGCTGCCGCCCGCCGCCGCCGCCGCCGGCGCCCCAAGCCGTCGGCGCGGCCGTGCCGCCGTCGGCTACCTCGAGGCCCTCGAGCACGGAGGCTTCTCCCCTCCTCCACCTCAGCGGCCTGTTGCTTCAACCGCTGCTGCTCCCGTCCCTCCCGCTCCTACATCTGCTGCTGAGGAGCAGCAGGAGAAACGAAAGAAGAAGAAAAAGGAGAAGAAGGAGAAGAAGTTGAATAAGCGGCGGGGGGGGCAAGCTCTGCCGTTGCACCAGCCACACTCGACGACCGCCGGCGTGGGCCCGAGCGCCGGCTTCGAGGTCGAGGAGATGCCCTCTTCCTCTTCCGGAGACGATGAAGAGACTGCAGTGGGAGGAGGACGCAAGAAGGAGAAAGGCGGCGGCTCAGAGGCGGAGAAGAGGCAGAGGAGGAGGGGCATCGGCGACAAGAGGAAGAAGCGGCAAAAGCGCGCCGAGAGGGCGGCGACCGAGGTCGCGCTCGCGACCGCTGCCGCTGCCGCTCCATCTGCTCCTTCCCGCTCGAAAAAACAGCAGCAGCAGCAGCAGCTCCCGCAGCAGACCGCGACCGCCGCGACGGCGGGAGGAGGAGGAGGTGCGAGCGCCGGCTTCGAGGTCGAGGAGTGCTCTTCCTCTGACGACGACGGCGATGGCGACCGCCAAGGCGATGGAGGAGAGCAGCAGCAGCAGCAGGAGCAGCAGCAGCAGCAGCAAACCGCAGCGATGCCTCCCCCGCCTCCTCTCGCTCCTCCCGCCCCCTTCCCTCCCTCGGACGCCGCGCTCGTCGTCCGGGGCCGCGTCGTGCGCTGGCGGCAGGAGGAGGACAGGGAGATCGCGAAGCGGCTCGGGTTTGGTGCCGCCGCCCCCGCGAACGCTGGCTCCTCCCCAGCGCCGCCGCCCGAGGAGGGGGCGTTCGCGGCCGTGGCCACGGAGCTCTCCTCTGAGGGACAGGGGCGGTCTTTCTCCGCCGAGGAGGTGCGGGCGAGGCATGCGTTCCTGTGCGACAAGTTTGCGGAGAAGCAGCAGCAGAAGCGGGCTGCTGCTGCTGGAGCGGCGGCGGTGGTCAACACTTGACAGAGAAGGACAAAAGGAAAACTCGAAAAAACTGAACACAAAACTGAAAACGCATTTCCCCCCAACTGTAAATTTGACCTGAAAATGATGACAACGCAGATGAATAAAGTTTATATTCGCGGAAAAAGGGGGACTCTATTTCGCGTGCGCGAAAAAAAAAAGTGAGGCGAAAATGAACGGGAAAACAAGCAGCAGCTGATGAAATGAAAAAAAGGGAGGGGTTCGTTTTAGCCTTGTTCAAATGCAGAAGGGAATTTCTTGTCTAGTTCCTATTCAACTTTGTTTTCGAGAAGGGGACTGATAACGAAGCGGTAGTTGGAGAAGGGCCAGCGAGGGAGGAGGGAGAAGGGGTGTGTCGGAGCAAATTTTCTTCGTGTCGCCGCAGGAAAATAAGGCGAGAAAATCTCAAAGCAAAACACTGCTGCTGCTCCGCGCCTGGAGCTGCCGCCGCCGCATCCCCCTCTCAATCATCCTCAAGGAGCCTGGTCCGCGAAGGTGACCGTCTTGCGGGCCATTTCGAGCGACGAGGAGCTGGTCGGCGCGAGTGGGGGCTTGCCGCCTGCGGCGCTCGCGAGCGTCGCAACTGCCGTCGCGCCGCCGGCGGCAGCAGCATCAGGCTTTGCTCCCGCTCCCGCCCCCGCGGCCCCGGCGAACGCGCTCCCGAGAGGCGAGGCAGTGTTGGGGGCAGAAGGCGGCGGACCGGTGCTGCCTCCTCCAGCCCCGCCGTTGCTGGGGGGGCGGCCGCTGCTGCCATCTCCTCCGCCGGCGCCTCCTCCTCCAGCTCCTCCGCCGGCGCCTCCTCCTCCGCCGCCTCCGAGCGCTTTGGCCCTCGCCCTCGCGGCATCCCTCGCCGAGGCGGCCAGCGGCGTCACCCTCCGAAGGATCTCGTCGAAGGTCGGCCTCGCGGCCTCGTCGTCAGCCCAGCACTCGCGCATCAAAGCTACGTACTCAGCGGGAGGCGCGCGGCCGGCGGCGACCTCGGTCGGGGGCGGCGCGTAGGGTTCTTCGTCTTCGTCGTCGCCGTCGTTCTTGCCGCCGCCGCTCTTGTTCTTCGTCATCGCTGCCTTTTTCGCGCTCCTCTCCTTCCCTCCCCCAAACTCTTCCTGCCCGGGTAAGGGCCCGGGCCTCCCTCCCTCGATCGCGACGCGGTAGAACACGGTCGCGGTCGGGACGCCTTCGTACGCGCTGCAGCCGGCCCAGAGCTCCCACATCAGGATGCCGAAGGCGTAGGCGTCGGCGGACCTGAAAGTTAAAAATACGTTTTTCCCCCCGAGTTTTTTGGGGAAAAAAGTGAGAAAAAAATGAAAAAAACTGAGAAAAAAAATAATAAAAAAAAGCTCAAGAAAGAAAGAAAACACCTCCACTCACCTCGCCAGCCTCCCGTCGCGGATCAGCTCCGGAGGCATGAACGCTATCGTGCCGTAGCTCCTCGTCGACACGTGCGTCGACCCGGCGTCGAGCACGCGCGACAGGCCAAAGTCCGACACCTTGCAAGAGAAGCCGCGCGGGTCCGAGGCGGTCGACTTTAGCAGGACGTTGGCCGGCTTGAGGTCGCCGTGCATCACCCCCAGCCCGTGGAGGTAGTCGAGGCCCGCGGCGACGTCTTTCAGACAGGCCCAGATGGAGGCGACGTCGCGGGGGGCGATGCCGCTGGTGCTGCTCGCAGAGGGAGGAGAGAGCAAGGAAGGGGAGGAGGGCAGGGAGGAGGTCGCGACGAGCGCGCCGACCTCCTGGCCGCTGCCGCCACCGCCGGCGGCAACGGCCAGGAGGGCGGCGGCGCCCTCCGCGCCCGCCGACTGCTGCTGCAGCAGCCGCTGCTTGGAGTAGAAGCGCCCCCCCCGAACGGCCGCGTCGAGCGTTCCCCGGTCGCAGAACTCGAGGACGATCCACGTCTCCAGGGGCGCCGCGGCGGGCGAGGAGGCGGCAGCCGGCGGGCCGAGCCCGTCCGCCTCGTCACCGCCGTCGCTGCCGGCTGTCGAGGCCGCGCGGGCGGCGGCGGCAGCGGCGGCGTTGGCCGCGCTCGCCGCCGCGGCCACGCTCTCGGCGGGCCTCGAGGACCCTCCCGCGGCGACGGTGAGCACCTTGTAGGTCGCGACGACGTTGGGGTGCTGCACGGCCAGCGCCAGCGCCGACTCGCGCGCGGCGTCGTCCTGGCGCGCCCTCGCCCCGGCCGAGGCGTTGGACGAGCCCGCGGTGTTGTCGCGGCCCGCCGCCCCTGCGGCAACATTCGCGTCCCCCGCTCCTCCCCCCCCCCCGCCCCTCGCGGCGTCTTCGGCGTCGATGACCTTGATCGCGACGATCGTCCCCTTCCACCGCGCCTTGTAGACGCGCCCGAAGCTTCCCCGGCCTAGCAACGGCCCGAGCTCGATGTCGCCGACGGCGTCGGTCGAGCGCGCTCGCAGCAGCCGCGGCAGGTCGGCGGGGTTTCTGGCCGACCTCGCCGCCTTCGCGTCCTTGTTGTTGGAGCCGGCGGGCGACGCGAGGAGGCCCGTCGAGGACGACGGGGCCGTGGAGGAAGGGGCCAGGCCGCTCTCCCCGCCGTCGTCGGCGACGGAGGCGGTGCCCCCTTTCTTCGAAGCGTCCGCCTTGCCGACGGCCTTTGCGGCCTTTGCGGCGGCCGCAGAGGCCCTGTCCTTGGACGACGCCGACCTCGCCAGCGACCGCCGCCGCTGCAGCCTGCGCAGCCTGCGCGACAGCACGGCCACGCCGACCAGCAGCGCCACGATGACGGAACAGGCGATGCCGATGACGAGCCAGGCCCACCAGTGCAGCTTCGGCCTCGGCTTCTGGTAGGAGCCGCCGCCGCCCTGCCCCCCGCCTCGTATCCGGTTGGCGAGGGCCGCGACGGCGTTGGCCGCGGCCGAGGCGGCCCCCGAGGCCGCCGCCGCGGAAGGGGAGGAGCCCGGGGGGGCGGCGGCCCCGTCGCCCGGGGCGGACGAGATGTTGACCAGGTCCCCCCTGCCCGCGCCCCCTCCGGCCGCCTCGGCCGGCGCGGGCCCCCCCGCGGCGGCCACGGGCGGCAGCGCCACCCTCTTGCTCGGCATCTTGCCCGGCCTCGCGGGGGCGGGCACGCACGAAACGACGGTGTCGGTCGAGACCACGGTGCAGTTCCCCACGGCGGCGTCGCCGTCGGCGGGGGACCGCAGCGTCTGCACGACGACGTTGGTCCCGGGCAGCGTCAGGTCCCTGCCCCCGTCCGCCAGCCGCGCCTCGTAGCCCAGCGCGTCCGTTTCCGCCTTGACGCGCTGGCCAAACTGCGAACAGTTGCCGCCCCAGCCGTCCTCGGCGACGTAGTCCACCCTGGCGTCGACGAGCGCCAGGGTCGTGTTGGGCAGGGTCACGACCGACGGCCAGGCCGAGAGGCCCGAGGGCCTCAGGCGCGTGAGCCCCTCGGCGCGGACGCCGCCCCGCGGGGCCAGGCCTCGAAGCCACACGTGGTCCAGCGTCAGCCTGGCCTTGTCTCCCGCCAGGACGACGGCGGAGACGAGGCGGCCAAAGTCGACGGTGACGCGGCCCTCGGCGGGGTTTCCCGCAGTAGAAAGGTTGGCAAGCGCCGCGGCGGTCGGGGCGACGGTGACACGGCGCATGATGACCGCGGAGCCGATCGCGGCCCAGTTGGCATCGTCTTTTTTTTGTTTCGGGGGGAGGATTGGAGGAAAGAGGGAAGGGAGAAGACGTGAGGGAAAAGAAGACGAAGAAGAAAGAAGAAACAACAACAAAAAAGCGCGACGGCGGCGGCGACGGAACAAGAAAAGGAGAGAAAAAGAAAAAAGAAACCAAAAAAGTCTCTCAGCAGCAGAAGAGGGACTCACTCAGGACGATGTCGTTAGAGAGGAGGATGGTGCGGATCAGCGGGTCCTGGAGGTAGTTTGCGAAAGACTGCGTTTTGTTTCCCGTTCGTTTTGTTGTTTCGAGGGCGCGAGAGGAGGTGAGAGAAGAGGTCAGAGAATGAAAGAGCGGTGGCGCGCCTTCGTCATCGTCGTCGAGCGGAGCAAACTGCCTCTCTTTCTCCTGTGCTCCTTCCTGTTCCTCCTCCTCGTTTTCTCCTCTTTACTCTGACGCTTTGCTCCTCCGACGCCTCCACACGGGAGAGCACTTTCTCGCTTCTCTGACGAGATGCGAATTTGAGTCCCAGAAGGCGCGAAGGCGACACATTCGAAGAGGCAAAACGCGAATGTCCTCCCCATGGCGCCTTAGAGAGAAAGAGAGAGAGCATTGGAAAAAAAAACTCCCCCGAAATTCTCACCGCCGCGTCGCCTGCCGTCCTCGTCGCCCCGGTCGCAAACGCCCTCGCTGCCTCCCTGGCCGCCTCGCGGGCCGCTCTCGCGTCCGAGGCCGCCGAGTTGGACCGCGCCGAGCTGCCCCCGGCCGACTTGTGTCTGCCGCCGGACGCCGCCCCTCCGCCATCGATAGGACCGCCGCCGGCGAGAGGCAGCACGGGCGGGACCGCGCCGGCCCCGGCCTCGTGCTGCTTGTCCGCCTCGTGCTGGCCGTCTCGGTTGGCTGCTCCCCCGCCGCAGCAGGAGAGCAGGGCCAACAAGAGCAGCAGGAGCACGAGGGAGAGCGGCGAAGAAGAAGGAGCTCTGCTTCTCCGCCTGTCGAGCGAGAGCATGGCTGCTCTCTCGCTCTCTCTGCTTGTTTATCACTTCGCTACTCTCCCGAGGGGGTTCTTGTTCGACTTCCCCTCGTTCGCGTCGCTTGGAGTGGTGGTTCCCGTGTTGCGCCCTGCTTTCAGAAACGAGCAGGGCGCGACATGGGCGAAAGGAGAAGGAGGGTGAGAGCCTCTTGAGTTTTCTCTGGATGGGTTGCTCAAATTAGTGACCGAGGGGCGCGAGCGAGGGGCTCGAGCAAGTTTTCTCTTTTTCGCCTCTCACCTCTCGCCGCCGAGACAATCGTTCGTCCGACTCGACGGCGTCCGAGCATCGATTCGTCTCGTGCGCTTCGTGGCCGCCCACTGCAGCCGCGCTCTCTCCCGAAATTTATCTCCACGCCTCGAACGTCTCAAGCCGCTTCTTTGTGATCAAGGACGGGCGAAAGGGCTACCCGCCAAGCCAATCGCCTCCCCTCTTTTTTCTCTTCAAAAATGGCCGTCCCGACCCCGACCCCGTCCGCGGCCGACCTCGCCGACCTGAGCCACGCCGCCTCCACGCTCTTCTCGCTCGACGACAACCGCGCCGTGCCCGGAGTCGACTACTCCCTGGACCTGCAGAACCCGGTGCAGACGTTCGGGGGCAGCGGCAACGGCCGCCGAGGCCCCGTCGACCGCTCCGGATCCAGACTGTTCAGGACCGCCGCCCCGTCGCTCTGGCACCGCCGCTCGTACAAGCTGTTCTACGACCTCTTGGATAACTACACCGCGGACACATCGGTGGCCGAGCGGCGCACCCAGAAAAAAGAGGCCGAAGAGAGGGCGTTCCTCGAGGAGGTCATGCGGTCGAGGCCGATGCGCTTTGCTCACTCGCTGCTCGCGGCCAAGGGGCTCGCGCCCGCGGCCGCCGCCGAGTTCGCCGGAGCGCTCCATCACGCGTGGTTCTCGACGTACACGCGCGGCGACACGCGCGACAGCTCATGCGGCTTCGAGCACGTGTTCTGTGGCGAGATCGGGGACCCGGACGGAGACGGGAAGAGGTGAGAGAGGAGTTTTATTTCTTCTTTTGAGTTTTCTTTTTTTCTCTTCTTTCTTTCTCCTCCCCTTTTTTCTTACGAAACCTCGAATCCACGCCCTCTTTCTCTCCTCCCAAAATAACAACGACAACGACGCCAAAAACAACAACAGGCAATGCGCCGGCCTCCACAGCTGGATCCGCGTCCTCGAGCAAGAGGGAAAGGGCAACCTCAACTACTACGGCTTCGTGCCCAGGAGGGGCAGGAACGCGGCCCCCGTCGCGCCGGACGACAAGGTGCTCACGATTCAGTTCTCGTGGGACCCCAACCCGAGCGCCGATCCGAACATCGTCGTCACGAAGGAGCTGTCGACGATGCTCGTGGGAAGCTCGCCCGAGGTCGAGGTGGCCCTGTACTCGCTCTTCTTCTTCGCGGGCGTCGAGGAAGGCAGCCTCTGCCTGAACGGCAACGATCTGAGGGTCAGAGTTTACAAGATTCGATCGAAATACGGGGACAAGATCGGGGCCGCGTTCGTGGAGAGCGTTAGCGGCGGAGACGGGGGCGGGGGAAAGCCGCGGCCGCAGCAGTGGGGCTCGGGCGTCACGCGGCCCCAGCCCATCGGCGGCGGCGGAGGACGTCCGCAGGGAGGACGGCCGCAGGGAGGACGGCCGCAGGGAGGCGGCGGCGGCGGCGGCGGCGAGATGCCGAGCTGCGGCAGCATCATCGTGGTGCTGCTCAAGGAGCTCTTCAAGCTGCTCAAGTAGATAGGGAGAGAGAGGGAGGAAGAGCGGCGGCGGGAGCAGTAGCGGGGAGGAGGAGTGAGGAGAAGGTCGAGATTTTTTGCTGCCCCTTCAAATAAAAAAAATTGAACAAATTCGAGCACTATTCGTCCTGTTTGCTTTCTCTTTCTTCTTCTTTTCTTTCTCCCCTGCTCTCTTTCTCTCTCTCTTTCTCTCTCTCTCTCTCTCTCTCTCTCTCTCCGACACAAGAACGGATCCTCTGTTTGTGTTTGCTGACCCGAAGCAGCAAGAGAGACCGACGAGAGAAAGAGAGCTCCCTTCGCAAAAAAAGATAAAGGCAAATGGCGACGTCGAGATTGGCCGCCGTCGGCAGCAGCGGCGTCAGCATCGGCCATCACTCTTCTTCTTCTTCGCTGCTCCTCCTTCCTCGGCAGCAACAGCGAACAGCAGCCTCTCCTCCGCGACGACATAATCTTCGTCTTCTAGAAAAACCTCCTCAAGCCGCACCCAAGGGCTTCGGCAGCGGCGCCAAGAAAAAATCGATAGCAACAGGAAAGGGGACGACGCCGACGCCGCCCTGGCTCGCCGACGCCTCGGTCTGCCCTTGCTGCTCCGGCCGCAAGTTTGACACTTGCTGCGCGCCCTTCCTGAGCGGCGCGGCCCTGCCGCAGACCGCAGAGCAGCTGATGCGGTCCCGGTTCGCGGCGTACGTGTCCAAAAACGCCGAGTACATCCTCAGGACGACGCACCCGGACAACCGCGCCGCGGCCGGGTCGACGAGGGACGACGGGACGACGGCGGCGTCGTCGCTGGCGGAGGACGTCCGGGCGACGATCAAGCGCGTGAGCTGGCAGAGGCTCAAGGTGGAGGGCACAGAGGGAGGTGACAGGTGAGGTTTGAGGGGTCGAAAGGGGTGGGGGGAGGGAGGGTTGAAAAGGCGGTTTTCCCCCCCCCTTTTCTCTCGAAAACAGGGAGAGACACCTCACAACCCGAAAAACAAAAATGAGACGGAAAAAAACAAAAAACTCTTCCTCACAGGGACGACGACGAGGGCTTCGTCACCTTCACGACCTGGTTCAAGGTCACGGGCCAGGTCGGCTCGAGGCAGGACGGCGGCGACGCGGTCGGCACGATGAGCGAGCGGTCGCGGTTTGTCCGCCGCCGGGTTTCCGACGACGACGGCGGCGGCGGTGGAAATGACGGAGGAGAAGGAGAAGGAGGAGAGCAAAGGAGCGAGAAGAAGCGTGGGGAGTGGTCATACAGGGAGGGGATCCCGGTCATCAACGGCGTGCCGCGAGTGCTGAGCTGAGAGAGGGGGAGAGAGATGGGGTGTAATTACGAGGTCGAGGTCGAGGGCCGCGGTCGAAGGAAAGAGAGAAAGGGTGGCGGGAAAGGTCGAGGAAAGCGAGAGAGCGAGCGAGAAGCTAACTCTCACTTTTTTCGCTCGGGCTTTTGCAAGACGAAGCATTCGAGCTCCGCTCTTTTCTCCTCTCGAGGCTTGCTTCCGCACTTTTCTCCGTGCTATCTGCCTCTGGACGTATCCTTGCTTTGCTCTAGTGACAAGCGAGAGGGATAAGCCAAAAGACAGAAGAGAGAGAGAGCACGCGCGTTTGCGTTCCATCAGCGTCGCCGGCACCGAACGCTTGCTGCGTTGTCGCCGTCGCCGCCCTCCCGCACATTTTCGTTTCCCCCTCTCTGAGGAACCCCAAAATGGAACTCTCCGCTTCGACCTCGTACTCCTCATGTGCAAGCATCCTCCGAGGGGCTGAAAACCCGGCAGCGACCGCGAGGAGATCAAGAACCGAGGCCGCTAGGTGAGTGAATACGGGAAAAAAGGAAAAAACATGGCTGCTGACGACGACGACGACGACGCTCGACATCGAGTTTGAAGTGCAATCGATGCCTCGGAGCTCAATGCCGACCCCCGGCCGCTCCAAGCTTTCTCTACAGAGAAATCGCCTAGAGATGTTGCCTAGGGAGGAACTTATCATGCATGTCTTTGTGTGGCTGCTGCTACCGCGGGCCGCGCTGGGCATCGGAGGGACGGGGGAGAGGGGAAAAGGCCGGCGAGCGATCTCCCGCTCGCTGAGAAGAGGCGGCGAAGGAGGATGGGGGGAAAAAAAACTCGACCCCCCACCCACCCACGTCCACAACTAACCCCGAAAAAAACAAAAACGACAGAAAAACCAGGCGCCTGCTCAGACCCAGGAGCCTCGCCCGGCCAGCAGCAGCAGCAGCAGAAGCCCCGGGCCGCAATGCCGCTGTCCCACCTCCGTCGGCTCTGCCTCGCAGGGAAGAGGAACGGTGCTCCAAGCCTGCCCCGCCAGAGGCAACTTCCGCCTCGGCGTCGCCGCCGTCGCCGCCGGCAACGCCGCCGCCGGTCTCCTCCCCTTCCCCGCCGCTCTCCTCCTCTCCTTCCCCGCCGCGGCGAGATGGACAGTCCCATAACCATATCCACCCCACGCAGCGCCTCCCGACCCCGGCCCTCCGCCCGCCGCCGCACGCCCCGCGCCGCGTCTCGCTCTCGCCGGGCCCGGGCGGCCGCGACGTCGTCGTCGAGGGCCTGAGCTCGTGCCCGCTGCTGCGCGGCCTGCCCTCTGGGCTCACGCGCTGGTTCAGGCCCCGCGCCCCTCCCGGCTCGGAGGAAGGGGAGGGGGAGGGGGAAAACGACCTCGTGCTGGCCTTCGACGCGGCGGGAGGGGAGACGGCGATGGAGGACGTCCCCCTGGGGCAGGTGAGGAAAATCTTTTTTCCTTTTTTTCTTCCTCCTCGATTTTCCCTCTTTTCCCCCCCTCCACTCACTCACTCGCCCACCTTCCCTTTTCTTCCTCTCCCCCCCCCCAAAAAAAAACTCCACTCCACTCCCACAGCTCATCCGCGCCCGCTTCCTCGCCGGCGCGAGGGCCAAGCTCTGGTGGATGACGCCCGTCTGGGGCCAGAGGGGCTCGTCGCTCCCCCCAGAGACGCAGTTTTTGCTCGTCGAGGTCAAGCCGGGGGGGCCGTACGCGGCCTTTGTGCCCCTGATCGACGGTTCCGGATCCTTCAGGGCCACGCTGAGGCCCGCTAGGTAAGTTTTTGTTTTTTGAGTTACAAAGGCGTTGTGGGATCCTTTCAAGCGTTTTCGCCGTTTTCGCCGTTTTCGCCGCCGCCGGGCGCCGCCACCGCCGCCGGCGTCCTCTCGACCTTTTCTTCTCCTTCCCCTCCATCTTCTCCCTCCTCGGTCGCCTGGAAGAGGTCGAGCGTTAGCGCCGCCACCAGCGCCGGGATCGAGCCAAACCGGCCGACGTACGCTTCGACCTCCCTGCTCCTCGCCCGCGAGAGCTCGGAGGGCTGCAGCTCGAAGCCGGCCGCGGAGGAGGGCGACGGAGAGGGCCGCGGCGTCGTCGCCGGCGTCGCCGGGCCGCCGGCCGGAGCCCTCCGAGGCGTGGTGTTGCTGCCCGCGGGCGCCCTGTCCGCGCGCGCCTTGGCGGCCCCAGGGAAGGTCTCCCGGAACACCAGCACGCCGTCGCTGGCTGCCCTCCTCGTCGTCTTCCTCGTCGAAGAGGAGGCCGCGACGGCGGAGCCCGGGGCGGCGCTCGTCCAGGCGCCGGCAAAGGCCGGCCTGAGTGCAAACTGGGCGACGTTGCCGCCGTTGCCGCCGCCGCCGCTCGAGGAGGGGGGCAGCATGTCGACCCTCCAGCCCAGCAGCCCGGCCACAGCGCCCCTGAACGTCGCGACCTGGTCCGCGAACGCCGACTGCAGCCGTAGGAGGCGCTTCTCGAGGTCGGCGACACGGGTACTCGCTGCTGCTGCTGCGGCGGCGGCGTTGGCGTGCGCGTGTCCGCTTCCGCCGCCTCCCTCTCCTCCCTTCTCTTGCTCCTCGACGCCCGCGGCGAGCGCGGCGCACCTCGCCTCGAGCTCCGCGATCTTCGCCGCCGCGGCGGCCCTCGCCGCGGCGGCCTCGGGGTTGCGCACCAGGTGCAGCACGCGCGTCTCCCTCGCGTCGAACTCGCCGCGGCCGAGGCGCGCGAGCGCGAGGGACAGGTCTGCTGAAAGCCGCTCGGCCTCGGCGTCGGCCTGCCGCAGCGCCGCGCCGCTCTCCTTGAGCTCGGCCCCCGCCGCGGCGGCCTCGGCGCGCGCGGCGCCGGCGGCGGCCTCGGCGGCGTCCGCCTCCGCCGCGCGAGCCTCTGCGGCTTTGAGGGAGGCCTCGAGCGTGGAGATGCGGGCCTTGAGGGCGGGAGTGGCGGAGACAGCAGGGGAGAGAGGAGGAAGGGGGGAGGCGGCGGCGGCAGCGGCGGAAGGAGCACCAGCTGCTTCGCTCCCGCCCCCGCCTTCCGTCGCGGCGTCCAGGACCCTGCGGAGCCCGTCGCGCTCCTGCTCGAGCGCGGCCGCGCGGCGCTCGGCCCTCGCCGCGGCGGCGCGGGCGTCGCGCGCCGCGGCCCGCTCGGCGGCCGCGGCGGCCACGGCCGCCCCGGCCTCGGCCTCGGCCGCCGCGGCGTCGCCCTCGGCGGCCGCGGCGGCGGCCGCGGCCGCCCCCCGCTCCTCGCGATCCTTGGCCGCGGCGGCGCGGAGCCTCGCGATCGCGGAAGACAGGGAAGAAGGGGAAATAACGGCGGGAGAAAAAGGAGAGGAGGACGGCGGATCCCCGGCGGCGGCGGCGGCCTCCTGCCACCTCCGCACCTCGGCCGCGGCCTCGGCGGCGGTGGCGCGGGCGGCGAGGCCGTCGGCGGCGACCGCCTCGGCCCTCGACGCCCTGGCCTCGGCCGCAGCCAGCCTCTCGCGCAGCAGCGCGGAGTGGTCGTTCCTCCTCGCCGCCGCGAGCGCGGTCTCGGCGCGCTGCAGGGAGTCGCGCAGCGAGCGGACGACGACGTCGCCCCCTCCTCCTCGCCCTCCCCCGCCTCCTTCCGCGCCCTCCTCGCCTCCTCCGGCCTTGTTGGCCTGCGCCGCCGCTGCCTCTGCCCGCGCCGCCCTCGCGTCCGCCGCGGCCGCGGCGGCCTCCGCCGACCGCCTCCTCCGCGCCTCCTCCTCCAATTTCCCAGAGAGCTCCTCCAGCTGCGCCTGCACCTCCGAGAGCGTGGCCTCCGCCGCCCTCGCCGCTGCGGCCGCCCCGTCCGCGTCGCCCCTCGCCGACCGAAGCGCGGCAGCGCCGTCGGCCCTCGCCGCAGCCAGCTGCGCCCGGAGCTGCGCCGCCGAGTCCGCTGCCGCCGGTTGCTGCTGCTGCTCTTCGGCCGCCGCCGCCGCCGCCGCCTCCTCTGCGGCCGCCCCCCTCCTCGTCCTGCGGGAGGGGGAGGAGACGGAGGGCTGCGAGGGGGGGGGGGGCTCCGGGAGGGACCCGGTCGCGAGGACGACGGCCAGCTTCTCCTCCGCGTCCAAGGCGCGCTCCGCGGCCCTCTCCGCCCTCTCCCCGCTCCTCCTCGCCCGCGCCTCGAGCTCGGCCGACTTGGAGAACTCGGACAGCAGGGCCCGCTCCAGCCTGGCGCGCTCGGCCTCGGCCTCCTGCGCCGCGGCGGCGTCCCTGCGGGAGCGCGCCGCGGCGGCGTCGCGCGCCGCGTCCGCGGCCTCCTCGGCCGCCGCCAGCGCCCTGCGGAGCCTCGCGGCCTCGAGCTCGGAGCGCCTCGCGCGGTCGTCCGCGGCGGTGGTACGCTCGGCGCGGGCGGCGAAGAAGCCGAGGACGGCGTCGGCTGTCGGGGTGGCCGAGGGGAGCGAGGGGCCGGCGGCGGCAGCGGCGCCGCCGCCGGGGGCGAGGGCGAGGGCGGCAGAGGCGGGACGGAGGGGGGGAGGAGGAGGAGGGGCGGGGACGGCGGCGAGGGCGAGCGCGGTTCCGGCGTCGTTTGCTGCTCCAGCTCCTCGGGCTCGCGTGCGGCGCGTTGGCGAGGGGCCCTCGGGCTGCTGTTTTGAGTTGGTTTGGTTGAGGTAGAGGAGGAGGAGGCGAGAGAGTGAGGAGAGCGTCGCTCGTTTCTGACGTCGCCGACGACTGCCGATGCGCCGTTCTCTCTCTTTCCTCTTCTCTTCTTCTTCCTCTTCCTCTCCTTCCTTTCCTACCTGCCGAGAGCTCGGAATAGCTGCACCGGCAGCTCCCGCAGCGGAGGGGCGGCGCTTGCGGGTCGAGGGGCCAGCGCTGTCGTTCTTCTTCGCGACGGCGGACGACGGGGTCGGCGCGCCATCGATGCCGCCGCCTCCTCCGTTCCCGCCGCCTCCTCCGTTCCCGCCGCTCTGCCTCCTCGCCGCGGCGGCGGCCACGGCGGCGAGGTCGCCCTCGAGCGCTCTGGGCACGGGCGGCGCTGAGCCTGGCGAGGCCATTTTTGCCTTTTGGAACGGGAGGAGCGAGAGGAGGGGAAGAAAGGAAGAAGAATGGAGCTCTCTCTCTCTTTCTCTTTTTCCTCGAAAGCGATTTGTGTTTCGAGAGTGTGCGCCTCACCCTTCTCTTCTTCTTCCTTCCTCGCCCTCAAAAACCCTTTCAACAACAACAACAACATTAACAACAACAAAAAAACAGCCCGCCCTCCAAGAAGAACTCCTCCGAGGCCGCGGCCGATGCCGTCGTCCTCCGCATCGAGTCGGGAGCCGAACACGTCACGGCCAAGGGATGGGACGCCTCGCTGCTCGTCTGCGCCGGGGACGACCCGCTCGCCCTGGCCGAGCACGCGACTGCGCGCGCCGCCGCGCTCTCCTCTGGGGGGGCCTCCCCGCCCCGGCTCTCGAGGGCGCTGCCCGCGTCCATCGACGACTTCGGCTGGTGCACCTGGGACGCGTGCTACTCTCGCGTGTCGGCCTCCATCCTCGAGGAGGGGGTGAGGACCCTGAGGGACGGGGGCACGCCGCCGAGGACGCTGGTGATCGACGACGGCTGGCAGTGCACCGACGTCGACCCCTCGTTCTCGAAGAAGCAGCGGCCGCCCCCGCGCGCCCCGGCCTCCGCCCCCGCCGCCGCCGCGGCCTCCTCCGCGCCCGCCTCGTCCGCGTCTCCGTCGGCGTCCTCGTCGCCCCCGTCGCCGCCGCCGCCTCCCCCTCCTCCCGGTCCCGGAGGCGGCGGCGTGCGGGGCAGGGGCGGGGCGGGCGGCTCGACCCTGCTCGAGTCGGTCGAGCGCGCCGCCGAGTCCGCGGGCGCGGCCGTCGAGGCCGCCGTCGGCACCTTCGAGGCCGACGCCCGCGCCGCGGCGGCCGTGGCGCGCGCGGCCCTCGACGGCGCCGCGGCGGCCGCCGAGTACGAGTTCGAGGCGGCCGAGCGGCGCGCGCTGGCCGCGGCCGCGAGGGAGGCCGCCCCGGGCACGTCGCTCGGCGCCGCTCTGGCCGGTTTGGCCCCGCCGCCGGACAGCGCGGACGCCGAGGACGCGGACTCCGAGGACGACGTCGGAGGGGGCGAAGCGGTCGCCAGAGGGGTCGGGAGCGCTTACAGCGGCTTCGACGGCGAGGGCGAGATGTCGGCGATCGGCAGCAGCAGCAGCGAGAGCGACAGCGGGAGCACCAGCGACAGCGGCGGCGGCGGCCTCGGCGGAGAGAGGAGAACAGCAAGGAGGAAAGGGAGGGCGGGCAGAACCGTCGACGCGTTCCCTCCCCTCCCTGAGCAGCACGCCCCGCGGGGGAGGCCGAGGCCCCCGACCGACCTGGAGAGCCTCGAGGCTGCGGCGGCGGCGGCGGCGGCGACCTCCTCTCCTTCCTCCGAGGCAGAGGCCGCCGCCGCCGAAGCCGAGGCCGCCGAGGGCGCCGGGGCCGCCCTCTCGGCCAAGAACGAGCGCAACCGCTACCTCACCGACAGCGACAGCGACGAGACCCGCAGCAGGCTCTTCTCTTCCTCCGCTTCTTTCTCCCCTTCGAAGCGGCGGCTCCTTAATTCTGCGCCGCGGCGCCAGCCCCCTCGCCTCCCCGGGGTCGCCGGCGCCGCCGGGGGGAGGGCCGCCGACCTCAGGTCGGGCCCGGCAGCCGTCGGCCTCGCCGCGATCGGCGCCGTCTTCTACCTCGCCGCGGCCCTGCAGCGCGCCGTCGGCGCCTCGCTGGGAGGCGCGGAGGCCGCGGGAGCCAAGCTCTACGCCGCCGTCGTCGAGCCCGCGCCGGCGGGCTCGTGGCAGGTGCGCGCGTTCGCCGCGGCGGCCCGCGGCCCGCTGCGCCCGGCGCTGCTCGAGTTTTACGCCGCCGCGAGCGACTTCACGCGCCGGCTCACGGACGTGCGCGCCAACGCCAAGTTCTCCCGCCCCGGGGCCACGCCCGAGGACTACTGGTCCGGCGCCCCGGAGCGGCTCGGCGACGTCGTCGCGGACCTGAAGGGCAGGCTGGGGGTCAGGCACGTGATCGTCTGGCACGCGCTGAGCTGCTACTGGGGCGGCGTCGCGCCCGCGGGCGGGGGCGCGGGCGGGGGCGGCGACCGGGGCTCCTCGGGCGCGGGCGCTCCTCCTCCCCCTGCTTCTCCTCCCTCCCCGTCGCCGGGCTCCTCCTCCTCCTCCTCCCCCCCGGCCTCGGCGTCGACGTCCCCTGCCCTCCACCCGGCGGTGGCCAAGTACGACGCCCGCATCCTCTTCGCGCGCCCGACGCCGGGCGTCGCCGAGATCGAGCCGTCGATGCTGTGGAACCCGGCGGTGCTCGCCGGCGTCGGCGTCATCGCCGACCCGAAGAGCCTGTACGCCGACCTGCACTCGTACCTCGCCGCCGCGGGCGTCGACGGCGTCAAGGTCGACGGCCAGGCCGGGGCCGGGCTGATCGGGTCGGCGCTCGACGGGGGCCCGGCCACGGCGAGGAGGCACCAGGAGGCGCTCGAGGAGAGCGTCGCGGCGCACCTGCCCGGCAACCACCTGACCAACTGCATGTGCCACTCGACGGAGAACCTCTTCCTGGCCTCGCGGTCCGTGCTCGCGCGCGCCTCCGACGACTTCTACCCGCGGGACCGCGCGTCGTCGGCGGCGCACGTCGGCGCGTGCGCCTACAACGCCGTCTTCCTGAGCGGGATCCTGCTGCCGGACTGGGACATGTTCCACTCGAGGCACCCCGCCGCGAGGCTGCACGCCGCCGCGCGGGCCGTCTCGGGGGGCCCCGTGTACGTCTCCGACGCGCCGGGGGCGCACGACTTCGGGCTGCTGCGGCGGCTGGTGCTGGCCGACGGGCGCGTGCTGCGCGCGCTGCTCCCCGCGCGGCCGACGGCCGACACGCTCTTCGAGGACCCGCAGCGCGACGGGCGCTCGCTGCTCAAGGTCTGGAACGCGAACGCGCACACCGTCGTCGTCGCGGCCCTGCACGTCCAGGGCTCGGCGTGGAGCAGGGAGCGTCGGAGGTTCGTGCGGCACGACGACGCGCCGCCGCCGCTCGGGTGCCGGGTGTCGCCCGCCGACGCGGTCGGCGGGAGCTGGCTCCCTCCGCAGACGAAGGCAGGCGACGGGGAAGAGGGAGAAATTTCCTCGACCTTGCGCTTCGACGGGAGGTGGGTCGCGGCGTTTAGCGGCGTCGACGCGCACCATCACCGCCACTCCAAGGGCGCGTCCAAGGGCGGGACCGGAGGAACCGGAGGGACCGGAGGAGGCGGGGGGATCTTCCTGCTCGCGTCGGTCGGCGCGGCCGTCGACATCGAGCTCGAGGGCGGCGGCACCTCGGTCGTCACCATGGCCCCCGTCGCCGTCGTCGAAGGCTCCAATTCCTCGTCCCCCTCGGAGGAGACGATCTCGTTCGCGCCGCTGGGCCTGCGCTCGATGTTCAACGGCGGGGGCGCCGTCGCTTCGTTCGAGCTTCTCGAAGGACGCGAGTCCGGAGAGGGGGAAGAGGAGGCGGGGGGCACGGGCCGGGCCCGAGCGAGGGTCGGCGTCGTCGGCGCTGCGCCGTTCTCCTCCTTCTGCTCCGTCAGGCCGAGCTCCGTGCGGGGAGGAGAAGAGGGCGAATTGCAGGAGGACCTGGAGTGGCGGTGGGACGAGCGGTGCGGCGAGCTGGTGGTGAGCCCCCCTCCCCCGCCGTCGGCGGAGGCGTCCGCTGTGGGAGACTGGTCGTTTGAAGTTTTGTTTTGAAAAAAAACCATTTTTTGAACTGTTCTTCCCCCCTATTTTTTTGGAATTTATTTATCAGACAGCAGACAGCGAGAGAGAGAGAAGAGAGAGAAAATAAAGAGATAGGAAATGCATTTATTGATTGATTGATTGAGAGAGAAAAAGTTGGTATTATTTTCTTTCTTGAAGAGAGAGCACGAGGTTGAAAAAAACACTTTGTCTCCCCTTTCTTTTTGACCGTTCTCTTTTTCTCTCTTCTTCTCCTTCTTTCTGCAAGATGCCCCGCTGGTTCCGATCTTCGACATCTGCGGCCGCCGAAGCGCCCCCCGTCCCCGCCTCGTCCCCGCCCTCCGAGGAGCTGGAGAAACTCCGCAAGAGGGTCGAAGAGGTCGCGCCCCGCGCCTTTGCCTCGCTGCTCGCGTCGCAGGAGCCGGGCTTGTCCGCCGGGAGCAAAAACGGCTTCGACGACGACACGCTCACCCGCTGGCTCGTCGCCGAGGAGCGCGACGTCGAGCGGGCCGCGCAGAGGCTGGCGGCGCACGCGGAGTGGCGCAGCGCGCTGCTGCCGGCGGGATGGACGCCGGACAAGGGTGCGATTTTTCTCGTTTTTTTTCGCCTTTTCGTAACCGACGGGAGAAAACTTTTTTTTTTAGACCAGTCCGCGGTGCTTCGAGCATCTGTCTGCATGGAAGATCCAGGCAAAACTTGATAAAATAAAAAAAAACTGACCAAAACGTTTCGAAAAAAAAAAAAACCTTTCCCAGAGGCCGCCATCCACAAGGAGCTCGCCGCGGGTAAGACCTGGTTCTCGTCCTCCCCGGACCCCCGCGGCAGGCCCTACATCCTCTCTCTCTCGAGCCGCCACCTGCGCGCCTCGAGGGACCTGAACGCCTCGAGGCTGGCGCTCGTCTACGCAATGGACTCGGCGGCCAGACTTGCCGACGCCACGAAGGCCAAGGGGGCTGGCGACGGGCGCGTGGTGAGCGTGATCGACGCGCGCGGGGCGGGCCTTGCGAACCTGGATCCCGAGGCCTCCAAGCTGGTCGTTGAGGTGGCACAGGTAAAGAAGAGGAGAAGAAAAAGAGGAAGTGGCGTATTTTTTTTACCTTCCCTGTCCCTCTCTCCCTTCTCTCATTCCTACGCTCTCCCCGACTCAAAAAAAAAAAAACGCGTCCAGGACCACTACCCCGAGCGTTCCCTGACCACCTTCATCTTCGGCGCTCCCTCGGCCTTCGCCGCCATCGTCCAGCTGCTCCTCCCTCTCATCTCCCCCTCTTCGAGGGGCAAGGTCAAGTTCGTCAAGGCTGGGGGAGACTGGGCTGCGGCCGCCGCCGCCGCCGCGGTCGACGCTGCCTCGCTGCCGAGGGTCCTCGGCGGGACAGGCCCCGACGCCGTCCCCGTGCAGGTCGCGGCGAGGGCCGTCGGCATCCTCAGGGAACTTCCCGTGCCGGCGGTCGACGAGCCTTGGGGGGTCGTCGCCGCCGACGCCGAGGCGAGCGAAGCGGAGAAGGAGAAAAAGGGGAAAGAGGAGGCTCCTGCCTCTGCCTCTGCTTCCGCTTCCGCTTCTGCTGCGCACGCCGCTGCCGCCGCCGCCGCCGCCGCCGCGGAGGGCAAGACCACCGAGCAGGAACGCTCCGGGGTCGTCTCCCTGACGGCCACGGCGGCGCTGTGAAAGGAGAAAAAAGAAAGCGACACGTGCTCGAGGGTTAAAAAACGAAAAAAAGTTTTGGTCTGTTTTGCAAGGAAAAAGAATAAACAACGTTTGATATCGGAACACCCGCGGAGACGCTCACCTCCTCTTCTTCTCCTTCTTCTGTTTCTTCTTGTTAAGGAGCAGCTGAAAGTCGCTGCAAGCTCGGCGGAAGAGGGAGAGCGAATGAGCTCAAAGAAATAAAAAAGCATAACAAAAAACAAAATGGTCTCTCTCGGGTCTCTCTCTCGTCTCCCTCTCTTGAACCAATAAAATAAAAAATAAAAAATAAAAATTTCAAGTCTCGGCCTTGGTAGGCGTCGCCGACCGCAGCCTCGTCAGCAGCGACGACCTCTTGCGCGCCAGCGGGGCAGCAGCCGAAGAAGCACCCCTCCTCGAACCAGCAGCAGCGGCAGCAGCGGCAGCGATCGCGGCGGGGACGCCTCCGACCCCCTCCTCGCCCCTCGACCCGCCGGCGCCCTCGGGCAGCAACGCCCTCTCGGCCCTCGCTCGGGCGCCCTCGCTGCGCACCTCGCTCGGAGGCAGCGCCGAGCTGTCCGGGGGCGCAGTGTGCCTCAGCCCCAGCGGGGCGTGCAGGCTCCGAGGCAGCAGCAGCTCGGACCAGAGCGAGAAGTACCACGGCACCATCGGCTTCCAGGCGTTGAGCAACCCCGATGAGGCGTCGACGCCCTGCATCTTCGAGCGCCTCTCGTCTCCCAGCAGCAGCTTGGAGGCCGCGTCCGGGAACGCAAAGTCGTCGGGCCTGCTGACCGGGTCCGTCGACGCGTACGCCCTCCTCGCGAGCTCGTAGGTGGCGTGGTCGAACAGCGCGTCGAACTCCTCGCGCGTGTAGAACGACTGGGCGTAGAGCATCTTGCGCCCCCCCAGCCGCGAGGCGCCGCTCTCGAGCCGCTGGTTGACGGCGAGCGGGTCGAAGGGCTTGCCCTGGAGGGGCCTTCCGTAGACTCCGACGTTGACCTGTTTTTGAGTTTTTTTTGGGTTGGTCCGAGGGAGAAAAGAGAGAGAAAAGAGAGGAGAAAGAGAAGGGAAAGCGAGAGTGAGGGCTTCTTTCCCTTTGCTTTTCCCTTTGCAGAGAGAAGGAAAAAAAAAAACCTCGCCCCCCCCCGAAAATTAAGGAAAAAAACCGAAACTATAGACCACTCACCCAAATCCCCCCCGGCGGGGTCTCCTCCCTCGCCTGGTAAGGGAACCCGTACCCTGCCCCCCCGGAACCCGGGAGCGGCACGTGCCTGACGGGGCAGAGCCAGAGCGGCCAGATCCCGCACGTGTCGGGAGGGGCGCTGTGCTTCTCGACAAACTCGGCGGCGGCCGCGGAGGAGGGCATGACGAAGTCCTGGACGACGTAGGTGCGCGCGAGGGTGTTGTCCTGTTTTTGAAGTTCGAGGAAAGGAACGAGGCCCGAGAGAGATGGGGGGGGGTTGAGGGGAAAAAAAGAGGGAGTGAGTTTTTTGCTCGCTCTCTCGTTCGACTCCCTCTCGCCGCGCTTTTTCCTCTCCCTCTCCCTCTAAAACAAAAAAAAACGAAGAAAAGAGTTCAAAACTGTTAAAAAAATTGAAACCTACCCCGACATGGTGCAGCATCCGGTACAGCTGCCTCGTCGTCGCCAGCCACGCGTACTTGGCCCGGATCAGCGGGGCCGGGCCGGCGCGCTCCGTGGGGTCCGTTGGGGGCCCGAGCGGCTTCGGGAACAGCGAGCCCGAGGAGGAAGGCGCCGGCCCCCTCGGCGCCGCCGAGACGACCTCCGGGTCGCCCTTCTCGTCCCTCCACGCCGCGCGGCCGTAGAACATCTGCAGCCCGTGCCTCGCCATCCAGAACGCGCCCCTGTCGAACCGGAACAGATAGTCCTCGAGCGGGAGCGTCTCGCACCCGACGCTGCCCGGGTACTCCGCGGGGTGGAGCACGGGAAACCCCGAAGGGTGCGCCGCCGGCCGGCAGTCGTCGGCCGTGGCGGCCTCTGCCTCCGCGGCCAGGGACGCGTCGGGGCTCTCGGCGCCCCTCTCGGCCACGAGCGCGTCCCACGCGGCCGCGAAGCCGGCCCCCGTCAGGGCCGGGGAGCTGCGTCCGACGTCCGCGAGCCGCCAGAAGAACCAGGGCGCCGTCCTCGACGAGCGCAGACGCAGCAGGGGCGCGCCGCCGCAGGCGGGGGGCGCGTCGGCGGGCGTCCCCACGACGACGACGGCCGAGCGCGGGCCCAGGGCGACCCCGTCGAGGAACTCTGGCGGGGCGAGCGACCTCTTCGAGGCTTTCGATTTCGAAGGAGAGCTCGTGCCGAGGGCGAGGCGCTCGAGCGCCGCGGCGGCCGAGCGCGTGCCGTCGAGGTGCAGGTAGGAGACGGTGACGAACTTGGGGGCGCGCACGCAGCGCAGGGCGAGGCGGGTGATGATGCCTTTGTTTGAGATAGAAAGGGAACGCGCGCGAGAGAGAGAGAGAGGGAGAGAGAGAGAGAAAGAGAGGAAAAAGAAAGAAAGAGAGAGAAGAAAGAGACAGAGAGAGAGAGAGAAGAAAGAGACAGAGAGAGAGAGAGAAGAAAGAGAGAGTGAGCCGCGGGGCCTGCGAAAGCGCGCTCCTTTGAAGGGAAGAAAAACAAAAAACCCTGAAGAAAAAAAAACTCACCGACGGTGCCAAACCCGGCCGCGGCGGCGGCGAACAGGTCCGGGTGGTTGGTCCTGCTGACCCCGGTCAGGAACCTCCCGTCGCCCGTGATGACGTCGAGCGACTCGACGGTGTCCGCGACGGAGCCCTCCGCCGCCGAGGTCGACTCGATCCCCCCGCCCGAGAAGGCGCCGCCGGCGGTGATCCCCGGGAACTCGGGCACGACCGCCGGGACGAGCCCGCGGGCCAGCGCCGCCGCTGCGAGCTCGTCCTGGGGCGCTCCCGGCTCCACGTGGAGCAGCCTCTTCTCGAGGTCGACGGCGATCACGCCGGCGAGCCTCGAGACGTCGACCGCAGCGGCCTTCTTCTTGTACAAGGGGGCCAGGGTCCGGTTGGAGTCGGCGACGCCGCCGGCCGATCTTCGCAGGGCGACCTTGTCCCCGGCGTTGCGCGTCTCGAGGAAGCGTGCGTAGTCCCTGCGGACGCTCTCGACGTCCTCAGCGTGCCTGGTCCATCCCTTCAGGGCCGGGCGCGGGGCGCGGCGGGCCGGAAGGGCGTCGTCGGCGACGAGGCAGCGCCACGCGATGCGGGCCGCGAGCGCAAGCCAGAGCGTCGCGCCGATCTTGTGTGTGGTGATTGCGAAGGCCACGACGAGGGCGAAGGCCGCGGCGGCGATCAGGGTCTCTCGGGTGCGCTCCCTGGCATTGTACAATGCGGCTCTGGCGGCAGAGGCGTCACCGGCAGAGGCCGTGGAAGAGGCGGCGAAGGGCGACGTCTTTGCCGTCGATCCGGAAGCGCCGGCAGCGCCGTCGCTGCCGTTTGCTGAGGCGGCCTTTTTGAAGCCGGCGCGCTGCATTTTTGATGTGGCGAACGCGCCAGAGGTGGCTTCGACGGAGAGTTTGGGGTGTGCCTCGGAAGAAAGCCCGCGGCTTGGGAGGGAAAATACTCCAGAGAAGAGAGTGGTGATGCAAGAAGAGTGTCAGCTGCGGGCAAAGTTTTTTCGCCGACGTTCGTCGACGTTAGGGACGAAAAAAAAAAAAACGCGGCGGTGTCTCAAACATTTCACTCGAAGAAGAAGAAAAAAAAACAAAAAACGCGAGAATTCGAATAAGAAGCTCTTCCTCCCCTTCCCAACTCGTCATGCCATCCTCGAACGCTTCGGCACCCGTGGCGACGGCCCTCGTCTGCGCCGCGGCCCTCGGCACGGCGGCGTGGGCGCGAAGCCGCGCCATGGCGAGCAAAAAGTCGGCGGAGAACGCTGCCGCCAAGGTCTTCGACGTCCTTCCTCCGGGCGCCTTCGACGTCGCTATCATCGGGGCCGGCCCGGCAGGCTCGACCGCGGCGTACTACCTGGCGAAGGGAGGCGCTCGCGTGGCCCTTCTTGAGAAGGAGAAGTTCCCCAGGCACGAGCATTGAGAGAGAGAGAGAGAG
>Ga0210003_1001163_pt1 | contig 23317 bp, 44 predicted proteins | sample LantaG_FD_182804 | JGI IMG/M metagenome (GOLD analysis project Ga0210003, IMG submission 182804) | Deep subsurface microbial communities from Baltic Sea to uncover new lineages of life (NeLLi) - Landsort_02402 metaG (SPAdes) (version 2) | ecosystem: Environmental > Aquatic > Marine > Oceanic >... | reverse complement strand
TAAAAATATTAAATTGTTTTATGGAAGGTAAAGAAATAGATTATGCTATAAGTGATTTATCTGAGGCAAGTAATGTTAGCAGACAGTATGCATATATAGTAGTTAAAAATTTAATGAAGTTTGGTATTGTAGAAGAAAGTAGAATTGTTGGAAGAACACAACTGTATAGAATAGTAAGTAAGAATACAATAGCAAAAGCATTATTAAATTTTAATGATGAAGTAATAAAGTATCAAATGAAGAGAGTTGAGAAGGAATATAAAAATGGTAAATAATAAAATGGAAGAATGTAGTAATTTTCGTAAAGGGTTTTGTGAGTGTTTTAATAAGATGGCAGATGAGTGTGAATGTAATATAGATTGTGAGGGTTATACAGAATAATAAAAATATTTTAAATAGATTAAGGTGATATAAATGGATGAAAAAACTTTAGATAGTTTTAAAAAACAAGCATATATAAGTGTTAAAAAAGCAACAATGGTAGAACTTAGTATATTGCTTGAAGCATGTCGTTTTGAAATACTTGAAAGAAATATGTCTAGGATAGTGCCCTTAAATTTTACCACAATTGATGTTGTTGGTTCCAACAACATCAATTCTAGTTTAGATTTTGAAAATACAGATAATAAATTTACAAATCATTTTAATTGTGAAAATCAAATTAAAAAATATTTTTTTGAATATTTAGATAAAATTACAAATGAAATAGTAAAAAATGAAACAGAATAATAAAATGGTAAAATGTAAATATTGTAATAATACATCTTTTCAAGGTGCCGGAGAGATGGTAGAAGGACACTGGGTTTGTAAACCATGTATAGGATATAAAGATTATATAAATGCTACAAAACTTACAACCCGATGTATGACAAAGGAGGCAATCTTGAATATTGTATCTGAGTATTACGACAAACAAAGAGGCTTAAAGAAATGAAAAAAGAAATAATAACAAGAAAGTATTATTGTGATATTTGTGGTTGTTTAATAACAAAAGAAAGAAGTAAAAAGAAGACAATATTAAAGAAAGCAGAAGAATGGTTATTACAAACAGATACAAAACTAACAAAGTATTACCATTATGGGGATAAAAAAGATATAGATATATGCAATGTTTGTTTATTATCATTTAAAGGTTGGACTAAGTCTAGGAAAAATGATTTGGTAATACAGAGGAAAAAATGAACGATGAACCACAAGCAGGAGGACTAATAGATAAACATTATTTATGGAGTTGGTTAGGTAAACCTTTTCTTATTGTAACTGCTGTTATAGGAGTAATATTATTTTTCCTTTATCCGTATATATCAGTGGACGAAGCATATTTGGGATATTATCCAGATGATAGTATAACTGTTGGCAGTCAAGAATGGAGAGAATGGCACGAAATAAAATTAAACGAATCTGTTTGTGCCGGAAAAGAAATACTTAATACAATAGATATATGTGGTGGTCATGTAACAACATTTTGTAAAAAGATATGGAGCCCAGCATACAATTGGTGTGAAATACATTGTATGTATAATCAATGTTATTGGCAGTGGTGGTTTGAATGAAATGGAGTAAACCAAATAACAGAAAGATAGATCCTGAATTTAAGGAAGGTATTAGATTATTAAATAAGAGTGGTATCACCACATTAGGATCTTGTTGTGGCCACGGAAAATATAAACCTACTATTATTGTTGAATCTAATATGGGTATTAATATGGAATTATTTAGTGGAACATTTATTCCACGTAAAAGAAAGTTTTATAAGAGTGACGGTAAAGGATATTTTTATATACCTGAGGTGGAGGAACAGAAATGATAAAGAAATTAATAAAACCTTTAATACCCCAGAAGTGGTTAGAATGGTATTTGTATGATTACCGTAAATATATTAATCCTAAAACAAATCCTGAAAAGATGATACTCGCGCCTTATTGTATCGGCAAAGGAGCCGATATCGGCTGTGGTGGCCATAAAACTGTACAGCACGCAATCGGTGTTGATATACGTCCAAGAGGTACCAAAGGACTGTACGGTAGTCAACAAGGCATGATATCTAAAGCTGATGTTGTCGGCAATGCGACAAATTTACACATGTTTAAGGATAAGGAGTTAGACTTTATTGTTGGTCGTCACGTACTCGAACATTGCATTGATGTCACATTAGCTTTACAAGAATGGAGGAGAGTATTAAAAATATCTGGATTGTTATGTGTTGTTCTTCCAGATGAACGATGTGGTGAAACAATTAAATTAGATCCAACTCATGTTCATGTATTCACACCGGATTCTTTCAAACGGTTATTAGAAGCAGTAGGAGGATTTAAAGTAATAAGAGATGATGTAGCAATAGAGAATTGGAGCTTTTATGTTGTGGCGAAAAAGGTAAAAGAAAATGTATAATAAAAATAAACATTGTAGATATTGCAGATGGAATAAAAGATATGATGAAAATAATGATACTAATAAAATCAAAAAATATAAATTTTGTCCTATTTGTGGAAATAATATAGAAACTTTTAATTGTTCACCAAATATATGAGGAAATAAAAAATGGATAAAAGAAAAAATATAATGATATTAGATTTAAGAGAACAAAGCGATTCTGAATTATTAGCTTTAACAGATATGTTAGTGAATGAAGAAATTAATTGGATATTTTTAGATAATGTAACTAAAGATTATGAATGTAATCATGAGAATAGTTGTAATTGTTGTGATGGTGTTGCTAATTTAAAAAAAATAATTAGAAAAAAATTAGAAAAATAAAAATGAAAATAGAGATAAACTGATGAATACTAAAACAAAATTAAAAAAAGAAATTGAATTAGCTATAATAAATGGTAGTATTTTAATCGGTTGTGGCAGAAGAAGAGAGGTTATTAATCATATTAATAAAATAATTGATAGGTATGTATTATGAATTATACACTTTATGTTCCGGCACAAAATTGTTGTGATATAAATGTATGTCATACAAATTGTATGATGATAGGACATTTAACTTTGATTGGATGGATGTTTATATTATTATTTGTTATTATGGTTAGTATGATTTTAATTTATGGAAGCAGTTTAAAAGGTGAAAAAGATGGGAACTAAAAAAATAAGAACTTGTGATATGTGTAAAAAAGAAGTAAATCCATATTCTTTTGGAGCAATTACCTTATATAATGAAATAAGGATAGGTAGGGGGGGTATGTTCAAAGAATATTCAAGTAATTCTCCTCATATTAGATTTAAAATAAAGGATGCTATTGGTGATTTTGATGGGTTTGAAAAGTATTGTTATGATAAGCAAAAAGAACTAAGTTTTTGTTCATTGGGTTGTTGTGGTCAGTTTATAGACGGTGCTTTTAAAGAAATGTTTGATGAAAATTTAGAAGCATACAAAAAAAGGAAGTTTGAAATTGACAATATTACTTTTGAAGAATACAAGCAAAAAATTAATCAATCTTGGTTAAAACATTTATTTAATAAGATAAAACCACTTGATTTATACAAACAAAAAATAAAGGAATTTAATAACCTTATTCAAGATATAAAAGACAAAAAGAAAGATTATGAACAGATGTTATCTAAGACTGGTATAAATAATAAAAAATGAGACCTAAACTATCAATAATACTTCCTGCATACAACGAAGAGAGATATCTAAAGCGTTGTCTTGACAGTTTATTAAATCAAACACAGAAGATATATGAAATTATATTAATAGATGATGGTAGTACAGATGATACAATAAAGATTGCAAAACAATATAAAAAGAAATGTAGACTAATAATATTAAAACAAGAACATAAAGGACCAGGTGCAGCTCGTAACTATGGTTCAAGCAAAGCACACGGAAAGATCTTAATATTAGTTGATGCCGATATGCTTTTCAATAAAGATTATCTTAAACATTTAATTAAACCGATAGTCAACGATAATGAGTTTGGTACGACACACGGAACCGAGAAAGTAGCCAACTTAAACAATATCTGGGCACGGAGTTGGAGCACTAACAGATTACCCCGCCCGCCGTTACGTACAGCAGTATTCAGAGCTATTATAAAAGATGTGTTTTTAAAGAAAGGTGGCTTTGATAACACTAAAGGTTATTTTGATGATGACCTCAGTCATATAGGATCTGGGTTAGTTGTTAGAGAAGCTATATGCTACCACAATAATCCTGAGACACTTAAAGAGGCATTTAAACATAGTGTATGGGTAGGAAGAGGTATATATAAAACTGGTTCGTTAGGATATTATTTAGGTAGATTACATGCTTTTGTAATATTATTTATTGCACTTATGGTACCTATTACTTTGTTTATGAGACCAAACGGTTTAGAATTGATTGTAGGTACAAGTGGATTATTATTTGGAATTATATTTTTCTTTACACTTGTCAAAACATTAAAAGAAAAATATTTATCACATTTAATATGTCTACCTATAATGTGGTTTGTAAGATTATGTGGCTATGGTGTAGGTTTCCTAAAAGAGAAGTTTACAATTCAATAAGTTTATATATGTAATAGTTTTAAATTATATTATATAAGAGGTAAAGTAAAATGAAACTTTGGATAGGTAAAGAAAAGGAAGGAAAACATATAGGTATGTATACTTTATTTGTTTGTGGGAATGAAATTACATTTATAGAAATAGAAAAAGTATTAGATGAACATTTAGCCATAAAACAAATTTATTTTGGTGCAGGACTTTGTTCGGCATATAATATTGAAATAGTTAAGAAGTGTTGTAATGTTTATAAGAACATGATTATTACAGTTGAAATAAGATTAGATGATTTAAAGAAATTTAGTACTTATTTATTACATAAAGATAATTTACATATAATAATAACATTTGATGATGAACATAAAAGATTGATACATTTAAATCCTTTAAATGTTCAGTTTAAATTGCAATGTTTAAAAAGAACTGGAAGAATGATTGCAATGAGTAGTTTAGAAAATTTTAATTTAGTTGATATAATTAAACTTAAAAAGAAAATATATAAAGGAGATAAAGTATTAAAACGGTTGTGAGGTATTTAGAATGAAAAAATATATCATTATAATGTTAATAATTGTTGTAATGTTTCTAACATCTTGTACTTTGGAAAAAGGTTCAAGTACAGATTATGTTTACGGATATGATAAAGGTATAGTATGGGGACACGCATATTTGAAAGATGATCATACCACTTGTTATTGTTTTGATGACGATGATATGAGTGAACAGTTTGAATATGCACAATCAAATAATGTTAAAGTGAAAGTAAACTATGAAAGATACATTACTAGAGGATTTTTATGTAATTGTGGAGAAAAGATAAGTACTGTGATTGTAACAAAAGTTGAGGTAGTAGAATGAAAATAAATTTATTTTTAGAGTGTGAATTAGAAAGCGAATATGAGAATATAGTTGCACATATTAAATGCTTTGGAAAAACTATTTATAGTTTCAATTGTGGAACAAAATATAGAGATAAAGCTGAGAAATATGTTCGCCAAGTAATTAAAAATACGTTATCAGATTTATTGACACAAGGAATACAGGAAGCAGATTGTAATTATAATGAAAATAATATTGATAGAGAGGATGAAGACAATGAGTAAAGCATTATATGTACCAGCAATTGGAGAACAATTTAATTCTGTTTGGAAAAGAGGATTAAATTATAAAGGTAAGGATATGAAGTTCTTTACTAAGGATAGTCATTTTGAACATAATATAGGTTTGCAAAGTTGTTATTATGGAATTAATGGAGTAGGGAAAAGAGCAGAGACTAATTTTAGAGATATGATTAAATTTCCTAAAGATAAAGTGCTATTAGGCGACAGCGCGGGATTTCAAATTGCAAGTTTTAAAATAAAGGGAGAAAAATGTAATATTGAACCAATAGATAGTTTACGTTGGCAAGAAGAGAATTGTGACGTAGGTATGAACCTCGACGTTCCACCCACGTTGGGTAAAGTCGCCGTATACGATGATTTTATCAAAGCTCTCGATGAAAGCGTAGAAAACTTCAAACTCTTTGAAAAGGAAAGAAAGAATTTCAACATGAAATTACTTAATGTACTTCACGGCGAGAACATTGAGTTGATGGATATTTGGTATAACAAAGTTAAAGATTTTAAGTTTGATGGTTGGGCAGTAGGAATGAAACCACCCTTTGATCCAATGATACAGGCAATGGGTTTTTTGTATTTATGGGAAAAAGGAGAATTTAAAAAGGACACATGTAAATGGGTACATTTTTTTGGCACAAGCGGAAAACATGTTGTACCAACTATTGTATATTTAGCTAGTAAGGTTAATATACCTGTAAGTTATGACAGTAGCAGTTATAATATAGGAAGTATCTATCGTACATATTATGCACCATTTGATATTGGGCCACATTTAGCATTTGGTGAAAAGTTTAAAATTAAAAATCCACATATAAAAAAATTGCCATGTAATTGTCCGGTATGTCAAACAATAGATAATATTGAAGACTTAAACAAAACTGATATATATGCTGGAACTTTAATCAGTTTACATAATATGTATCAATATATTTATTATAATGATGTATTAAATAATTTAGTAGATGAAAAGGAATTGTTTTTGGATTATTTAAAAACAATTAATATAATGGAAAAAACATTAAAAAGTATTGAGTTTATTGACCATGCTTTAGAGTTTGGATTAAAATCTGCAATATGTGTATATAAACAATATTTGATTACACAAGATTTAGATAAAACAAAACAAGGTGGTATATTTGACTTCTAAACTAAATTGGGAAACTTATAAACAAATACCTGAGAAATTAAGAAAGGAGTTTGATTATAAATTTGGTGAGGCGCCAAAGTTATCAGTTGGAGCTATTACTAATACACTTGTGTTTACCTTATTAATTATTATTGTATTTATGTCATCAACATTGTTAATATTACAAGTAGATGAATTTGAAGAATATAAAGATAGTTTGTTTGAAATATTTAAGTCAGTAGATTTATTAATAACCGGAACAATTATATTTTTTATTATTGTTATAGTATTAGATTTAATTTTTTATGGTGCTTGGTTTTATAATAAAAGGAAATGGCTAAAATTACATGAGATTAAAATACAGTATCCTTTAATAAAAAAGATTAAGGAGTTCAAACTTGGTAAGCGATGATGTATTAATATATGATATAGAAACTCGTACATTCGGTAAACCAGATAGTAGTAAAGATAAATTACGAATATTTGGTTGTTATAGTTATAAGACTAAAAAATCATATTTACTCACCAAAAAAGAAGATATACAAAAGATAATAGACGGACACAAATTCTTAGTTGGGTTTAATAATGTTGGAACAAGATTAGAGCCAGGTTATGATAATCCTATATTAGAAAGAGAAGGCTTTAATATGAAGTATAAGATTTTTATTGATTTAAAGAATGTAATTAAAGATAGAGCCGCTGTAATTAAAATTAAAAAAGGATTATTGAAAGATATATTAATGGAATATAAATTAGATTATATTACAAGGATGTTAGATTTAGTAGATGACGAAACAGCTAAAGATGAGATTGATTATAAAATATTTCAAAAAGATGTTTGGACAGCTGAAGAGAAAGCTAAAATTGCACATTATACAAGAAGAGATATAGAAATTACTAAAAAATTATATGAATGGGTTGAGGATTATTTTCAAGTATTAAAACCATTTGTTAAACAAGAAGATATTGATAAGAAAAAGTATTTGACAGATAGTATAGCTAAGTTTACATATAAGGCTATATGTAAAGCAATGAAATGGGAAGAGAGATATAATACAAATATAAGTGATGAACATGAAGAAACAATAAGTGGAGGATATGTTGCATATCCCGCAGGTGAGAAATTTGAAGGTGATATCTACTGCTTGGACTTTAATTCACTATACAAATCTATCATGGTACAATGTAATTTGCATGGAAGGAAAAAAGATTCTTTAGTTGATGATGGAAGACCTGTTTGGTTTGGAGGGGGAAAATGGAAAGTCGAAGGAGCATATTATAGTGACGTGTTGAGTCCTGTAGGACAACAACTTAAAGATTGGTATAAAGACAGAGTTGCTTTTAAAAAGGCAGGAGACAGAAAAGAGTATACAATAAAAATTATTTTGAATACTGCGTATGGCGTGCTAGATAATATATATTATGCTAATGTATATGATAAAATAGCAAGTGGCGATTGTACTAGATTAGGAAGACAATGGACTAAATATGCACGTAAGGTATTTAAAGAAAATGGATATACAGTTATCTATAGCGATACGGACTCGATTTTTATTCTAGATCCATTTAATGATAAAGAAAAGATGTTAAAGATTAAAGATAAAATAATAAATGATATTAAACAAACAGTACCTTTCAATGATGAATATTTTGATATGGGAATAGATGATGAAATCAAATATATGTACTTTTTTAAAGGTGGGAATAAGGATAAAGGGGATGAAGAGTTTGACGAAGACGATTTCATTAATAAGCCAAAAGGATTAATGAAAAAGAATTATATTTATGCAACGAAAGATGATAGAGTAGTAATTAAAAATCTAGGAATAAAGAAAAAGAGCAATACTCCTCTTTCTAAAAAGATATTTTGGGAGTATTTAGTTCCAAAAATTAAAAAAGGACAAATCAAGTTTAGCAAGTTATTTATAAAGACATTAATTGAAGAGTTATTAGAAAAGGATATTATGTTAATGGCATTACGTAAGGATGTTGGTCAACCAGAGCAATATAAATCTAAGACATCATTAGTATATCAAATAGCAACTAAGTACGGAAGTGGTATAAGTTTTTTAATTCCTAATATAAGAGGTGTGGGTGTAGGTAAAGGAAAGAATTATTGTACAGAGGAAGAGTTTAAAGAAAGGAATTTAAAGATAGATGATATTGATTTAAGTAATGTAATGAAGGAATTAGATTATTTTATTAAACCACCAGTAATAAAAGATATATTTTCATTTGGAAAATAAAACGGAGGAAAGAAAATGTATGAGGATGATAGTATAATTATTTATTTTTTAGTAGGGTTTGTATTTTTAGTAATTGGTGCTCTTATAGGATCTTCGTATTATGAAGAGTATTGTGATGATACAGATAAAATTGGTCAAATGGTTTGTAATGAGAATGATTTAGGCGATTTTGTTGAATTTGAAAATAATAAAATTCATTGTAAACCATTAGAAAAAATTAAATAGTATGATGGTGGATGGATAGTAGAAATAGAAGGAGGAAAACGAAAATGAATAAAAAGAAAATAGCAATATTGTTAGGTTCAATTTTAGCAGTATTTGTAGTAAGTGCAACACTAGTAAGTTATTTGAGTAATACAGCTACAATGAATGTAGATGTAACAAGTCCAATGAGTATAGAATTTGCAGAAGTGGCTCATGGGGGCACACCACAATCAGCAATTGATAATGTTGCAGACGGTGCTGTAACTTGGACGAGCGAATTAACAACTGGTTCAACTACTGGTTTAAGTACATTAGAGCTGGGTGTCAAACTTGTTAATAATGCAAATGTAAACATTGAAGATAGGACATTAGCAATTACTTTAACCAGTGATTTGCATAATGTTGGTTGTGATGATGTAACAAGTCTAACATTTATTGATGTTGGTGCATCTTCAGAAACCACTTATTTCGAAGTTGTACAACAATTAGCTGGAATAGGTTTATGTATTGATGATGGTGTTAGTGCAACTTATAACATACCAATTAATTCTCTTGGTTCAGGACAGACATATAAGTATCCTGTAACTATGACATTTGGTAATGTTGCACCAGCTACATACACTGCAAGCGGAGTAGTACTTGATTAATTATTTTTTTTCTTTTTTATTATATGGAGGAAATAGAAAATGAAAAAAATATTGATGTTTATCTTATTACTGCCAATATGTTTTTCTATGTATGGTGGTGAATCAGAAGTTATTAAACACTTTGATAATTGTACTAATGTTTTGATATCAGTAGAAGGCAATTTAACAATTGATCCTGGAGAATATGTGTTTAAAGATTGTATTGAAATTGGAGTAAATTATTGGTCTTGCGAATGTAATGGATTTTTTGATTTAATTATGGAAACTAAAAGTAATACTTTAAATGATTATAATATCTCAATCAACTATACATATGAAGTAGATGAAGCTGATCCTTATGTTCCATATAGTGGAGGTGGAGGAGGTAGTACATCTAGTCGTGGATTATTTATATTTAAGTGTGTAGCAGAATGGAATTGTACAGAATGGAGTGAATGTATTAATTCATTTGAACGTCGTACTTGTGTTGATATAAATAATTGTTCTGATATAATAACACCAGAAGTTAGTAATAAATGTGGTATGAATAATACTGCTCCTGTGTTTGTTCCTAATATAGTAGAAGAACTAATAGTAGAAGAACTAATAGTAGAAGAGCCAATAGTAGAAGAACCAATAGTAGAAGAACAAGATAAAAGTAATGTAAAAGTAATCATTATAATAATATCTGCTATTTGTATAATAGGGATTATTATTGGTATATTGTTATATTTGTATTTGAAAGAATAAATCAATAAGTTTATATATAAATAAGAATAATACAATAATATGATATTCAGAATATTAAGAATGTTACCAATGTGGTCAATATTCCTAGTCTTCATTTTGATAATGTTAGGATTTTTAATGTGGTTTTTATTATTTTTAAACGATTGAGGTTATGAATATGAGTTGTTGGACACATATAATTTTGGAAGCATATTGCATGTATAGGAGTATGAGTTGTAAGACTTTTAAGACTTTTGATGTGGAGTTGAAAAATGAGGAAATGATAACAAGTCCTAATTCAAAAGTAATGATAAATAATAATTATATTCCAAAAAGTAATAGACCCAAATGGTGTAGGAATAATAATAAAGAGTTTATTCCACAATTTAGATGTATGTGCTTTGGAAAAAATAATATCCGATGTCCATTTTTTTCATTTACAAATGCAGATAAAAAAGATTATAAAATATTTAATAAAGTGTGGTTGGAGGTTATAAATGCAAATGCCTGATATAATGGGAATGATGCCAGGTTTCTGGGGAATTATAATTATAGTTATAATATTCGTTGCTATTTTTCTTGGTGGACCATTTTTAATTGCTTGGTTATTAGAAAACATGATGCAAAAATGAAATATTATATAGGAATTGATAATGGACTTAGTGGAGGCATAACTGTTATAGATGATAATCAAAAAATTGTACATAGTATAGTAATGCCTGTTATTAAAGGAAAGAAAACAGAATATGATACTAATAAAATTGTAGATTTTTTAAGAGAGTTAGAAGAAGCAGTAAGTGTAGATAATTTATTTGTATGTTTAGAGAAAGCTCATGTTCGTCCAGTAAGTGGAAAGCGTGCATGTTTTATGACAGGATTTGGTTATGGATTAATACAAGGAGTTTTACAGAGTTTATATATTAGTTATGAAATTGTATCACCAAATGAATGGATGAAGGATATACTAAAAGGATTAGATAACACAGATAAGAAAGGAAGTATTATGTGGGCTAAACGTAAATATTCAAATCATCATTGGCCAGCAACTGAAAGAAGTAAAAAGCCACATGATGGTAAAACAGATAGTTGTGCAATGGCTGTATATTGTTATAGAAGAAATGAGGGAATAATATGAACACGAATCATTTAATAATAATTTTATCAGTTGTAGTGGTATTTCTTTTGTCGCTTGTATTACTTAGTCATACTCATGATACCACTAAAGATTATGATTGTTCAAAAGTTGGATTAGATGTATTCTTTGGTAAGACATATTATTGTGCAAATTTATCTAGAGAAATGATATTAAGTCTTAAAGAAGCGGATATGATGATAGGCATAAAAGCATATTGTAGATATGAGGATAGTGATTGTTGGGAAGGGTTTATGAATTGGTCAAATGGCGAAGGACTATATGGAAAGTTTGAGTGAGGATGAGAATGAAAAGAGTATTGTTTTTCATATTAATATTATGTTTTACGTGTAGTATTTTAGCTGTAGATAGTGGCGATGATTTTCAGATTACTAATATAGTAAGATGTTATGGTGTAGTTGATATTAAGATATGGGGAGTAGGAAACCTTACTAATAATGGTATTAATTTTAAAGGTTGTAAACAAATAGAATATGATAAGTGGCAATGTAATTGTAATGCAGGTCATACTCCAGTTATATTAGAGACTAAAAATTATACTTATAATATTTATGATGTTGTTGTTGAATATTATATTGCTCCTAAAGTTAAAGTTCAAGTAGGTGCATATGATAAGAATAGTAATAATAAAAGAAATGTTAATATAAATAATATAAGAGTTGGTCCGGTACCAAAAGAAAAGAATGTAATTAAGTTTAAGTTGCCTGGTATTAATATTGCTAGATTATTTGTTGTAGTTATTATAACATTAATATCATCATTGTTGATTGCTACCTATTATATATATAAATATTTTATTAAAGATATAGAAGAAGAAGATAATAATATTGGTTATTTTACTAAAAAAAGGCATAAACCAAAGGTATTAGAGACTGGTGATAGCGAATTAGATAATGTGATAAAAAAGTTGTAGGTTTATATACCTATTGTATATTTGATATATATAAATAACATTCACAACATTTATATACTAAGGGTCGTTTAGTGTGTATAAATTAGTAAATTTTAATATAAATTATGGGGCTAAAATGGAAAAAGAAAAAATCAAATATACAACGTTATCTCAGATAAAAGAACAAACGAATAAATTAGATAAAGCACGAATGTGTACACTTCATATAGATGACGGTGGTGTTATGAAGGAAGTTAAAAAGTTTAAAGGAATATATAATATTAGTAAAGGAGAGTTTACAGCAGCTGTTGTTCCATATTATAATTTAGTACAACATAAAGATTATTTTGATCATTTTGCAGTTGCACTTGATAAGTTAGGAATAAAATGTTCTATGATATTTAAACAAAGCGGAAGTAGGGCATTTTGTGATATTGATTTTGTAGGAAGGAATATTAAGTATACAAATTTAAATGAAGAGTTTACAACAGGAATAAGATTAGTTAATAGTTATAATAAATCAACTGGGTTACATATAATGCCAAGATTTACAAGACTGGCATGTACAAATGGAATGATATTGACAAGGAGTGAACAAACAATAAGTATTAAACACCATTCAAAAATAGTTAAAGAAATTCAAATTTTTGTTGAAAAAAAACTCAATGAAATAATTAATAAAAACGAAGACTTGAAAATATGGGTATCAACAAGTATGAAGGATAGTGCTGAGTGGTTGGTGTGTAGTAAAATACTTGAAAAATTGTTTATTCATCTTAATCATAGAGAGGAGGTGTTGAAACGATTAAATATTTCTGTTATTAAATTAACAGATAAAAAAACAAAAAAGAAAAGTATAGGTTATGTTTATGACGGCAAAGAAAAGAAAAAGAAGTTTACAAGATGGGAGCTTTACAATGCGGTTACTTCGTATATAACACATGGTGAACAAATTACACCCCATATTGAATCTGTATTGCATAAATATGCAGAGAAACTTTTAGTGACGCCGTTAAAAAAAATGCCAATAGCAAAGGTAGTATTATGATCGGAGGATTGATAAAATGAAAGTAAGAAAAATGATTAAAAACATTGTTGCTTTGGGAACAGGATTAACAATGTTAGGAGCAACTGTTTTTGGAGCAATGGCAACAGACCTTGGTCAGTATCCTAATCAATACATCAAGGATGGTGTGTTTGATGGACTGATGGTTGTAGGTGCAGCAGCAAGTACATCTGATGTTTTAGGTATTGTTGATATTGCAACAAGTTTGCAGTTTCAGTCTAAAACAGACAAAGTGATTACAGATGGTAGTGGAAAAACTGTGACAAGTTTAAGTGGTGATGCATACGAATTTGGTACAAGCAGTAATAAGTTAGAAGTTAATGAGTTTATTGGAAATGTTAAATCAACAGTTACAGCAGATGACTTTGGACTTTTAACCAAGAGTACGGTTCGTACAAGAAAAGGAACAACAGATGTTAAACAATATTTGAAATTTAACGCATCAAGTGGTCTTGAAGTTGTATATGATGAAGAAAACGATGTTATCGGACATTATTTAAAGTGTGCTGATAAAGAAGCATTGTTTACTTATGAAGTACAATTTACAGATGGGTTGTATTCAGATATTTATAAATCAACAAATAGTAATGACAAAAGTACAACTGGAATAGGATATCTTAACGATCTGAATGATAAGAGTATATATATGTTAGGTCATTCATATACTATTACAGAAGGAGAAGTAAAGGATTGTACAAATGGAGATGTTAGATTAACATTAATGACAGGAAGTGTAGAACTTTCAATGCAGGAATATGAATCAAAGGTAGTAACCATTGATGATAAGGATTATGATATAAAAGTTATAATCGTATCAGACGGTGCAAGCAACGATGCAAACTCCGTAAAGATTATGGTTAATAACGAAGAGACAAATAAACTGTATGAAGGAGATACATATACTTTTAATGACGGAATAATTTTAGGAGTTAAAAGTATTTTGTCAAACGAAGGTGCAGAAGTAGGTGGACAAGACATTGTATCATTTTATTTGGGAGCAAATAAAATTGAATTCGATAATGGTAAGGTAGAAGTAGAAGAAGAAAGAATCGAAGATGCAAGTGTTGAAGTTAAATGTAATGTTATAGGAAATGATGAAATAAGAATATCATCTATTAAATATACATTATATGCCGATGCAGACAAAAGTGGAGATTTAATAGTAATGAAAGATGAAAGTGTTAGAGATGCATTAGATGAACCACAAGGTATGTTAGGAATTAATTGGGACATACAATATCTTGGACTTACAGGCGAAGAAGGCAGAAGTGAAGTTAGAATAGATACAGATGGTGACGATAGGTATGAACTTAGTTTCATGACACAAAATGATGTTGAGTATAATATGCCGTTGGTTTATGTAACTGCAAGTGATAGTATAATGCATTATGGTGAGGATGATGAGTATAAGTTAGTTTTGAATGCAGCAGATGTAATTACTGAGAACGACTATTTCATCTTAACAAGTGATCCAGGAAATATCGACGGAATTACTCATGTGTTACAACTTGATGAAGTTGACGAAGATGAAAATGTTGTTATATTTTCAGAAGTAGGAACTGGTGAGACAATAGAGATGACATATGATAAAACAACAAAGAAAGGAGATCTTATTGTAGGTGGTGGAACATTTGAAGTTAATACAATTAGTACAGCTGGAGTTAATGTTCCAGGTGTATCAAAATTGATTAGACTAAACAATGGACATAAGATGGAAATTAATGCCTTTGATAACATAGTATTTACAACACCGGCAACTTTAACAGATGACGGAGTTAATCAACTGTTTACTATCAAGTTGAGTGTAGATGCAAATGGCGAGGATGTTGATTTAGATGTTGTAGGTTTGGATATGATCTCTGACGACAGTGATTATAGAAGAGGAACAACCAAATTTGGTGTTGAAGTTAAAGAGAATACAGATGATGTAGATGAACTATTAATTTCAATACCAGAAGGTCAAATATTTCCAAGTGTTGTATTAACAGGACAAAGTTTTACTATTGGTTCAACAAATGTTGTTGAAGGTGGAATAACAATTCCTGAGTATACAGCAATTAGTGTTGGCAAGGCAATACTGGATAGTGAACTTGGAAACATGGCAGCAGATAATGTAATCGTTGTCGGTGGACCGTGTGCTAATACAGTAGCAGCAACCATATTGGGTATACCAAGTACAATGCCTGAATGTTATGAGCAATTTCCTGTAAAAGAAGGAGAGGGTATAATTAGGATGATTGAGAACGGAGAAAACGTAGCTATGTTAGTAGCAGGTTATACAGCTCAGGACACACGGAACGCAGCAAAGATTGTAGCACAGTTTAGTAACTACGAAGAGCAGTTGAAAAACAATAGTGAAGTAATTGTTTCAGGAACAACAATAAAGGTAGCAACTGTTGAAACAGAAACAAATACTACAAACGAAACCATTTAATTTTTTTTATTTTTTTATTAATTTTTAGGGAGGCAAGCGAAAATGGGATTTTTAAAAATATTCTATCAAATATTAGTTATTATTAGTATAATAGGAATATCAATAACAGCATATTTTGATTTTAATAAGTGGATGTTTGTAATAGGTACAATTGGTATTTTATGTCAGTTATCTGTTATTGAAATTATAATAAGTGAGGCTCTTAAAGATTAAAATGGTAAAAAAAGAAAAGGATGATAGTTGTCAAGTATTATTAGAAGATTTAGATGAGAATAGTATTACTTCTATATTAACAAAATGGAAAGAGGTTACTACTATAAGAAAGAATCTGGTTGAAATAGAAGAGATGTTAAAAACTAAAGTTAAGGTTTTTATGAAGGAAAGAAAGTGGGAAAGGTATATGGATGATGATACTAATATAAGTGTTTCTGTAAGTACAATGAAAAGAGAAACACCTGATATAAAACAGCTGAGGGTTATACTAAGTGAATCACAACTTGCTCAAATTATGAGAACTACAACATACGAAAAAGTATCAATAATAACACCTGAAGCACGTGCGAGGTTGAAGAACTATGTTAATAGAAAAAAAATCTAAATTAAAACAATGGATTGAAAACAAACGTGAAAAAAGACATGTGAAAGAAATAGAGAAATTAAAAGATAGTATAAGAAAGAAAAAGATAATTCTTGAAAAAATAAATAGTGAAGAATTTTTAACTGATAAAGATGAAATCAAAGTTAAGAATTTAGAGGAGGATATAATTAAAATGGCAAAATTGATTTTAAAAGATGGAAAATTACAAAAGAAAGAAGAATCAGATATACCAGTAGAAGCAGGTGTACCATCACAACCACAGCAACCACAGCAACCACAGCAACCACAGCAACCACAGCAACCACAGCAACCACCAGTACAAGGACAACCTAATCCAAATCCGTTTAACAATGTTCCTACATCACCATCTATATCAGATGTTGATGTACAACAACGAGAACAAATGTTGCAACAGGAAATGTTAATACAACAGGAACAACAAGCTATGGCACAACAACAAGCTATGGCACAACAGCAACAGTATGCACAACAACAAGCTATGGCACAACAGCAAGCGATAGCACAACAGCAAGCGATGGCACAACAGCAAGCGATGGCACAACAACAGGATATGGCACAACAAGAAATAAAAGATGTTCAAGTAACTATTGAAATGATTGATGGTAAACCAATTATGGTTGGTGTAAGAGAGGACCAATATGAACAATTTATGGAAGATTTATCAAGTGCAGTATCAGATGCAGGAGCTTTTAGAGTTGGTAAAAGATGGATTAATTGTAGGCACATAATAATGTATTACTAATAAATGGAGGTAAAAATAAAATGGTAGGATTAAAAGAGTATATGAATGAGGAAAAAGTTATTAATAGGTGGACTATATTTAAAGCTGGATTATTAGGAGCATTTTGTGGTGCACTATTGGCAACTGGATTTTATTTAATTGCAATAATGCCATGAAATTAAAAAATCCAATTTTGTTTACATTATTAGGAATATTTACTTTAGCAACTTTGGCAGATATTATAACATCATTATTTGTACAAGGTGCTGAGGCAAATCCTATATTTTTGCTCACTAATAATATATACATAATATCCCTTATTAAATTGTTGTTTATAGTAGTATTATACTATATATACCGTGTGAATATATACAAAACACACTTTATATACTATGTATTATTATTAGTAGTAGTGCTCGGTAGTGTACTTTTTATACTGGCAACTTATGGTAATATAATAGGTATGCAACATCCAGAATTAGTTGAAGCAGCAAAGGATATTTCCAATACTGTAAAGGTACAACAGTATAGTAAATTTGTTGGAATAATATATGTTATGCCATTATTGTTTTCCATATTAACATTTAAATTTTATGAATGGTCGTTGAAATATATCAAAATAATAAAGCAGAGATAAAATGCCAATAACATTTGATGGGCAAAATTTGACATCTGGAATGACAGATCCTGTAATGATGTTTACTGTTGTTATTATTTTATTTATTATTATAGGATTTATATTTGTGGTATGGTCATTATATAATATGTTAGGATGAGGAGGAGGATGAAAAAATGATAGCATTTGGAATAGGATTGATTGTTGGAATATTATTAATGGTATTAGTTTTACTTAGTATTGTTTTAATAAAGGAGGTAAAAAATATAGTTAATACAATAACTGAATATGAAAATACATTAACTGATAAAGAATTTAGAAATTATAAAATATTTCAAAATAATAAAATGTGGGGAATTAAAAATGACTATAAAAAATAAAAAGGTTGATGTAGTAGCTGAAAGATTTTTGGGATCAGCAATAACTTGTATATCATTTGCTATGGTACTTGTTATTGTTATTGGTAGTTTGTTTTATTCTGATATAAGTAATAATGGTGAGAAGTTGTGTAAAGATTTAGGTTACACAGAATTTAATACAGGATCTTTTGAGTGTCAAGAAATAACTATAAAAATAATCAAAGGACGAGAGTATGTTAAGGAAGAAACATTACAATTAAGTTTTAAAGAAATAAGATGAATAAAAAGAACATAATAGGTTGTGTACTAATAGCTATTATCTTATTTATGATTTTTATTATAATAGTGAATAGAGAAACTATATTTTCAAATAAAGTAAGTATTAATTATCCAAATGGATGTATTGAAACATGTGTTAATAATAAGTTGATAACCGATGAATGTACAGAAGGAAGAAAACTATTAGATGCAGGTTCGAAACAATGGTTGAACAATCTAAACCAAACATGAATGATATACCAACATTAATAAAAATGTTGGATCAGTTATATGATAAAGAAGAAAAATTAACAGTAGAGATTAAAAAATTAATGGCTATACATAAACAATTACAGGATGATAAAGAGATGTTACAAACATTAATTATGTATCAAATTAATAAAAAAGCGAGAAGATACTAATGGGACAATCAGATATATTACAGGTATTAAAACAACAACCTAATAAATGGTTTACTACAATTGAAATTAGTGAAATATGTAAAGTTAATAATTCAACTATAATAGCTAGGATGAAAACTTTAAGAGAAATAAATTTTGTTGATTATAAATTAGTAAAAACTGATGTTGGAATAAAAAAAAGACATTATTATAAACATAAAAAATGACAAGTAATATAGAATCAAAGGTTGCAGTTGTTACAATTACTTATTATAATCCTGATGTGAATGTTGATTTTGTTAGAATGGAGTTAGCAAGAGATACAATACGGAAGGCAGCAGAGATGGGATTTCCTGTTTATATTGTTGATGCAGGTAGTCCAGATGAACTACTAAAAGATTTTGAAAGTGTTGGTGCAAATGTCAAAACAATTAATATTATTAATATGGCAATAGAACGTATAGCTGTTTTTAAGGAAGCATATAATAGTGGGCATAATATAATAGCGTGGATGGAACCAGAGAAAGAATCATATGTTGATCAAATAGTAAAAACTGCAATGCCTATAATAGAGGAGAATGTTGATTTAGTTATTCCAAAAAGAATGTCAATGAGTTCATATCCTGATATACAAGTATTAGCAGAATGTGCAGGAAACAAAGCATGGTATGAAATGACAGGCCATAATTTAGATTATTGGTTCGGTCCAAAAACAATGAACAGAGATGTAGCAAGTATGTTTATTAATTATGATTGCAAATTTGGAACAAATTGGGAGTCAATTCATTTACCAGTATTACAAGCTTTATATGAGTCAAAAAAAGTTATTAGTGTAGATGTTGATTTTCATTATCCACATCGACAAGTTATAGTTGAAGAAAGAATAATAGAAATGAATAATAAAAGAATGCAACAATTAACAACGTTGGTTGCAGCTGGTGAAAGATATATGAATCATTTGAGGAGTAGAAAATGAAAGAAGCACATACTAAGTATACTTGTGATAATTGTAAAAAGGAAAAATTTAATTCTGATAGTTTAGGGTTTCCTTATGATAATAAATGGTGTTATATTTATAATTTTACAGGTAGAGTTTTAGAAAGTGATTATCCTGGAATAGAACTTAATGTGGCTGATTTTAAAAATAAGGATAAACATTTTTGTTCTGAGAAGTGTATGTTTGAATGGATAAAAAATACTGTAAAAGAATGTAAAAAAGAATGTGTTAAAGAACAAAAAAAAGGTTCAGAAGAAATAGTTAAATTAATATGGAATGATTTACAAAAGGATAAAGTTGACGAAGCAATTAAAACTTTAAAAAATTCGAAGTTGATATAAAATGGCAATGATAGGAAAGTTGGTTGCATTGTTTATTATTCTTATTTTAGTACTTACAGTATTCTCAAGTTTTTTTTGGATTATAATGGGATTGGTTCTTTTGTATTTTCTTATAAGACTTTTTGCCGATTTATTCTGGTGGGGAAGAGATAACGATAAGTGGTAAAGAATTCTAAATTTCAAATTTGAAATTATATTATAAAAAAACCGTGTTACTCTTCATTGGCGGGGGTAATACATAATGAAGAAATGAACCCAACGTTGTGCATTTGCCTCTAAGTAACACGGAAAAAGAGGTGATTATAAAAGTTTGTTACTACCTAATAAAAGAGTAACAAGCCACATGATGAAAGGATAATTATAAATTTTAAATTTCAAATTATGTTACTTTTATAAAAATTATGTTATTCTTATAATTTAATGTATTCATATGTATTAGGAATATGTTTAATAGTATTAGGTTGAAAACTACAGGAGTAATGTTTTTGATAGTCTTCAAATGTCAAAAAAATATCTTTACACGAAGAACATTTACATGGCATTGATATCACCTCTTATTTTTTGTTTGTTACTATTATATATCTATATGTTACTATTATATAAACTTATTGATTATACATATTTTAAACCGCCTTCTTCTAAACCTAACATAATTAAGTCTTGTGTTTCATCATCATAAAAACCTTTAGGTTCGGGAATTATGTCTCCAACTTTCATTCCATCGATATAATTATCTTTTGTTACTATTAATTTTTTGTTTTCTACTTTATGCATATCTTCTTGAATACGTTTAATCATTTCTTGAACCTCCTCAGGACTACTTTTGACATACTTTATTGTAGTATCTAATCTTGAATGATTTAAAGCATTTTTTAGTAATTCAAGGTCGTGTCCTGATTTTTTATATAACACTCTTGCAAAGTTTCTTCTAAAGTCGTGTGTTGCCCAATCTTTATAGTCAATGTTACAAATGTTTAATGCTTTTTTTATATGTTTCCAATATCCATTATATACAGTATTTGCTATAAAGAAACTGTTATATCGTCCTTCAGATTTTTTTGGTGGCGATAAAAAAACAAATTCGTCATCAATATTTTCTTGTGGTATTATTATTCTTTTAGAATGCAATTTAGAATAGTATAATAATTCATCTATTAACTTTTGGTCACGCAATATTACGTTGACCATTTTACTTCCTTTAGTTTGTAATCTAAGTCTTAATATTCTTTTTTCGTTTTCTGTATCTTCATGGATATTTTTTGTTGTCATACCAGAGATAATATCATTTGCTCTAACCCCAGTTTCAAATTGTAATTTGGCAATGAGTTTATATTTATCTAAAGCTATGTTGTGTATGACATCTTTGATTTGTTCAGTTGTTAGTCTAACACCATCTTTTTGTTTATCTTTAAGTGGTCGTCGTATCAATCCTTTTGTAAGTTCATTTTTCAATTTGGTGTCTTCTATGATATATTCTATAAATTTCATTAAGGCATAAGGATAGTTATATTGTGATTTTTTAACTGCGTGTTTAATGAGGAAGTTATTATAGTCTTCTAATTTTTCTATATTAGGATTTGAGACTAAAAAGCGTTGAACAATGGAAGTATATATTTGAACAGTACTTTGATGTAATCCTCTATCTCTCATATACATTGTAAATAATCCTAATTCTATTGTTTTATCTTTGCTCATAAATAATATATTGAATATGTTATATTTAAACTTTTTGCTGAAACTCTTGTCTTAAGACAATAGATGGTTGAGAAGCTTTGTTTTGATTTACTATCATATATCATAGTGGCGTTAGTGTTCAAACTTAATATTGTCTTAAGACAATAAATGGTTGAGGTCCTTTGGTTTGACTTAACATTGTATACACTTCACAGTGATGGTTATATATGTGTATATCCTTAAGACAATAGATTCGTTAGGAGTCTAAATTCAAATTATAAATTATTTTGGAATTGGTAGTAGGTGTGTTATCTGTATTTTCTAATAGTGGCGAGATTGAATATTGAATGTGTGTTTAAACCTGCCGTAATGTTCTTTTAACCTTGGTATCTGTTTGGGTTGGTCGTTTTACAAATGATAGATAAGCAAAAGGCTTTGATATCTTAAACAGTGAATAATGGCGACGAAAAATGGAGAGTTTCAGAAGGAGTTTCATAAAGATGACATTCACAATTTCACCACCTTTTTTCAAACCAGTCAGGCAACCAATAAAACGTATATTTTATTATTTTGGTACTGAAATTGGTATGGTGAGAAATTCTCAGGGAAAACAGACCACCATGGTCACATAAACCAGGTCTTATTTCAATTTTAAATAGTTTATTCTAAAACATGGTAGTAACACTCTGGTTCGAAATACCCTATTATATGAACCCTTAAATTACGTCTAATAATATGGTGTAAATAGGGGTACGTCCACCTGTTTTTATGCAAAAAATAAAGTAACATATTATATATAAAAAGAGGTGGATTTGAAATATTTGAAATATTTGAATTATGGTAGATTTCAAATATTTGAAATGAAGTGTACGTAGGGTGATTGAAATTTGAAATAGTAGTGTTTTTAATGATTTGAATTAGTAGTGTAATATTTGAAATACAAGGTGGTGATACAATATGTATATTGAAATATAGAGATTATATTAGTACGATAATTTGTATAAAATAGGGTAACATATTTTGAGCAAACAATATGATGTTATTTTATATAATACAATAGTTATATTGCAAAAGAACTATTACATTATATGCTTCTATGTTACTTCAAATAAAGTATATGATACAATAGTTATATTATAAAATAACTATTGTTAAATAACTATTACATTATATACTTCTATGTTACTTCAAATAAAGTATATGATACAATAGTTATATTATAAAATAACTATTACATTATATA
>Ga0210003_1001162_pt1 | contig 23328 bp, 28 predicted proteins | sample LantaG_FD_182804 | JGI IMG/M metagenome (GOLD analysis project Ga0210003, IMG submission 182804) | Deep subsurface microbial communities from Baltic Sea to uncover new lineages of life (NeLLi) - Landsort_02402 metaG (SPAdes) (version 2) | ecosystem: Environmental > Aquatic > Marine > Oceanic >... | reverse complement strand
AGATCTTCTCGCCGTGCGCCGCCGCTGCCCTCTACCGCCGCGCGGCCGTGCTGGCGGCCGGGGGGCTCGACGAGGACTACTTCTGCTTTGGCGAGGATGTCGACCTCGGCTTCCGGCTGCGGCTCGCGGGCCACACCGCCCGCTATGTGCCCGAAGCGGTCGTCGAGCACGTCGGGGGCGGGAGTTCCGAGGGACAGCTGGCGACGTATCTCGGCCACAGAAACCTGCTCTGGACGCTGGTCAAAAACACGCCGGGGCCGATTTTGCCGGCCGCTTTGCTCGCCCATCTTGCCCAATCTATCTTTATAGGGATCGCACTCGGCTGCCGGGGCCGGGGTGGTGCCTTTGCCCGCGCCAAGTGGGATGCTGTGATGGGGCTGGGCAAGTGCTGGCGGAAGCGACTGGGCGTGCAGGCCGGTCGCCGGATATCGACATGGCGAATTCTCAGCAAACTCGATTTCGCACCCATGCGCCGGGGCCGCTCACGCGCCCTGCCGACACGGCCAGTGCCTGTTCGCTCGCGCCGGTAAGCGTCGTGATTGTCAACCACAACGCAGGCCGGCTTCTGGCCGACTGCCTCGAGGCGGCGCTCACGCAGGCCCGGCAGGTGATCCTGGTCGACAACGCCTCCCTGCCCGTCCCGTTTGAGACGGTGGCGTCCCGCTTCGCCCCCTGCCCGCGGCTCACGATCCTCCGCTCCCGCGTGAATACCGGTTTCGCCGCCGGCTGCAACCACGGGGCGGCGCGGGCCGACCAGCCGACGATCCTGTTTCTGAACCCCGATTGCATTCTTGGCCCCGGGTCACTCGCGACGCTGCATCAGGCCCTCGTATCCGGCAAGCGAATCGGCATGGTTGGCGGGCTGCTCACCGATAGCGGCGGCCGGGAACAAGGGGGCGCCCGGCGGAGTATTCCGACACCGTGGCGATCCTTCGTGCGCGGCTTCGGGCTGAGCAGGCTGAGCTGGCTCGCCCCCCACTGGCTATCCGACTTCTACCACCATCGCGAGCCGCTCCCGGTCCGGCCGGTCGACGTCGAGGCAGTCTCTGGCGCGCTGACCATGGTCAGCAGCGAGGCGTTCGCCGAGGCCGGGCCGTGGGACGAGGGCTTCTTTCTCCACTGTGAGGATCTCGATTTATGCCTGCGGTTTCGCCAGGCTGGCTGGCGGATCCTGTTCGTGCCAGGCGCTCCGGCCATCCATCACCGCGGGATGTGCGGCCGCTCCCGGCCGCTGGCGGTCGAGTGGCACAAGCACCGGGGGATGATCCGCTTCTACCGCAAGCACTTCCGCCACGCCTATCCGGCAGGTTTGTTCGGCCTGGTGGTCATCGGCGTCTGGCTCCGGTTCGCTCTGGTGGCCGCGCAGCAGACCGCTCGCCGGGCGCTCGTGGCCCTTGCCCGGATTCCTTCGTGGCACGTCCGCGAGGCGGTGTTCGAAGCGGAGGCTGCGCTGGAGTCCCAGTCTGCTCCCTCGCCAACGCTCCCGTCGTGACCGGCCTGCGTCAGCCATGAGTGAGGCGGCCTTGGTCGGCGTGATCGGCGCAGAGAGCCTGGTAGGCCGCCCACTCGTGCCGCTCTTGGCACACAAAGCAGGCGGCGTGCTGGCATGCTCCCGCGCGGAGAGAGTTGCTACCGAGCCGGTGCGCGGCGGAGTTCACCGGCACCGCACCGGGGCGCCGCTCCCGGCCGGATCCGCGGTTGTGCCCGGCTGGATCACACTCTGCCCGCTGTGGGCGGTGCCCGACCAAGTCACCTGGCTCGAGCGGCTGGGCGCCGAGCATGTTGTGGCCGTCTCCTCCATGAGCGAGCTGACGAAACAGTCGTCGCCCGACGCCGCCGAGCGGGCGCTCGCCGCCAAGCTCACAGCCGCCGCGGAAAAGCTCACCTCCTGGGCCGCCGACCGCGGCATCGGCCTGACGCTGCTCGTGCCCACGATGATCTACGACGGTGTGAGCGATGCGAACGTGACCGCGATCGCCGCCTGGGTCCGCCGCTTCGGCTGGTTTCCCCTCTGCGGCCCGGCCCTCGGCCTGCGGCAGCCGGTGCATGCCGACGACGTGGCCGCGGCATGTCTGGCCGCCATCGAACGGCGGCCGCCACGGGCTCGCTACACGCTTTCCGGCGGCGAGGCCCTACCGTTTCAGGCGTTGGTCGTCCGGGTCTGCCGAGCCCACGGCCTGGTCCCGCGAACTGTCAGCCTGCCGCCTTGGGCCTGGGGTGTTGGGGCGACGCTCGTGCGATTGTGCTCAGCCGGAGGTGCCAGCCTCGCGATGGGCAGCCGGATGAACGAAGACCTGTCCTGCGACCATTCCGCCGCCACCGCCGACCTCGACTTTCGGCCCCGGCCCTTCGATCCCGCCGCCGATACAATTTCCAGCATCGAGCACACGGTCGAGGTGTGGCCGGGCCGACCACGGAACGACCGATGACCGCCAGCCCCGAGTTGCCTCCTGCCCCACGCTCGGCAGACGATCACCTCGGGCCTCCGAGCTGGCCGTGGGCATGGCTCGTGTCCACGCCGCTATTGGCGGCGCTACTCGTCGGCGTCCACGCGGTGATCGACCCGGCCGCCTACGACGTCTCGCAACTGCCGCGGCTCCTGGCGATCATGGCCTTCCTGGTGCTGGCCGCCCCGGCGATGCTCCTGGTGCCGGCGGTCGCCCGGCGGCTCGATTGGCGACCCCTTGGCGACCCGCTGGTCCTCGCCTCGGCGGCGTATCTGGCCGCCTGTTGCCTGTCGCTCCTGGCCGCGACGAACGTGACGGCCGGTTTCACCGACGTGTTTCGGACGCTCGGCAGCTTTCTCGTGCTCTGCCTCTGCCTGCTCGGGCTGCCGCTCGATCCGAACTGGCGCCGCCGGCTCCTGGAGATGGCGGTGGTCGCCACCCTGGCGGCCGTGACCGTAGCCGCCTGGGAGATCGCCCCGCTCGCGGCCGCCGGCACGCTCTCGCGCCGCGACCTCGAGACCGCCTTCCTGGACGGGATGATGTCGAACGTCAACCTGTTCGCCGGTTATCTGCTGCTCGTGGTGCCCTGGTGCCTCTGCGCAGCTGTGGAGTCGAGCGGGGCGTGGCGGGGCGTGGCGGCGGCAACCGGACTCGCCGCGGTCGGCGGGCTGGCGGTGCTCCAGTCGCGGGCGGCATGGCTCGCCGCAGCGGCGGCCGCGGCCGGCGGTGCGATCGTGATCCTGCGGCATTGGCAGGTGCTCGGTCTGCCCGCGGGCTTGCGCCGCCCGCTGATCGCCGGCCTGGCGGCCCTGCCGCTCATGGCCGTGGTCGGAGGCGGGCTGGCCCTGACCGACACGCCCATCGGCCGGGCCATCGACCGGCTCGTCGTCTCCCGGCCGCACCAGGCCGGTGGGCCGAGCGACGGCGGCCGCACGATGGTCTGGGGCATCGCGGTCAACATGATCGCCAAGCAGCCCCTGACAGGTGTTGGCGCCGGCAACTTCACACTCCGGATAGACGACTCCTTCGGCTCGGATCGGCAGGGCGGCAGACTCGACTTTACGAACCTCGCGAGTACCAACTGGATCCAGCCCCACAACGACTTTCTCTGGGTGTTCGCCGAGAAGGGCCTGCCGGGAATCACAGCCTTTGTAGCCATCTTTATCCTGGCGGTCTCCGCGGCGTGGGGCGTGCTGGCCGGTTCACCGACCTCCAGCGACGCCCGCCTCGCGGTGGCGTCGCTCACGGCCTTGATTGCGTACCTCGTGTTCTCGTCATTCGATTTCCCGCTCGACCGCGTGAGCCATCAGGTTGTGCTGGCCGTGCACCTAGCGGTGCTCGTGCTCCTCAAGCGGGCAACGCGGCCATCTGTCGGCAGTGGGCCGGTCCGACTGCCGAGTTGGCTCTTCGTCCCGCCGGTGGTCGCCGCGACAGCTCTGGGCTGTGCCTACGCCTGGTCGGCTCTGGCCCAGGAACATGCCGTGCTGGACGCCCGGCGCGCGCATCATGCCGGTGACTGGGAGGCGATGCGGCAGGCCGCCCGCCGGGCCACCACCCCCTGGAAGACACTCGACCCCCTGGCCGTTCCGGTCGCCTTCCTCGAGGGCTACGCCGAGCGGCAGCTCGGCCACCTCGAGGCCGCGACGGCCTGCTTTGAACGGGCGGTCGCCGCCAATCCCGCGCGGCTCTACGTCCTGCAAAACCTCGGGGCGGCCTACGCCGAGGGTGGCCGCCTCGATGAGGCCGTCGACATCTTCGCGATCGCCGCCGACCGCTATCCCGAACAGGTCGACCTCCGCCACAACCTCGCCATGGCGCTCGTCGAGGCCGAGCGGTTCGCCGAGGCGATCGCGGTGATTCAAGACGTGCCGGAGCCACTGCGAACCAAGGGCATGCGGGAGGCGCTCGCCTTCGCCCAGGCACAGGCGGCGGAGGAATAGCCCGCTACAGCTGCGTCGGGTTGGGGGCGTCGCCGTAGACGGCCTGGGGATCGAAGGCCTTCTCGTGCTCGAGAAACTCAAGGCTGGTGCCGGCCGTGCGCTCGGCCCCCACTGGCACCTTGCGATAGAAGCAGGAGCGATAGCCCACGTGGCAGCTCGCGCCGCCGGCCACTTCAACCCGCAGCCAGACGCAGTCCTGGTCGTCGTCGATCCGCATCTCGATGATTTTCTGAACGAGGCCGCTTGTGGCCCCCTTGTGCCAGAGCACCTGTCGGCTGCGGCTATAGTAGTGGGCCTCGCCCGTCTCGATCGACTTCGCGAGTGCCTCGCGGTTCATGACGGCGACCATGAGTACCTCGCCCGAGCGATGATCGGTTGTCACGCAGGGGATGAATCCCTGGGGGTCGAACTTGGGGGCCAGGTCATGCCCTTCCTCGACCTGCTCGATCGATTCCCGCCGGCCAAAGACCGGGTCGTGTTCTCCTGCCGCGTGCGCACTCACCGAAATCGCTCCTGACGACCCATGGGCTTGTAGAGCTCCACTATACCGTCGCCGAGCGGGGCCTATCAGGGCGGACACGACCCTGCCGGCCCCGCGAACCGCCGGTGCGTTGACCGGCCTCCGGGGCCGGCCATACGCTGCCCTTGATCCCGCCACTGCGTCTCCTCGGAGCCATCCCGCATGCCCATCTCGTTCCGGCTGGTCGCCGTTCTCGCTCCTGTCGCATTCTCCGTGCCGGCCCCCGCGGGCGACTGGCCGACCTTTCGGGGTGCCGATCGCACCGCCGTGGCCCCCGACACCGATCTACTTGAGTCGTGGCCGACCGACGGGCCGCCCTTGATCTGGGAAACGCGGGGCGCCGGCCGCGGCTACGCGAGCCCGGCGATCGCCGGCGATCGCATCTTCACCCTCGGTGACGGCCTCTCGACCGCCGCTGACGCCGATGAATACCTCTCCTGCTTCGACCGGGCCACCGGCAAGCAGCTCTGGCAAACAAAGACGGGCGAACCGTGGACGGGCGGCCAGGAGTCGTGGCAGAGTTCCCGCAGCACGCCCACGGTCGATGGGCCGATGGTCTACGTGCTCACCCCCTTCGGCCAGCTCGTCGCCTGTCTTGTCAAGGACGGCCGCGAAGTGTTCCGGGTGGATCTGAAGGGGCAGTTTGGCGGCACCAAGGGGGATTCCTGGGGCTACAGCGAGAGCGTGACGATCGACGGCAACAAGCTCGTCTGCACGCCCGGAGGTCCGCAGGCCACCGTTGTGGCCCTCGACAAGAAGTCGGGCCAGCTCCTCTGGGCCTGCCCCGTGCCCGACGACCCGGGTGCCGGCCACGCTTCGATCGTGATCGCCGAGGTTGGGGGCAAGCGGGTCTACGTGACGACGACCGCCGGCGGGGCGATCGGCGTCGATGCCAAGACGGGCCAGCTCCTCTGGCGGTATCCGATCGACAAGACCACGGCCGTGATCCCCACGCCGATCGTCCGGGACGACCTCGTCTTCTTCTCAGCCGGCTACAAGCGAGGCGGAGCCCTCCTGCGGCAGGTGCCCGGACCCGGCGGCTCGATGGCCATCGAGGCGGTCTATCCCCTGAACACCGACCTGGCCAACAAGCATGGCGGGATCGTGCTCGTCGGCGACCACCTCTACGGCGACTCCGACGACAAGGGGATCCCGTTCTGCGCCGAACTCATGACCGGCAAGCTCGCCTGGAAGGAGCGGGGCAGCGGCCGCAACTCCGCCTGCATGGTCGCCGCGGACGGGCATGTGTATGTGAAGTTTGCCGACGGCACGCTGGCGCTGGTGAAGGCCGACCCGGCAGGGTACGCGGAGGTAAGCAGCTTCCAGGTGCCCGGCAGCGGTGACCGGCCGAGCTGGGCACACGCCGTGATCCTTGACGGCCGCCTCTACCTCCGCGAGGGAGACGCCATCCTCTGCTACGACATCCAGGCGCGGTGAGTCGATCGGGGCGTGTACGGCCGGCGCGAGATAGCACGGGCCTGCCGCCTCGGGTGGGTCGGGGTTGGCCGTGCCATCTCGCCGGACGTTAGCTCCGGCATCCTGCGTTCGCTCACTCCACGCAAGCTGCGCTTCGGCATCCTTTGCTGCGCTTGCTTGCAAGGCCGGCTCGATAACACGGCCAACCCCTGATCCATACAAGCCCCAGGGCGCGAGCCCGGGGACTGCGGGAACAAAGGCCACCCCGCTTGCCATGCCACCCAGGGCCCACAACTAGACGACACCGTTAGACATCACCGCTCGAGCCTGGCTGGCCAATCGGTGCGCCACGTCGCAGTCCCCCAGCTCGCGCTGGGGGCTTTTATGCCGCACAGGCCTGTCAACCGGTGGTTGCTTACTCGCCGGCGGAGTCGGCGACGGCCTTGTAGGCCAAGCCTCCCACCACGCCCCCCACGAGCGGCGCGACCCAGAACAACCACACCTGCTCGATCGCCCAACCCCCCACAAACACCGCCGTGGCTGTGCTGCGGGCGGGATTCACCGAGGTGTTGGTGACCGGGATGCTGATCAAGTGGATCAGCGTGAGGCAGAGGCCGATCGCGATCGGGGCGATCACGCCGGGGGCCCGCTTGTCGGTAGCCCCATGGATCACAAACAGAAACACGGCCGTGAGCACCACCTCGATCACGAGGCAGCTGGCCAGCGGATAGCCACCGTTGCCCAGGGCCGCGATCGGGGAGTGCTCGCCGTAGCCGTTGCTCGCGAAGCCGCTGGCCACGGCATCGAAGCCCGGTAGCCCCTTGGCCACGAGGTAGAGCACGCCGGCGCCGGCGATGCCGCCTGCCACCTGCGCGACCCAGTAGGGAATCAGATCCTTGGCCGGAAACCGGCCGCTGGCGGTGAGGCCGGCGGTCACGGCCGGGTTCAGATGACAGCCTGAGACATGGCCGATCGCGGCAGCCATCGTGAGGACGGTGAGGCCAAAGGCCAGCGACACGCCGACAAAGCCGATGCCCAGCTCGGGATAGGCGGCGGCGAGCACGGCACTGCCGCAGCCGCCGAGCACGAGCCAAAAAGTCCCGATCGCTTCCGCCAATAGTTTGCCCAGCATGGAATTGTCCCTTTGTCTCTCGGGTGGTGATTGGTGATCTGTCTCGGGCTCGCCAACGAGCGACACCCGTCATGTCAGCGGTACCGTAGGCTGGAGGCTTCCGGCTGGTCAATCCGGCCCGCCGATCCCTCAGAAGGGGATGCCGACCAGCGGGGCCAACAGGCTCCAGACCCGCGGCCCGAGGATCACAAACCCCATGGCGACGGCCGTGAGCACAGCCACAAGAACGCCGCCGCTGGCATGGTCGAGGGCATCACGCAGATCGTTGTCGGGATAGCGGCCGACGGCCTTTGCGAGGGCCTCGATCGAGGTGTTGAAGACCTCGGCCATGATGACCAGGCCGATCGCCAGAATGACCAGGCACCACTCTACGGCCGTGATGCCCAGCCATGCGGCCAGCGTCACACACGCAACCGCGACTGGGATGTGAGCCACGAAGCTCGACTGGGTGCGGATCGAGAGAAAGAAGCCGCGGAAGGCGTCGGCGAATTTCCCAAGCCAGGTGCGGGGCGGCGGCTGCACGGATCGTTCGCCAAGCGGGCTTTTTGCCACTGACACTTACGCCTTCACGTAGGGGTCGCCCTTCTTCCAGTTGCACGGGCACAGCTCGTCGCTCTGCAGGGCGTCAAGCACCCGGAGCACCTCGGCCACGTTGCGACCCACCCGGCCCTGATTGACGTCGATCCACTGGATCACGCCTTGGGGATCAACGATGAAGGTGGCCCGCAGGCAGTAGCCCTCGGTCTTCTCGAGGATGCCCAATTCCGGGGCGAGCTTCTGGGCCGCGACGAGTGGGTAGCCGAGCTTCTCGAGATCGGGGTGCGACCGCCGCCACATGAGGTGGGAATACTCGTTGTCGGTGCTGCCCCCCACGACGCTCGTGTCGCGATCAGTAAAGGCCCCGAGTTGCTTGTTGAACTCGGCCAGCTCGGTCGGGCAGACGAACGTGAAATCCTTGGGATAGAAGAAGTAGACAACCCACTTGCCGGCGTAGTCGGCGCTCGTGAGCAGCTTCACATCGTCTTTACCGATACCCACGCAGGCCTGGCAGGAAAACTGGGGAAACAAATCGCCGACGGTGAGCATGCACGAGCCTCCGAGGTCTGACGGACTCCGCAGAGTCTACGGGCCGCCCCTGAGCCGTTCAACACACAAGTGGCGGCGGGCGTGCATACTCAGCCGGGATGTCCGAACCACCACATATCCAGAGCCGCAGCCCGCGGCTGCACGTTGACCACGCCAGCGGGCGAACCGTGCTCATAGCGCCGCGGCGGGATGATCGGCCCGCCGACGCCGACCTAGCCGACGGAGGCGGGCCGCCGGTCGCATGGTGCCCGTTCTGTGCCGGCAACGAATCGCGGACGCCGGCGGCCGTGGTGCAGGCACCGGACACGCCGAGCACCGCGTGGCGAGCGCGGATTGTCCCCAATCGCTACCCGTTCGTCGAGCCGGCGCCGGCCGCGGCAGCGGGCGGGGGGCGGCCGGCCCACGGCGAGCACGAGGTCGTTATCGAGTCGCCACGACACGACACCTCGGTCCTCGCGATCGAGCCCGGCGGCTGGCAGGACGCCTGGGGGCTGGTCCGCCGCCGACTGGCAATGCTTGCGTCCCGCGCGGATCTCGCCTGGGGCACGGTGTTCAAGAACTCGGGGCCCCGGGCTGGGGCTTCGCTCGAGCACGTCCACAGCCAACTCGTGGCGATCGATTTTCTGCCCGCGATTCTCGTCGCCGAATTCACCGCGGCGGCCACCCGCGCCGACCCATTCGCCGACATGCTGGCCGAAGCGGATGCCGACGGACGGGTCGTGACCCGCTCCGGCGACCTCGTGGTGATCGTGCCGACGGCGCCTCGGCAGCCCTGCGAGACCTGGATCCTGCCGATCACCCGCGAAGCCTACTTCCACGCCACGAGCCCGGCCCGCGTCGGGGCTCTGGCTACCCTCACCCGCGACATGGTCGGCCGGCTCGGCCGCGTGCTGCCAGGCTGTGACTACAACTGGTGGCTCCACGAGGCGGCCTGGCGGGAGTCAGGACCGGTGGCAGACCGCTGGCACTGGCATCTCGAGATTCTCCCACGGGCGACGCAACTGGCCGGCTTCGAACTGGGCACCGGCTGCCATGTCACCGCCTGGCCCGCCGCCGAGAGCGCCGCCCGCCTGCGGGATGCCTGACTCGTGGAGACGTCGAGGGCAGATTTGTACTCTTCGAGAGCCGCATTCACCCCGCGGGCTCGGCCGCCATCTGCCACCAGTCAACCGCGGGAGCAAACGACTCGCGGCCGTGCGGCAGGAGCGTCACCGGGATGCCTGGCAGGCGGCGGGTGAGTTCGGCCAGGGTCGCCCGGGTGATCGCTTCGTCGCTCGCCTGGCCATCACCGGGCCGGGGCGGCGTCACCTCCGAGAGCACACACGCCGCCACGGTGAGGCCCTCGGCCCGTGCCGCCCGCACCGTCGCGAGTGTGCGGCCGATGCCGCCGAGCCGGGTAGCATCGACAACCACAAGCGGGATGCCGAGGTCACGAGCCAGTTCCACGCCGAGCGTCGCCTCGCCCAGTGGCGAGAAGAGCCCGCCGGCTCCCTCCACGACCACGATCTCGTGGCTGGCCGTCCACACAGCGAATCCCTCCCGCAGGAATCGCTCGTCAACCTGCCTGCCCTCCGCACGGGCAGCCTGCGGCGGCGCAAGGGCCGCCCTGAAAACCTGGGGGCACACGGATGCGGGAGTGAGCGGCCGGCCGGCTGCTTCCCAGAGGCGAACCGGATCACCGCCCGGATCGTCCGCGGCGGCCAAGCCGGTTGCCACCGGCTTGTAGCCGCCCACACGCCGGCCGGCCGCAACGAGCCAGCGGGCGATCGCCACGGCGGCGGCCGTCTTGCCAACGTCGGTGTCGGTTCCGGTCACAAACAAGCCGCGACAGATCATGACACACAGCCTGAGTGAGACGTGTCCGTTGCCCTGGTTGACGGAGAGTTCTACACTCAATTCACTTGAGATGAATTCGCAGCAATTCAGCTAGACCCCTTCATTCCACTGCCATGCACCCCGTCCCGTCGAGCCTCGAGGACGTTGCTATCGGCGGCTCCGCTTGTGTCGCCGACGTGGCCGGTGACGACGCCACGGCGATCCGGCTCTTGGAGATGGGGCTCACACCCGGGGTTTGGGTCCGCGTGCTGGGCCAGGCCCCCTTCGGCGATCCAATCGAACTCGAACTGCGGGGCTACCACCTCTCGATCCGGCGTGCCGAGGCGGCCCGTGTGCTGGTCGAGGGGGCCTGATCCATCCCCTCACCCTCGCGAGTTCGCATGGAACAGGCACAGCGCGGCGAATCCCCACGGCTCACCGTGGCCCTCCTGGGCAACCCCAACACGGGCAAGAGCACGCTTTTTTCAGCGCTCGCCGGCATTCCCACGCGGGTGGGAAACTATCCCGGCGTCACGGTCGAGGAGAAGCTCGGCCGGTTCGTCTACGCCGGCCGCACGATCGATCTGGTGGACCTCCCGGGCACCTACAGCCTGCTGCCTCACGGGCCCGACGAGCGGGTCGCCGTCGACGTGCTCCACGGCCGGCAGCCGGGCGTGCCGCAGCCCGACGTGGCTGTCGTCGTGGTCGACGCGACGAACCTGGAGCGAAACCTCTTTCTGGTCACGCAGGCCTCCGAGCTGGGCCTGCCGCTCGTCGTGGCCCTGACGCTGGCCGACGTGAGCGACCGCAAGGGGATCACGATCGACGGGTCTGAGCTGGCGCAGCGGCTTGGCTGCCAGGTTATCCGCGTCGCCGCTCCACGGGGCGAGGGGCTCGACGCACTCAAAGATGCGATCCTTGTGGCTGGGACCAGCGGCCGCTCGTCGCCGCTGCCACTTGAGCACGCGGCGGCCGATGCCGGCCGGCCGGCCGCCGCCCGTGACGCGATCGCCCGCTATGCCCTCATCGAGCGGTTGCTGGCCGGCGTCGTCACCCGCCGGTTTGCCGCGCCGCTGGCCGAGGACCGCATCGACCGGCTGCTCACCCACCGCCTCTGGGGCACGCTCGTGTTCGCGGCGGTGATGCTCGCGATCTTCAGTTCCATTTTCTGGCTGGCCCCGCCCCTGATGGACCTGATCTCGGCCGGCATGGACACGCTCGCCGCCTGGGTCGGCGGGCTCCTGCCAGAAGGGGCCCTCCGCGACCTCGTGGTCGACGGTGTGCTGGCGGGTGCCAGCGGCGTCGTCGTGTTCGTGCCGCAGATCGCACTGCTTTTTTTCCTGATCGCGATCCTCGAGGGCTGCGGGTATCTGGCGCGGGCTGCCTACCTGATGGACCGACTGCTCGTGGGCGTGGGCCTCTCGGGAAAGTCATTTATTCCACTGCTCTCGTGCTTCGCCTGTGCGATTCCCGGCATCATGGCCGCCCGCACGATCGAGAATCGTCGGGATCGGCTGTTGACGATCCTTGTGGCGCCGCTCATGAGCTGCTCAGCGAGGCTGCCGGTCTATCTGCTCCTGTGCAGCGGGTTTGTGCCGAATGTGGCCGTCGGCGTTCCCTGGCTGCGGCTGCCGGCCGTTGTGCTCGCCGGGATGTACGCCCTGGGCGTGGCGGTGGCCGCCGCGGTGGCCTGGCTCCTGTCCCGCACGCTCTTCCACGGGCCCCCGCAGCCGTTTGTGATGGAACTGCCCGGCTGGCGGTGGCCGCAGGCCGCGGTGGTGCTCGAGCGGGCCCGGGAAGCAGCCTGGTCGTTTCTCGTAAACGCCGGCACGCTGATCCTCGCGGTGAGCGTCGTGGTCTGGGCCCTGGCAAACTACCCGCAAAACGATGACAGGATCGCAGCCGACATGGCGGCCGAGCGGGATTCGATTGCAGCCCGCCTGGCCGACCCCGCCACGCCGGAGGCTGACCGGGAGGAACTCACCGTGGAACAATCGCTGCTTGAGACGCCCGAGGGGTTGGCCGTCGCTCGCAAGGGGGCGATCCAGCGACACAGCATCCTCGGTCGAGCCGGCCGGTTCGTGGAGCCGATCGTCAAGCCCCTGGGATGGGACTGGCGGCTGGGCTGCGCGGCGATCGCGAGCTTTCCCGCCCGTGAGGTCGTGCTCGGCACGCTGGCGGTGCTCTATAACCTGCCACCCGGCGATGATGACGGCACCGCCCTCGAGCGGCGGCTCAAGGCCGCCCGCTGGGACGGCACCGACCGGCCGGTCTTCACGCTGCCGGTGGCCCTCTCGGTCATGGTCTTCTTTGCACTCTGCGCCCAGTGCGCCAGCACGCTCGTCGTGATCGGCCGCGAGACAAACTCCTGGATCTGGCCCGCCGTCACGTTCACCTATATGACCGTGCTCGCTTGGCTCGCCGCCTTCGGGACCTACCAGGTTGGCACCTGGCTGGGGTGGTGAGATGCAAGACTTGATTGCCATCGCGGTCGCCGCCGCCGCGGGCCTGTGGATCGCCCGGACGCTCTGGCGGCAGCTCGGTCGGCCGTCCTGCGGGCCACCCTCGGCCGGGCCACCTGGCAGCGACGGCTTCGTGCCGCTCGACACGCTTCGCCAAGAGGCCAAAAAAAGATCGGGGCGACCTACTGGCCGCCCCGATCGCTGACTTAATTTAAGCCCCGAACGAGCCGGGCCCGCACGGCGGCAGGGATTCCCTTGCCGCCGTGGCATCAATACATGTCGTAGTCGCCGCCATGACCGCCACCACCACCCTTGGACTTCTGGTCCTTGGGCTTCTCTGCGATCAGGGCGTCGCTCGTCAACAGGAGCGTCGAGACGCTTGTCGCGTTCTGGAGGGCCGTACGGGTGACCTTCGCCGGGTCGATCACGCCCGCCTTGACGAGGTCCTCGTATTCATTGGTTGCTGCGTTGTAGCCATGGTTGCCACTGGCAGCGAGCACCTTCTCGCACACGATCGAGCCGTCCTGGCCGGCATTCGAGGCGATCATCGACAGCGGCGCCCGGGAGGCCCGGATAACGATCTGGTAGCCGACCGCCTCGTCTTCGGAGAGCCCCTTGGGCTTGAGCTGCGAGCAGGCCCGCAGGAGGGCCACGCCGCCACCGGGCAGGATCCCTTCCTCGACGGCCGCCCGCGTGGCATGCAGGGCGTCCTCAACGCGGGCCTTCTTCTCCTTCATCTCGCTCTCGGTCGCAGCCCCGACGTTGATCTTGGCCACGCCGCCGGCGAGTTTCGCCAGCCGCTCTTCGAGCTTCTCGCGGTCGTAGTCGCTCGTGGAGTTCGAGATCTCGCGGCGGATCTGCTCGATCCGGGCCTTGATGTCGGCGGCCTTGCCGCCCCCCTCGATGACCGTCGTGTTGTCCTTGTCGACAATCACCTTTTTGGCCCGACCGAGCTCCGCGAGGCCGAGGCTCTCGAGCTTCATGCCGAGGTTCTCGAACACGGGCGTGGCACCGGTGAGGATCGCAATGTCCTCGAGCATCGCCTTGCGGCGATCACCGTAGCCGGGAGCCTTGACGGCACACACCTGGAACGTGCCGCGGAGCCGGTTGATCACGAGCGTCGCCAGGGCCTCGCCGTCGACCTCCTCCGAAACGATCAGCAGCGGCTTGCCTGAGTTCACCACCGCCTCGAGCAAGGGCACGATGTCCTTGACCGAGGAGATCTTCTTCTCGAATACGAGGATGTAGCAGTCCTCGAGGACGCACTGCATCTGCTGGGGATTGGTCACGAAATAGGGGGAGAGATAGCCGCGGTCGAACTGCATTCCCTCGACGAACTCGATCTCGGTCTTGAGGCTCTTGCCCTCGTCGACCGTGATCACGCCGTCCTTGCCCACCTTATCCATCGCTTCGGCGAGGAGTTCGCCGATCTCGGCGTCGTTGTTGGCGGCGATGGCCGCCACCTGGGCCATCTCTTTCCTGCCCTTGACCGGGATCGACATCTCCTTGAGCTTCGCGGTGATATCGGTGACCGCCTTCTCGATGCCGGCCTTCATCTGCACGGGGTTGACGCCCGCGACAACTGCCCGGAGGCCCTCGTTGAAGACTGCCTCGGCGAGTACGGTCGCCGTCGTGGTGCCGTCACCGGCCACGTCGCTCGTCTTGCTGGCGACTTCGCGAACCATTCGCGCGCCCATGTTCTCGTAGACATCCTCGAGGTCGATCTCTTTGGCGACGGTGACGCCGTCTTTGGTGACCGTCGGGGAGCCGAAGCTCTTCTGAAGAATCACATTGCGGCCCTTGGGGCCGAGGGTGACCTTCACGGCACGGGCGAGTTTCGCAACGCCGCGGCGCATCGCTTCGCGGGCCTCCTGGTCGAATGCCATCATCTTGGCCATGGTGCTTCAGTCTCCGGGAAAGGGTTGAGTCATACAATTGGTCGGAAAATTGGATCAGCCGAGGATGGCGAGGATGTCGTCTTCCCGCATCAGCAGGAGTTCCTCGTCTCCCACCTTGAACGGCTCGCCTGCATAGCTCGTGAACACGATCCTGTCGCCAGGCTTGACCTGGAGCGGGTGGCGAACGCCCTTGGGATCGCACTTCCCCTCGCCGACGCTCACCACGGTGCCCCGGGCCGGCTTGTCTTTGGCGGAGTCGGGGAGCAGAATCCCACCGGCTGTTTTCTGCTCGCTCTGCTCACGTTCCACGACGACACGGTCGCCGAGCGGGATCAGGGTCGACTTCTTGCGGGCTGACTTGGTGGCGGTAGCTGACATACTGCGCGTGACCTCTGCCTGATCGATGGGGATGGCGTGGCCGGGCGGATAGACCCCACAACGATCCATGAGGATCCCGGGGAGCCCTGCCGCCGCCGGCCCGACAGGAACCGGCGAGAAGACGGAGAGCAAGTGGCGCGCCAGACATCCACCGAGTCGTGAAAAATCACTTGGATGTTCATTTTTTCGGGCGTTTTCTGGTTCTATGACCTTGCGGCAGCGGGACTGCCTGGCGGATTGGCCGCTGCCAGATTGGCAGCGTCGCGCCGCTTCGAAGGGGCTGGCGTGGCCCACCAGGCCATCGGGCCGGCATCCGTGGCGTGGTGCGGCCGAAACCGGTATGGTTTCGGGCTCCCGTGAGTGGCGGGACTGGCTGGAGAACAAGGATGATGGCGAGCCATCGGCGAATCGACGTTTCCAAAACCGGAGACGTATCGGTCGTGACCTTCGTTGACCGGAAGATCCTCGATGAAACGGCGATTCAGGAACTCGGCACCGAACTCTTCGCCCTTGTTGAGCAGGACAATCGCAAGGCGATCCTGCTCGATTTTGCCGGGGTGGAGTTTCTCTCGAGCGCTGCCCTCGGCAAGCTCATCACTTTCGACCGTAAGCTGAAGACCGCCAAGGGCCGGCTCAAGATGTGCGGTCTTGCCCCTGGCATCCTCGAGGTCTTTCAGGTTACGAAGCTCAACAAGGTGTTCGACATCCGGGCCGATCAGGGCGAAGCCCTGACGGCCTTTTAGCACCCGCTGGGGCGGGCACGTGGAGTGAGGCGATGGCGGACGATTCCACTCCGGCTGCCTGGACCCGATCGGTCACGCTCCGCAGCGAGCGGGGCTCGAGCCGGTTGGTGACCGACGACCTGCTCGAGCAACTCGGCTGCCACGGCTGGCCGTCAGATGCCATTTTCGCGATCCATTTGGCCGCCGAGGAGGCGCTCGTCAACGCCGTCGTCCATGGCAACAAACTCGATCCGGCGAAGTCCGTCCACGTGGAGTGCCATGTTTCCACAGACCTCGTGCGGCTCGAGGTGACCGACGAGGGAGAGGGCTTCGATCCGAAGAGCGTTCCCGACTGTACGCTCGCCGAGCGGCTCGACTGCCCGAGCGGCCGAGGCGTGATGCTGATGCGATCCTTCATGACGCGGATCGAGTACAACGCCAAGGGTAACAGCGTCGTGCTCGAAAAGCGGCGGGATGCCGACCAGCCCGAGGAAGCCTGAGCCGCCGGCAGCTCCGGCGGGCGGGCGGGCAGAGCCGCGGCCCGGGGGAGGGTCGATTTCGCCCCGCGGAAACGGTATTCTCACGGGTTCATTCCCCGATAGCTCAATGGTAGAGCGGCCGGCTGTTAACCGGTAGGTTGTAGGTTCGAGCCCTACTCGGGGAGTTACGGCCTCCTTCGCAGGAGGTCGCCCGAAGCCGTAGGAGGTCGCAAGGCCTCCTACGGCTTGTGTTTTTGGCAGGCGGCGAATTTTTCGGTGCCACCTCCTGCGGCGTCCTGCGAGCGAGAACTGCGTCGCTTTCCGCGTTGCTTTTTAGACCGAACACTTGCGGGATCCTGGGGCAGCCATGGCCGCGAAACCGCCCCCTTCAGCCGGCCTCGCGGTAAAGGTCGTGTAGTTCGGGCCCGATGCGGCGGCCATCGACAGCATCCGGCCACAATGCACTCAACCCCTGGTGTCCTCGTCAAGCCGCTCCCAACGAGACGCCGTGCCCGCGACTGCACACCGACGCGAGCGTACGCGAAGCCACACCCATGCACGTACCGGCGGCCCGGCGGCCGTGGACACCAGATGCTGATCGGCAGCGGCCGCGATCCTATCTCTGTCGCTTCTCCAACCTTTCCGGGATGACGAAGTCCTCGGTCGGGCTGCCGTCTGGTTCCTGAATCAACTCCAGCGTCTCGATCAGTGGAATTTCGACGTCTTCTTTCTCGATCAGAGCCGAGAGCGTCTTGGGGGAGATTTTCTTGAGGTTGGGGAGGGAGAGCGGGCCTTTCCGTGCGGCGAGGGCTTTGGCGACGGCGACGGAGTCGGGGGAGTCGAGGGCGGTGACGGCGGCGAGATCACCATTCCACTTCTCGGTTGCGGCGAGCGCCTTGGCGGTGGTGGCGTCGAGCGTGGTTAGGCCGTTGAGGAAAAGAAGTTGACCCTTGAACTCCGCGAGCGCCTTGGCGGTGGCGGCGTCGAGCGACCTCAGCCCGTTCAGCGGCAAGCCGGTGTAGCGGAGCTTGTTCTTGATCTCCACCTCCACCCCCGGAAACTCTTCCGCCAGTTTCCGTGCCTGCTCCGGCGTCAGGCTTTCGATCGTGTTCGTGTCCGCGGGCAGTTCGTCGTCGGCCGACGCGCTCGGATCTGCCGGGCCTTTTGTCGCCTTGCCCTCGGCGTCGGCGGCTGGGCCGATGATGGCGGCGAGCGTGGCAACCGCCGCAAACACGCTCGCCATGGATTCACCGGGCGGCGGTCGCGGTCGAACGCGAGCAGGGCACGAACACGCTCTTCGAGCCGGCCGGCCCGCCCCATCGCCACGGCGACACCCGTGCCATGCAGGCCGTACGCGCCGCGCGGCAGCCGCGCCGTCACGGCGAGCAGTTCTTCGGCGTAGTCGTCGGCGGCCGCACCGGCGATGAGCACGCAATCGTCGCAGGCGGCCTCCTGCTCAGCCCGCAGCCGCCGCAGGCTCCACCACGAGAGCGGGTGGAACCAGTAGACGCTCCGGGCCAGCTCCGCCACGAATTGCGTCAGGGCGTCCCAGCGGCTCACGTGCGCCAGTTCGTGCTGCAGCACGACCCGCAACCGCTCGGCCGACCACGATCCCGCCTCCGCCGGCAGGAGCACGACCGGCCGCAGCCAGCCCCAGGTCATCGGAACGATCGACTCCCGGGAGACAAGCCCCCGCAAGCGACGCCGAATCCCGGCCGCGGCTGCAAGTTCGGCTATCATCGCTGCGGTCCGTCCGTCGGCGGGGTCGGCGCGGCGGGCGAGCTGTCGGATGCCGGCGTACGCCACGGCCAGTCTCAGGCACCCGAGAATCGCGCCCACGAGCCACACCGCCGCCAGACCGTGCGCGAGCAACACGGTGCGCGATCTGCCTGCGGGCGTGGCGGTCGCGGGTGAAGTTGCCTCGACGCGGCCCGAGACGCCAGCCGCGGCCAAGGCAGTGGTCGACTCGCCGGGCACTGGATCATGGGACAACGGATCAACCTGCAACCGGTCATCAGGCATCGTCCGTTCCAGCCGATTCGCCACTCCGCCGCGTTCGCTTGTTGCTCCGTAACGGTAGGTCATGCCAGCAGGCCAGACGCCCCACTCGGGCCCCCAAGCGTGAATCGCAGGCAGCACCATCGCTCCCATTAACGCTGCCACCCACACGAGATGCCGCTGGGCCGCCGAGGCCTTTGCCAGGGCGAGCGACACGAGCGACGCCACGACGAAGAGCACGGTCGCCCGAATCGCCATGCCCGGCCCCGCTTCGGCCACGCCGTCGAACAAGCCATCGAACAACCCATTCATGACTGCTTCTCCTTCTTGGCCTTGCGGGCCTGCTGGATGAGACTGGCCACCCGCTTGAGTTCCGCCTCGTCGAGGTCGCCCGCCGACCCGCCGAGGTGCGCGGCCACCGCCTGCTCGAGCGACCCGCCGAAGAACACGTCGAGCACGCGGCGGAGCGCCCCCGACCCGGCCCGCTCCCGCGGCCGACAGGGGCGGTAGACGTACGTCCGCCCCTCTTCCTCGTGCACGAGGTGCCCCTTCTCCTCGAGGATCCGGAGGAACGTGCGAACGGCCGTCTTGCTCGGGGCGTCGGGAAGCTTCGCCATCACCTGCAGCGCCGAGGCCCGCCCGAGGGCGTAGACCACGTCGAGAATCTGTCGTTCGCGGCGGCTGAGGCTGGGTTCGGTGGGGCGTGCCATGTCTCGACGTCCGAAGTGCCGGGGGCGAAGTAGCTAATTCTTTAGCCTTTGAGTTCGGGGTCGTCAAGGCTGTGGGCTAATATTTTGGCTCACGCCCGCCAGCGGGCGAAAAAAGGGGCCTCTTGGTGCCGCCGGTGAAATGCAAACCGTCCGATCTCGGCGTGGGCACGGCGAATGCCCACCCGTCACAGCGAGGCCCCTCCTCGTCGCTCGGCTCAGGCCTCGACGAGTTCCTCAGCCGTGATCCGGATATCTCGGGCGATCTGGCGCAGCAAGATCGGTGAGATGTCTCGCCCCTTGTGGAACGGAACAGTCGTGCAGCGGCCGTCGGTATGCCGAAACTGCTTGTGCGATCCCCTCTGCCGAACCTCCTTGAAGCCGAGTGCCATGAGCTTGGCCACAACTTCAGTCGGCTTGAGAATCGGGAGCTTCCGTTTTGCCACCGCTCAGCCCACCTGAACTGTCTGGGTTCCGATGAACTCTGATTCCATGGCAGGCTCCCCATCCTGGAGCAGCATTTCGATGACTTCGGCGAGATTCGTATTGAGTTCGTCAATCGTCTCTCCCTGCGAATGCGCCCCCGGCAATCCAGGAACATAACCGACGTAGAGACCCGTATCGGGACACCGCTCAATGATGGCCGTATATGATCGCATGCTCGCTCCATCCTTCCCTTCGCAACCTCGAATGTGATCATACACCAGTCCAACGCGGTGTCCCGCTGGAACATCTCCGGACAATCCTGCGACCTCCTGCTGCCTCCTGCTGCCTCCTGCGAACTGCCCGCTGCGTCGGATTCTGCGTCGCCATCTCGCAGAACCCGCGCAAATCTTGGAGAAAACAGCGGTTGTTACGAGCCCTACTCGGGGAGCTTTCGTGGCACCGGCAGGCACACGCCGGCACCGTGCCACCATCTTCGCCATCCGCCTGATAGCACCAAGCCGCACCGGGTGGCACCGGGCGTCCGCTCTCCGCTTCAAAACCAGGAACTGGATCCGGGGCGGCGATGGCCGGTCAGCTCAGGGGGTTGGCGGCAACTGGAATCTGCCCGCCACCACGCCCTCGACCGAGATGTCTTCGTCGAGGGATTCCCATCGCAGCGCCGTGCCGCTGACCTCCAGTCGCACCTCGGCCAACTCCGCTTCGCTCGCTTCCTTGAGCCGCCGGAAACGATTCGCCGGAAATCCGATGATTCGTTGGTCGGTCAACTCCAGGTAGATGATCCGGCCTTCAGTCCAAGCTCTGGTCGCCACGGCTTCTGTTTCCTGATGGATGGTGCGCATCGCATTGCTCCAGCAAAAGGTCGACGTGTTCACAAACCAACCGTTCTATGTCCCTCATGGTGTGGGCCGGAACGCCACGGTTTCTGGCCAAAGCAACCATGTCTAGCCAGAACTTGCACTCTGCGTCTACGCAGCAGAAGTGAATGTGAGGAGGCTCGGTGCCCTCGTCCGAGTAAAAGTGCGGCGTGGGCCTGGACAAGTTCGCCCAAGTCGGTCGGCGGGCCGCCTTTGAAAACGCCCGGGCCGGCACGGACGCCGGCGGGGTATCACACCCTCTCCCGTCAGCGGCCAGCATGAAGACGCCGTCGCCGTAGCGTACGGCTGCATCGAGGCGGTCGCGGAGTTTGAGAGTCGCCGGTTCTCCGCGTGGCACATCACCGCCAGGAACGCAAAGCGATTTGCTTACCCCAGCACATTTTCGAGCAGCCTTTGCAGCGTCTGCAAGTCGGCAGCCGAAAGGTGGCCCATGACGCGCATGACGAGCCCTTGCTCGATGGTGCTGAAGACTGGCTTCAGCACCGATACCTTGATCAGTCCAGCCGTCCGCCAGTCATCGACCATGGCCTCCCCGTAGCCTAGAGGGGTTCGCACCTGACTTGTGATCGCCATGATCACGACATCCCGTCGGCTCGTATTGTAGCCGGCGATTGAGACGACGACGGCCGGCCGCTTCTTTGTGCCCGACTGATCAGTGAACGGAAACGGCACGAGCACCACGTCGCCGAAGTCAAACCTCGAAGCGATGGCCATGTCGGTCACATCCGGTCGTAAGCCGCATCATCCTCGTTGTTCCAGACCTCGGAGAAACTGGCCTCGCTGGCCTTGGCCGCGGCGAGCGCAAGGCGATGATCATCGTTACGGGTGCACAGAAAGTCTACGAAATCCTCGAGTTCAGCCAGCCGCTGCGGGGGAAGTTGGTTGATCTTGTCAAACAAGATCTGGTTGGGTGCGTTCATCAGGTTGTCCTTTTCAGCAAAGGATAGCCCGGCCAATGGCACGTCCGCAACGATTACCGAGCTGATGAGCGGCTCGGGAGCCGCGTGCTCCTGGCTCCCGGCCCGCATGGCTTCCCCCTCCGGAGTGGCCTTTGTCTAGCGTTTGCGCGGAGTCTCTCCGAGTCCGGCGTTCTAGCGGTTTTGTCGTGACCTGCCGTCCGGCAGCGGTCAGAGGCTGTAAATATCGATCGCGGGCAACTCGGCGGGCGACGGCTGAAAGATGTCCCGGTCGTCGTGGACTTGCACGAGCTCGCCCCAGTCGGTCGGTGGGCCACGAGCGGGAACGCCGGCGGGGCGTCACACGCTGCTTCGGTGGCAGCCAGCCTGAAGACACCGTCGGTCACGCATGCGCGCAGGTGCTTCCCGTGAGCGTGACCATGCCGGTTGCCACGACCTGGGCCATGGCAGCAATCACGAAGCCGCCGCTGAGGCAGACAAGACTAAAGGCCGCCAGGCGTGGCCGCCAACCGGACCTTGCTACTTGATGGAGGACGCGATTCCCGTGCATCGATTGAGAGCCTCCGGCCCGCGGGGATGGCAGTTGTCCGGCAGCCCCGACTCCGTTAATCTAGCAAGGAAGAAACAAGTTCAAGAAAGGTTGCCGTGACGCTCAGCATCAAGGACAACGAGGCCGACTCGCTCGCCCGGCAGTTGTCGGAGCGAACCGGTGAGAGCCTTACCGAGGCTGTGAAGCGGGCCCTTCAAGAGCGGCTCGAACGCGAGGCTGGCCGCGCGACTTCGCGGGGCATGGCCGAGCGGTTGCTTGGGATCGGCAGGCTCTGTGCCGCCCACGTGCCAGAGCCCGGCCGTTCCTCCGACCACGCCGAGTTGCTCTACGACGACCGCGGGCTGCCCCGATGATCGTCGACAGTTCGGCCGTGCTGGCCATCCTGTTCGCCGAGGGCGACGCGGCCGCGTTCGCTCTGGCCATCGAACGGGTCGGCGGGGGCCGCATCTCGGCGGCCACATGGCTCGAATCGGCGATTCGGATCGACATGACAGGCAGCCCGCTGGCGAGCCTGGCGTTCGACGATTTCGTCCGGGAAGCGCGGCTGGTGATCGAGCCGGTCGATGAGCCGCAGGTCCGGTTGGCGCGGGCCGCCTACCGAGCCTTCGGCCGCGGTTCCGGCCATCCGGCGGCGTTGAACTTCGGCGACTGCTTCAGTTACGCCCTCGCCAAACTCCGGGACGAACCCCTGCTGTACAAGGGGAAGGATTTCCCCGAGACCGATATTCGTCCCGCCCTGACAGGAACCGCCGAAGGCTGACCAGCCTACCGAACCATGCGCACGATCGAGATCTACGACACCACGCTCCGCGACGGCTCCCAGGGAGAGGGAGTGAACTTCCCCCTCGAAGACAAGCTAGCCACCGCCCGGCAGCTGGCGGAGGCGGGCGTGGACTATGTCGAGTGTGGCTATCGGCTCTCGAACCCCAACGACGCCCAGTTCTTCGAGCGGGTGCGGGGCCTCAACCTCGGCCTTCCACGTCGCCGAGCGCGGTGCAGGTGCAGGGCACGATCAACGGCATCGGCGAGCGGTGCGGCAACGCCGACCTGGTCTCGATCGTGGCGAACCTGGCCCTCAAGCTTCCGGGCCACGCGGTCGCCAAGGCGGCCGAGTCGTACGAGCACATAGCCCCCGAGGCGGTTGGCAACTCCCGCCGGGTGCTCGTGAGCGAAAGGATAGTCCAGTCAATGGCACTTCCGCAGCGATTACCGAGCTCATGAGCGGCTCGTGAGCCGCGTGCTCCTGTCTCCCGGCCCGCACCAGGCCTTTCCCGGCCCGCATGGTTTTCCCCTCCGGAGTGGCCTTTTTCTTGCCGTCAGCGCGGAGGCCCTCCGAGCCCGGCGGCCTGGCGGGCTTGTCGCTACCTGGCGGCCGGCAGCAGTCAGAGGCTGCGGATATCGATCGCGGGCAACTCGTCTATCCGTCGCTTGAAAGATGTCCCGGTTGTCGTGGAGCTGCACGAGCTCGCCCCAGTCGGTGGGCGGGCCGCGTGCAGGAGCTAGCGGAGGCGGCTCGAGCGGTTCCCCCACGTGTGTCAG
>Ga0210003_1001161_pt1 | contig 23344 bp, 17 predicted proteins | sample LantaG_FD_182804 | JGI IMG/M metagenome (GOLD analysis project Ga0210003, IMG submission 182804) | Deep subsurface microbial communities from Baltic Sea to uncover new lineages of life (NeLLi) - Landsort_02402 metaG (SPAdes) (version 2) | ecosystem: Environmental > Aquatic > Marine > Oceanic >... | reverse complement strand
TCATATTTAATAAAAATAACTACTATCATGCCTTTAGTTATGAGGATAAAATGGCGAAAACTAATTGTATTAAATCTCGAGGTAGAATTTTTAGTTATCAAAGAGCAAGATGTGTTTTATGGATAAAAGAAACATTAATAGGGAATAACCCCGATGCTATAAGAAAAGACATTGATCCATATGTTTATTTTTATGATCAAAAAGAAAAATATTTAATAGTATTAAAAAAATTAAGAAGCGGGGACTTGCTATTCATAACACACTATTTTGTAAAAAATAGTTACTCTTTACGAAAAATAGAAAAGAAAATTTATCTTGACAATGATTCTCCACCATGGTAATATTTAATTGAACCGGTAGTACCGGTGATAGTTGTTCATATACTAGATGTATAATGAGCATAAAACCTCCAATGTAAATTGGAGGTTTTTACTTTTTTATTTACTAAAATAATTAAACTTCTTTTTTTCTTATATTTTTCTAAACGTTTCTTTTGCTCAGTTTTTTCCTTCTGCCCATCTCCCCAGCTGTATAAATATCCGTATTTAATCTTTTGAATCTAGATATTAAATATTTTATTTTATCCTTAATAATTTCTATATCTTTTGCAATTTTGTATTAAGGTGGTGAATATTCAATCTACATTATACATTCCAATTCCGAGAAATTTAATGTTAAAATAGTAAATACAAAAGGGAGTGCGATTTGTCGAAATTACGCTCCCTTTTGTATGACTATACCGAAAGATTTAACATAAGTTTTCCTTTCGGTTTTTTTATTTTATTAGACTTAAATATTTTTTTTCAGTATCTCTTACCCAGCAAATTGAGGATCCTCTCTCTCTCTCTCTCTCTCTCTCTCTCTCTCTCTCATTAGTTATTACTATGATAATGTTTTCTAATATTTCACATTTCGTTTAGAGTTAATTTAATTTATCGTGATTTAGTCCTCACCCCGTAAAAGAAAGATAAAAAAATAAATGAGGGGGTAATAACGGGAATTTTTTATCTCCCTTTTTGGTGACCATATCTTTTAGATTCCTTACGGTTAGCGATAAGTAAAAACATATATAAATAAAAAGTTAAAAGAAAAGAAACATTTTTATTTATATATTTTTCACCTATCGCCAGAGAGAAGAGAAGAAGAGGAGAGAGAAAAAATCAAAGCAATAACTTAATCCACTCCGGCTATCTCTAGTTTTACAACTCAACCACGCGCGGGGCGGGTAACTTTCCTTCCCCCTTAAATCCCCCCTAAAACCCTCCTCTTATCCCCCTTCTTTTTATTATTACTCCTTGGCTCAAAAGCTACGCTCGCGGGGACGCTTCTAAGCATAAATGCAGGCGGTAACGCTCTTATGCCCCGCTGTTGCTTTGCTTTATTCGCCACCGCAAAAAAACCAAGGTTAGGCTATGATTCATTAGGGGGGAAGTATAAGGGGGAAGGAAAAACTGCGGTCGATTCACCTCCTACTCTACAAGCATAAGCGCAGGCATTATCGAGATCCTCTCTCCCTTGCCCCGCCCCTATTTGCGAACCTTTTCGTGTATCTGTCATCTCTGGTGGTTTTGTCTTCTTCCCGTAAAAAAAAGATAAAAAGTAAAAGAGAGAAGAAGAGCGGGAACTTTTTATCTTCTTTTTCGGTGACTACATCTTTTTGATTCTTTGCGTTTACGCGATAAGAAAAAAAACTCAGAACAAAAAAAGAAAATACCTTTTTCTGATCTGAGATTTTTTTACCTATCGCGGGGGAAAGAGAAGGAGAAAAACAAAGAAAGAGCAATACACTCACCGGTCAAATAGTAATTTACCTGGTGAGAGTATTGCCAGGAAGGAAATATGAGTATTGCTTTTGTAAACAGGGGGGAAGCACCCCTCTTTTACAAAAAGCAATACCAGAAATAGAAAAGCGAACAAAGAAGCATAACACTCAAAAAATAATCAAAATTTAGGACAAATTTAAAATTATTTTTATGGTGTAATGCTAAAGAGAAGACCAACGCTTAAAAAATAGATAAGAAGGGGAAAATCACCCCCTCTTATCTATTTTTATTCTGATACAGACCGTGTAGCGGTTAGCGAACGGTGGCTTAGTTTTCTCCCCGCAAAAGAGAGATAAAAAAATAAATGAAAGGATAATAGCGGGAATTTTTTATCTCCCTTTTCGGTGCTTATTTTTTTCGGATTCCTTGCGGTTAGCGATAAGTAAAAACATCTATAAATAAAAAGTTAAAAGAAAAGAAACATTTTTATTTATATAGTTTTCACCTATCGCTAGGGAGGGAGCATCTTTTTTCTTCTCTTTGAATTTTCTTCTCCTGGCGTTTGCAGAAGCCAGTGCCGCAAAAAAACTCGTGCTTAATTGCTTGCCTGCATTTTTTGCGGTGCTGAGTCTTCTATAAACGCCATCGATGCCGCACAAGTAAACTCTTGAAATAGTTTTAGTTTTTTTTATCCTGCTACTGCTTAAAAAATATTAAAACGTAGAAGGACAATGATCAGGAACAGGGGGAGGAGGGAGGGGAGCCATGCGATTATCGGGAATAGAGATTCAGTCCTACGATAAGAAGTATCTAATTTAGCCCGCCTTTATATTTTTAACCAGGTTAAAAAGCTTTTGGTTGGTTAAAAATATAATGCTTTTTTTGCTATACATAACAAAGCTTTATCGGATAAGATAGGCAGGGAATTATTCCTTGAAGAATGTCCGATAGAGTCTTGTTATGTATGGGTAGGCTAGCTGATATGCTTCTAGTAAAAAAATGCTCCCGGCGGGCGGGCATTGATAAGGATTTTTAAGATAACGAGTAATCATATTAAAAAAAGAGGGGAATGCTATAAAAATAACATTCCCCGAAAAGAGACAAAGGAAAGGAATGCACTACTAAACCTTTTCCTTGCATATAAAATATACCACTGGTTTAAGAAAACATCAAATTATAGCCTTATCTAATGCAAGGTGAGCCTGAAATAAATTAAAATATTATATAACCGTCAAAAATATTCCCGTCTTCTCTTCTCTTCGCGATAGGTGAAAAAAATAATAAGAAAATGTATCTTTTACTTCTTGCATTTTATAATTATTGTTTTTTACTTATCGCGTAAACATACGTAATCTGTTAAATAATGATCAGGTAATAGAAGATAAAAAGGACTTACGTTTTTTCTCTCAATTACTTTTTATCTTGTTTTACCTGGGAATAACCGTTCTATCTTCCGGAAGAGATAAAGTCAGGATTGAGCGAAGAAAAACCATTCTTTCTTAAAAACAGGGAGAGATGATTATTTGACATAATTGTATAGAATCCGGCAAATAAAACTCCAGGCAGTAGAAGAGAGGAAGACCTGCTGAGAGGAGTAAAAATTAGACAAACAAGGTATATTAAAGATATAGCTATAAAAAATACATATATTAAACATAAAAGACAATAAAAGACATATATAGTAAAATATAAACAGATACCAGCTTGTTTCGCTTAAAAGATCTTTAAAAAAGGAGGTGAAAAATAATGGCAACCGAATTAGGAGAGGTGACCAGTTACAAGAGACTCTATATGCAATTTAGGGATAGTGCTGCAAGTACCGTCAATCTCACTTTGAATAATCCTAAAAATATAGACGATGGAGATTATGCAGATTTAGCCGCTCAAGAAGCAGCTATTGAAAGCGTTATGGATACGGTCATCGCTAAGAACATCTTCCATAATAATGGTAATGACTTAGTGGCCAAAGTGAATGCCCGTATACTTGAGTATAGTTCAACTGATGTTTTGGATGTTTAATACTAATACTAATACTAATTTAATATAAAGTCTCCTTGGAGGGCTCCGCGGACCTTCCCTGGAGCATTGGGAAGGGGAGCAAAAAATGATAGAAGGATTTATCACAAAATACCTGTTGGATTTTGCCATTGTTTTTTTAGTAGGCATGGTAAGTAAACTGATGATCAGTAAATTTGGAGAAGACCGGGCAAGCAAAATAAAATAGGCTATCCTTGCAGCTATGCTTTGGGCAGAAGAAGAGCTGGGCATAGGTAACGGTGAAGAAAAAGGGGAAATAAAAAACCCGATACCTTTTTCCATTTATGATCTATGTCATAGAATGGGAATTACTACCTCAGGAGGGAAAAATTATCGCAAGGTAAAAGAAGCTTTAGAAAAAATACAAATGACCGGCATAAAATCAGAAGGGGTTTTTTATCAAAAAGGCAAAAAGGAATGGATATAAAAAGTTTTCGGATTGTATGATGGAATAATTTTTAGAGGTGAACAATTAGAAGATGGTTCCATTGCAGAAAAAAATCTATTGTATTTAGGAAATATTTACCTCCAAAGTCTGAATTCTTTTAATATAAAATCGATCGATTATACTTATTGGCGAAGTCTTAAAAGTAAAATAGCTTCCAGACTTTACGAAATTTTAGGTGTAAAATTTTACGGGATAAAAAACAAAAAAGAAGGTTATATTCGTTATAAATATTCTACATTATATCAGCTCCTTCCATTAATTTCCTGTAAATATATTTCAGATGCTAAAAGGCAATTAAATTATGGTAATAATGAACTTATAAACACCGGATTTATTTCAAGGTATGAATGGAGCGAGAATGGTAATAATGACTGGCTCATATATTACTGGCCGGGAGAAAGAGCTAAAAAAGAAATGAAAAGAGCGAAAATATTAAATAATCATCAAACAGAAGTATTGTTACCGGAACCGGAAAAGGAAGGTAAAAAATATTCTGAAGAACAAATTAATTTAATTAATGAATTAGTTAAAATAAATGTGTCTAAAATAACCGCTGAAAACTTAATTAAAAGTAATGATCAGGAAATAATAAAAAAATGGATTGAAGCGGTTAAATATTCTAATGCCGACAAGCAAGCCGCTTATTTAGTGAAGGCAATAAGAGAAAATTGGCAATTCCCGGCGAAATATTTAAGAAAAATAAAAGAGCAAAAACAGGAAGAAGAAGAGGAAAAAATAGAATATACTAAAATGAAAAACAAAGAAAAAGAAGAAAAAAGGAGACAGGAAGAGAGTAAAGAAATAGAAAAAATCTTTAATTCACTTGATCTATTACAGCAGGAAGAAATAAAAAAGGAAGCAGAAAAAAGATTACCGGATTTTTGGAAAGACAAGCTTAATAAAACAAAGATAAAAGGGGAATCTTCAAAATTACTTGAGGTGATCCTGGAAGAAAAGAAAAGAGAAATAATAAAAGAATGGATAAAGTCCGGAAGAGTAGAAGCGTAATAAAGAATCTTTTTTATTTTAAGGAAAACTTATGAAATCAATATTTTTTATGTTATTTGGTGTTTTAGCTGGTAGTTTTATCGCTCTTCAAAATACTTTAAACTCTGCTTTAGGAAAAAAAACAGGATATTTTGGTTCTATTCTTCTTCTTACCATTATAAGTACTATTACTTTAATAATTATCATATCTATTTCACCTAAAACAGCTACTTTACAGAATGCTCCAGGCCTTTCTCAATGGTATTTATATCTTGGAGGCATTTTAGGTATTCTTATTGTAGCTATACCAATTTTTATTCTCCCTAAAATCGGAGTTTCATCTACTTTATCCTCAATGATTTTTGGTCAGATTATTTTAGCATTAATCCTTGATCATTATGGTTTTATGGGCAACCCCACTATTGCTATTGATTTAAAAAAGATTTTAGGTGTTTTTCTTCTTTTGATATCAATTTTTTTAATTAATAGCAAATAAAGTCTTTTATATAACAGGGGACATAAGGCTCAGCTGTTAAATAACCTTTGATTAATGTATTTGTTATTTAGATTACCCAACGTGTTTTATCCCTTGCTAATTACCTGAATGTCAAATACAAAGGGACTATGTGTGTGCCCATCGGATTTGATTTTATAGTTAAATTCCTGATAATTTTTATTGATTTCTGATTTTGTGTGTGTTAACATACCGTTAATAACTGAATAAATAAAGATGCCTTCAGGGCAGGGTGAGATTCCCGATCGGCGGTATAGTCCGCGAGCGTGTGAGCGCAGGACTTGGCAATAGTTCAAGTCAGGATTTGGTGAAATTCCAAAACCGACAGTATAGTCTGGATGGAAGAAGATAGGCTTTAGTTGTATATTGATGCCGAATTACAAGCTCAGTAATTTGATTACGTCATTGAATAGTTCATGTGTGGAACTGTTGGCTTCAAGCCATTATCAATACACCTAGAATATTAACACCTGAAAGACATTTCTTATGTTTTCAGGTGTTAATATTTTTTAGGAGGAAAAACATATGAACAATCAAATAAAAAAAATCACTACTATAGGTATGCTCTGTGCACTGGCTTATGTTGCAGTTGCTGTAGGACGAATTCCCCTCATACTTTTTTTAAAGTACGACCCAAAAGATGTCATTATCGTAATTGGGGGCTTAATCTGGGGACCGCTATTGTCTTTTATCGTGTCATTCATTGTTTCCTTCGTTGAGATGATAAGCATCAGTGGAAATGGTATATTGGGCTTTATTATGAATGTCATATCAAGCTCTACATTTGCTTGTACTGCTGCGTTTATTTATAAAAGGAGGCACACATTATCCGGCGCTTATATCGCACTATTTTCTGGTTGGTTTCTAATGGTAGCCGTTATGCTTATCTGGAATTATTTAATTGCGCCAATTTATATGGGGTATTCAAGAGAAGCGGTTGTGAAACTTTTGTTACCGGTCTTTTTGCCGTTTAACCTAATCAAGGGAGGGCTTAATACGGCGATTACTTTGCTACTTTATAAACCTATCGAAAACGCCTTAAGAAACGCTAATTTAATTCCAAATAAAATAACAACTTCTCCAAAGCCTAAAAAGAACATAGGCGTTCTATTAGTGGCTCTTTTTATTTTCGCTACATGCATCTTGCTGCTAGCATCCTTAAAAGGAATTATTTAGTTGAATCTAAAATAGTGGGGCAGGCATGTTTTTTGTGTTTTCGTGCATGCTATAGTACACTAAATTTGTAATTGACAATACGTTCATCTTTGGTTATATATCCTTTGACAAAAAAATATTGTCATATAGAATAAAAAGGTAAAAAAAATAGAATAATTATCTCAAAATCTGTTTGTCCGGTAAATTAATCAATTTATGGAGAATAGACCAATAGGGTAAGAGGGGTAACCGTCTTGCCTCCCATTGTGGAAAAGGGGTAGCTAATTATTTCAGCATTTTTAAAATGTTTTTATAATTACAGATTTAAATTCTTTTCCTATTCAAGGAAAGGAGTTTTTTTATTGAGAGAGAGAACCGGATTATTATTTTTTGACTAAATAAAAACTTTATAAATAATAATTTGATTAATTTTATACAAAAGTAACCAAAGTATGATAAAGGCAAACTGTCTGAAAGGACAGGACGCAAAGTAATGGATCTAAAGCTTTATTTAAGGCCATGACCGCCATACCACCGGCTTTTTTTGTTTACCCAAATTTATCTATTAAAAAAATAATATTGTAACCTGTATGAAGGTAACGGGAGAGATCTTTTCTTTTATATAAAAAAAGAAAAGGTGCCGAAGAGGAAAAACACTAAAAGCATTAAAACTTTCAGGCAAAAGGACCGCTACCGGACAGGACTCTGGAGAAATTTATTGAAGCTAAGGAGAAAAAAAGAAAAGAAGGTTAATCGTAAAAAAATATTATATTTTTAAAAATATATTTCATCATAAGGAGATAAAAAAATGTTTAAGAAAAAAATGTTTTTATGGTTTTACTTGCTTGTTATTCTGGGATTTTTTATGCTTAGTGGTTGTGGTGTAACAACGCCAGTAGCAGTAACAGGAATAACTTTAGATCAAGCAATCATGACCTTAACAGCAGGGGGAGCAACAGGAACGTTAGTAGCGAAGGTAGCACCTGTAGATGCTACCGAAAAAAGTGTATCTTGGTCTTCAAGTGCTTCGGCAGTGGCAACCGTAGCTAATGGAGTAGTAACACCAGTAACAGCAGGTACAACTACCATTATAGTAACAACAGTAGATGGAGGCTTCACTGCAATATGCACAGTGACAGTCAACTCGATACTAGTAACAGCAGGCGATAGTTATGGCGGAGGTATAGTAGCCTACATCTTCCAAAGCGGAGACCCCGGTTACGATGCAAACGAACAACACGGATTGATTGCAGCTACAGCTGACCAAAGCACGGGGATTGAATGGATAACAGGTGGAAATACACAAACCACATGGGTAAATGGGGAAGGATATGGTGGCACATCTACAAATTACAGTACTGGACAAGCAAATACAAACGCAATGAAGGCTCAAACTGGCTATAATGGCGGAGCAGCTAAAGTTTGTGATGATTACATCAATACGGAAAATGGTACAGGAGTCTACGGCGATTGGTATTTACCCTCGAAAGATGAACTGATCATACTGTACATCTACAAAGTTGCAATTGGTGGTTTTGCTGATGCCTTCTACTGGAGTTCGTCGGAGTACAGTGCAGGAAACGCGTGGTTCCAGAGTTTCAACGATGGTTTTCAGGACTACTCCAGCAAGAACAATACAAACCGGGTCCGTGCTGTTCGGGCTTTTTAACCATTAATCCATTATGTGGTGGAACTCCATATTTGTGGTACAATCTTTACCACAAAAACAACTTGGCCCGCGTTGGTTAGGGAACAGGAATTTGGTTACTTTTTCCCATATGTATTACCCTTCTATGATTATAACTATTTAATGCTTTGTTCAGACTGTGCCATTTCACCTAACGTTTTGTAAATAGCCGAAGTTGTCGGATTGCATTGTTTAAATCTTATTCTGTAGTATTTGTAACAAATCTTCAAGAAAACTATTCCGGCAATTTGGGTGGAACCGAAGACGGAACTGGCTATTTACTGTTAGAAGAAGTTGGTTGATCTTTTCTACTCATATTTGCAATCCATCATACACATCTTGTCGATCGGTTTAAATCCATTTTTTTTGTAAAACACGTAAGGGAATAAATCTTTAGAAGTAAATAACAATATTGAATTGACATTGTATGTTATTAAATGATCTTTTAAATGCTTAATTAATTTCGAACCTATACCGTTCCTTTGACTATTTGTTGCTACAAACATTTCTTTAAGATAAAAATAATCTCCAGAAAAATAGGGTTCAATATTTCCTAAAAGACATCCCAAAATTACTTCTTTTTCTAAAGCAACTAACCCAATAAAATTGGGAGTATTATAATAGCATGATAACCTTTTATAAGCTTTTTCTTCTGTCCAGGCATCATTCCAAGGATTAGAGTTATAAACTCTAACTAATAAATGTGAGCATTTATTTAATACTTCTTTTGTTCCGATTTCTTGTATTTCCATTATTCCTCAACCAGTTTCTTCTAACGTTCCCGGCATATTTGATGTTTTCGCCGAATTTGTTAATCAATACTTGAATATTAGCAGGTTCTTGGTTAGATCTGAAGATCGTTTATTACCGCCAAACAGAGGCGAAAATATGGGCGGAACAAAAAGGACATTCTTTTAAAAAACATTTGAGTCCTTTTGTGAAGCCAGATATGCCGTGTTATAAGCTGTAATTTTTTTATCTCGTTGTTTTCTACACCAAGCGTTCAATCTATTACTAGAAAATCTAAATTTTTGTTTTTGAAAATTGATAGAGGCGTAAAAGCATAAACATGCTTTTTTATGGGGGGTGAATCCTATTTTTCAAAAACTCCTTATGCTTTATTCAATTTATTATCCCTAAAACTATACATATAAGATAATAAGAATATGAAAATCTCCAATGAAAAAATATTTAACCTCTCTGTAACACCTAAAATGTTCCAATTATTAGCCATGCCTATCGGATTAAGCATACCGAAAAAAGTTATGGCGAAGGCAAACCCCAAAGTTAAGCTACCAAATCGTTTCATTTTTTCTTTCTTTAAATATCCAAAAGCTAAAATAAACATTGAAGCAAGAATTAAAACAACCAGAGCTACGGTCACAACGATATGCATAAAATTGCTAAAAGTCATTTCAGTTTTATCCCCTTCAAGGGGAAATAATGAATACCCCACTGTAGAAATAGCCATCGATATTAAGAACAAGACATAACCCAGTTTAGTAATTTTATGATAACCTTTTTCTCGCGCTTTAATAATCATGCCAATAAAAAAAATTATGGCGCAAATGCCGGAAATATTAGCAAATATCGAAAGTAGCCCTGCATTAGGCGCACCTTTGGCAGTTAAAGAGCTAATATCGGTAGTAATCCAGTTATATTCATCCCAAAGAATTTGACCTAGAAACACATGAATGAAATAAAAAATTACACTGATCATACCGAAAGGCATGAAATATTTTGTTTTAAGCTTCATAATTCCCTCTCTTTAAAAATAAAAAATTTTAGATTTTCGTCGTTATTTATTGCACCAAGAGTTATATTACCAAAAGATAAAAAAATTATGGCGTATAACTTAAAATAATCGAACTACTTTGTTTATGCACGCCTCTAGGTGAAGTTCGAAAATTAACCACTAATATTCCTTGTGGTATATCTTTATAAATTATTGGCTTATCATAAACTAGTTTTATTAATTTTGCAAATAATAATTTTATATTTAAACAAGCCTACAGCTTATTAAAAACTCTTAGTATGTATTCATAGAAATAGGGTAAACAAGCTATTTTTATTAGTAAGTTTTAGATTTGAATATTTAACAAAACTTCCTTATTGGAATAGGATTAGTATAGTACAATACGGTTGTGCTAGCTCAATTATTCGGTAACTTTTTATTAATATTTTTTAAGAGAGTTTATAATCAATAACACTATCAAAAATAATTACCTCTTTTAATTCCTAGTACACTTTTTCAGCTCCCTCTCTCATATAAAAGTTGCGAACCTCGTCTTGTCATAGATTCAAACATTTCCATCTCTTTGGTCTTTTACTGAAGGATTTTTTTGTTGTTATACATTATTTTTCAAAAAAAGAAGGAATTGCACTATGTTTATAATCCTTTACCTTTTTTTAAATTACTGATCCTAATAACTTTAATAAATCAATAGTATTTAGATTAAATTTAACTTGTTTTTTTGCATGATACAGCGGTAGTATATTTATTGTATCATTATTTTATTGTTACGAAAAATCTAAAAATATTCCCTTAAAACCCCTACTGAAATTTTACACTATCAATATTCCGTCTGTACTAGGCGGGAAATCACCCAAGAAAAATCCATAAGAACAGTTTTATTTGCGTTCTGATGATAACCGCTTTATTGATTGTAGTATGTTCGCTTATAATGGCGATAAATTTTAGTAAATCACATGCGCTAGCTTCTCTGCTATATATCAGCTAATGAATTGAACTAAAAAAATCTCCAAAAATTTATTTAAATGGGAGAAAAATATGGCAAAATGCATCCATAATAAGTTTTATAAACTTTTATACGGCAGCATTATGGTTATAGCGCTGTTCATTGTTCAAGTATTTGCCGATAAAGCGGTATGTATGTGTAAGGTTTTCAATTATACTCCGTAGCAAAAAAACACCTGGCAGGCGGTCGTTGTGGGGAGATGATCAGAAGTTATTTACCAGGAAGTCAATAAAAGTAGGTTAACAATCATTTTAATAAAATATCTTGAATAGAGGAAAAGAGGTCATCTACAACCGGTTTTCATGTTAGCTGTTATCTACCGTTGCCATCATTTCTCATCTCTCCAAGATTATTAATATCTTTAAGTTTCTCCGGTAGAGCAAATTTATTTTTATATTTTTTTATCTTGTTTTTATTGCCCTGGAAATATTGTATTTCTCATCCATGCTTGGGATATATTGCCTGGCAAATCCAATTGTGATACCATAGTTGCCTGAATCGATATTCAAATTTATAAAGAAGAATTTTTCATATATGCCATGTAGTCGTCGTATTATATTAAAATCTTTACTAATTTTTATGAGGTCTTTAATCCAAATTGAGTAAAAATCTTTAAAGATGATATTTTAGGAGGATCTTCTTCTGATAGTCGTACATCATATTTGTTTCTTTCAATTCCCTTTTTAAGAAACTGTTCTTTCTTTGTGATACGAAAGTATGTAGATTATGGTAGGTAGCCTTGTTGGCAAGCATTAAATGTGTCTTCATAAATACATAGATTCCCAGTATTTAAACCGTTTATTTTGTGTCGGCAAGGTTATTTACTCCCACCAGGACGTCCTCTTGTAAAATATGTTGCATTTTTGCGGGTTCTTCAAAAAATGGACTGTGAGCTGACCGTTCAAAGGTGTAAAATCCTTTCATGGGTGCCTTTATCTTCTCAAAATAGTCCTTTGCCAAAGTGTAGGATACCGTATAATCGTGTATGCCATGGAAAAAATAGACAGGAATATCAAGCTCTGTCACCTGTTTGGACAAATCTGTGGTTAGCATCTTATTCCATAATATGCTAACACCGGAGCGGGATTTGCCGCGCCACATATTGACCTTTTCAATGAACGTGTACTCCCGGCATGTCAGCGAAGGAAAAAAGATACCGGTGATTACCGAATTCATGTCATGTGTCGTGCCAATGCCAAGGGTGTGCATGGCTTCGTCACGTATTGCAAGGTATTCATCCGGTGTGCCTTCCGACATAGTGACGGGTGCTGTCTCAAGTTTTCGGGCCATTTTATTGTTTCCGTTCTCTATGAATTGCTTAAGCATATATTCGTACGCCAGTCTTTCTGATTTGAGCTGATACGACATCTGAGCCACGCCAATGTATGCATAGTACAACTCCGGTGCCTGTGCAGCTGCTTGTATGCCAATGAAGGTTCCCCCCGAATGTCCCATGAGGTAAATCCTTTCCTGTCCAAATCGCTTACGGAGGTAATTTGTTACCTCCTTTGTGTCAGATATCATTTGCTCCAGAGTCATCGTCTCTTGTGGAATGTCAGAACCATAGGAAAGTCCTGAACCACGCTGTTCCCACCAAACTACGGTAAAATAATCTTCAAAACCTGTAGGGTATTTCCGAGTAAGGAAGTAATCAGGCATACCTCCATGAAGGTAAAGCATAACCGGATTCTTTGAATCTTTGCTCTTGATAAACATCCCTTGTTCCAAACCGTTGATGTTAACGTGAATTTTTTCGGAAATGCTTCCCGCCAGGAGATTTCCGTTTTCATCTACGAAGGGGATCGGTTTTCCGGGGCTCCATAGTAGCATTATGCCAAAAAAAATGAGTATGCAAGCTAACAAGATAGAAAGTATAACCAACATAATATGTCCTCCCTTTCGTAGGATAGATTTAATAGAAAGTCTGTTTACTAAATTATCTTTCGTTTTATTTCCTCCAAACAATATCCTCAATTTTTGTTTCACAATCCATATCATTACATTTTGCAATTTATCCTCTATTTAGTTTTCTCCTTAGAATTGCCGCTAACTTAAAATAAACGAATTACTTTGTTTATTCTCCTAAATTGGTATGTTTTGCGAAGTACTTCGTTCATGCACGACTCTAGGAGAGTTTCGAAAACCATCACTCATTTTTCTTGTGTTATATCTTTATAGATTCTTAGATTATCATAAACCAATTTTATTATTTCTACAAAAATTATTTTATTTTTAAACTAGCCTAGAGCTTATTAAAGACTCTTAGTGTGAATTCATAGAAATAGAGCAGTCAAGTTATTTTTATTAGTAAGTGATAGTAAAGCAAGTTTTAGATTTGAACATTTAACAAAACTTACTTGTGGGAATAGCAGCAGTATAGTCCAATACGGTTGTACCAGTTCAACTATTCGGTACTTTTTCTTAATATTCTTTAAGAGAGTTTATAATCAATAACACTATTAAAAATAATTACCTCTTTTAATTCCTGGTACACTTTTTCAGCTTCCTCACTCATATAAAAGTTGCAAAACTCGTCTTGTCTTAGATTCAAACATTTCCATCTCTTTGGTCTTTTACTGAAGGATTTTTTTGTTGTTATACATTATTTTTCAAAAAAAGAAGGAATTGCACTATGTTTATAATCCTTTAACTGTATTACTTTCAAGTGGTGTTTACACTTTGTGTTCTTTTCTATAGAAAAATAATACTATTTATAAGGGTTCAGGTAAAGCATATTTTCTCATGCCATCAAAGAATTTTTGATAAGGGATTTTACCCTTTAGTCTGTACCCTTGATTCGTTCTTTTAAAATTATAATAATAAATAAATTTATTCAGATCATCTTGTAACTCATCTATGGAGTAATAAACCTTCTTGATCATAGCTATCTGGTAGAACTCTTCTAAGAGTGTACGATTGAATCTTTCCACGATACCATTGCTTTGTGGAGTTCTCGGTTTAATCTTGGTATGTCTTATTCTATTTTGTTTCAAAAATGTCTCATACTCATGATGAGCGTTTACCCAATGAGTGGTATATTCCTTGCCATTATCGGTTAAGACTCTATCTAAGGGTATATGAAATTGTCTATATACGGGTAATACTTTTGTTTTCAGGAAATCAATCGAGCTTGCAACCATCTTATTTGTATAGATTTTAGCAAAACCAAAGTTACTGTAAGCATCGATCCCGGTCTGTTGGTAAATCCTACCCAATCCTTTAATGGTACCGACATAGAAGGTATCCTGACAGAAGAGATACCCGGGATAATAGGCATGAATATGTTTTTCTTTTCTCTTTTCGACTTCTCTCAGGTACCTTTCGGTTACAATAGGGTTATCTGATTTTTCCTGGGCATAGAAAAGTCGAAAAAGACGATGGTTTAATTGTTTTCGGCATAAAACATGGTAAATACCAGTTTCGCTTAATGTTATCCCTTGCTGTCTTAATTCATTGGCGATTCTTCTAGGTCCATGCGTCGGATAATTAATAATGTAATTGAGAATGATCTGTTCTTTATCCGGTTTTATCTGGTTGGGCATCTTAGGCTTAGCTTTCTTCTTATCTTGTAGCCCCAGATAGCCTAACTTATTGAATCTTTTTAACCACTCGTAGTAGGTGGTTCTGGATACATTGAGTATCCTGCAGGTATCAGTAATGTTCTTGTGTTCTCGTGCATGTTGCAGTACACTGTATTTAAAACTGGCAATGCGTTCATCTTTGGTCATGTGTGCTGTTTCTCCTCCTATTTTTGAATATTTATGGTTATTAATATTCTATAGGAAAGATCACATACATGACCACTTTTATTTTAGTGAAAGTGTAAACACTACTCGAAATTAGTACACTTTAACTTTTTTTAAATTACTGATCCTAATAACTTTAATAAATCAATAGTATTTAGATTAAATTTAACTTGTTTTTGTAATGGCACAGTACTAATGTATTTATTGGATCAAGGATAGTGGGGTTAGGCTTCACAAGTTCACATTTTCGTTTTATATTTTTGTGAATTTGCGAAGACCTCGTACAATAAGCACATGAACAATTAAAAGGACTATGTTATGTTGACCCTCTAGACCTGCGTAGATTGCATCAAGCGGAACTTGACTGATACAAAATGAGTATAATGTGAAGAGGTCAAACTTCGACTTGTTAGTTAGATGATGAGGAATGACGGATTAATTTGCAAAATCTTTTTTGCACCATTACTTCACATATAAACAAGGCAAAGGGATTTGAACCCTCGTGGTTTAAGTCTCTTTGCCCTTGATGTTTTATTTTTATCCAACCGTAAAATAAATCTTAAAGTTTATTGACAAGTAGCGAAGAAAGGTTTATTATATGTAACGAACGTTATATATAATGTGAGGTGATAATTTGAAAGATAAAATAGCATACCACGCAATCAGGCTCTTTGACGAAAATGGATTCCATGGCACGGCAATGAGAGACATTGGAGAAGCAGTACAATGTAAAATGCCCACTGTTTATTATCATTATAAAAACAAAGAAGACCTTTTTGATCAGGTAGTCCGGGTCTCTTTTGAAAAAATGGTTGTCCGGCTAGAAAATAAACTACCGAAAGGCTTAACATTGCCCGAAGTATGTATAATCAGAGTCATTCAAAAGAAAAACCTATCGGAAGATGATCGGATTACATACCGGTTAGCGATAAAGACATGGCTTGGATTTGAAGGGTGCGAAGCGTCACGTCAAAAACTGCTGCAATGGGAACAAAAAAGATATAAGCAAAATGAATTGGAATATGCTAAAATTATATCTTCTCCGATGTGGGTAAAATTCATAACCCGTTCAACTGCGAGCATTATTGAAAGAATTATTCTCCTTGAAGAGATCCCTTCCGATGATGAAATCAAAGAAGAGATTTTAATGATTTTTGAAGTAGCTATGCATCATAATAAAAATAACAATAAGTAATAAATTGAAAGGATTTTATTCATGAATAAAAACTATTTGGAAATTAATTTGCATACCGTCAATGACAAGGTGAAGTTTGTATCTAATTCCAGGAACAATCCAGAAATCAGTATTGACTATTTTCCTCCAATTGGCAATGGAGAAGGTTACACATCCCTGGAATTGCTGTTAATCAGCATTTCATCCTGCATCAGTACAACAATTTTAACACTTCTAAGAAGAAAAACGCATAAAAATGTAGCTACTTTAAAAATAAATACAAAGGGTATTGTACGGGATGAACACCCTAAGGCATTTACTCATATTCAGATTGAAATGATTTTTGAATCAAAGGATGTTGAGGAAGCCGACGTTAAAACAGCGCTTGCTGTTTCTGAAGAAAAGCTATGCCCGGTTTGGGCTATGCTAAAAGGAAATGTTGAAATCAGCGTTTCCTATATCATAAACAAGTAAAAAGTAAGTGAAAGGGCAATTACAAATATATATGGAGTATTAATTACATTAGTTTTGAATAAATTGAATATTGTAGGCTGTATGAAGGTGACAGGAGAGATCTTTTTTATTAAAAAAAGACGCCGAAGAGGCAAGATACGATAAGTATTCAAACTTTCAGGCAAAAGAACTGTTACCAGACAGGACTTTGGAGAGCTTTATACCAAAAAGCACCGACGAAGCAATTCCTGAGTTAAGGAGAACCCTGACAGAGTTTACTAGAATAAACTATCCCTAATTACCTAGGAAGAAACTTTCAGGTAAAAGGACAGAGTATAGAGGGTAATATTAAATTATTTTCTTACTCTGTCTATTTTATTTTTGCATCAAAAACAATTGTAACAAAAAATACTTATTAATTAGTTTCGGCTATTAATATCTTTTTTTCTTAAAGGTTAGAAAAATCTAAAAATTAGTGGAAGCTAAAATGTGTCATTTGGTGGTTTTGCTGATACCTTCTACTGGAGTTCGTTGGAGTACAGTGCAGGAAACGCGTGGTTCTAGAATTTCAACGATGGTTTTCAGGACTACTCCAGCAAGAACAATACGGACCGGGTCCGTGCTGTTCGGGCTTTTTAACCATTTATTTATTTAATCATTAGGGAAAGTGTAGGAGGGCATAAGAAGCCTCTTACCAGAGAATTGTTTATGTCTCTTTGCCTTTTCTACCAGTCTTCAATCAAGGTGAAAGGGTAGCCAGGAAAATCAAAAGGCAGAACTTCTTACAGGAAGGAGAACAAATAATGTTTTTTAAAATTGTAATGAATGATTTCCGCAGAAAGAAAATCATTACTGTGGCAGTGTTTGTGTTTATAACCATGGCAGTTATTCTGGGAGCTAGTGCAACAAATATCATTGCAAATCTGCTTCAGTCAATGTCAGAACTGCAGGAACGGGCAGTTCCGTCTGACATTACACAAATGCATTCCGGAGAATATGACCAGGCAGAAATCGACAAATTTACGGAAGAACAGCGCGAAAATATAGCCATGCAGGAGACGATGGTTCTTCTGGATTTTGATGGAAGAAATATTCATTTTGGCAAAAATAAAACGATGGCCGGAACGATACAGGATATTTCATTTGTTGTACAGAATAAGAAATTTGATTTTATATTGGATCTGGATAATAAAAAGCTGGATGTGAAGGAAGGCGAAACGGCGGTTCCCATCTATTTCATGGAAGAATATAACTTAAAAATAGGTGATACGATTACGGTAAAAAGTGAAGAGTATCAGAAAGAGTTTGTTATTTCAGATTATGCAAGAGATTTTGAGATGAACTCTTCCCTTACCTCTTCGAAACGATTTGTTATTAATCAGATGGACTATGATGAAATGCTTCAAAAACAGGTAGGGGAACTGGAATATCTTATTGAATTTAAACTGAATAAAAACGGAGATTCTCAGAACGTTCAGACCGCATATATCGAAGCAGGTCTTCCGGCAAACGGTCCCACCGTCGGAGGAAAGATATTCCTGTTGTTTAATGCCATGTCAGATGCGGCAGTTGTAATGGTGATTCTACTTATAAGTATTATGCTGATTATTATAGCTTCACTCTGTATCAGGCTTACGTTTCTGGCAACGATTGATGAGGATTTAAGAGAAATCGGTGTTATGAAAGCAATGGGAATATCCAAAAAGGATATAAAGAAGGTATATCTTATCAAATACAGTGTCATGTCCGTGTTAGCCGGTATAATAGGCTACCTTCTTTCCTTTCTGGTAGTAAATTTGTTTAACGGAAATATGAGACTTTATATATCTTCAGATTTATCAGGAAACTTAAAATATATACTATCTCTTATAGCTCCCGCTTTTGTATATTTCATGATTGTAATGTATTGTAAGAAAGTACTGAAAAATATCGATAAGATTTCTGCAGTAGAAGCATTACGTTCGGATATCATGGAGCATGGAAAGAACCGAAAATATAGTTTTCCACTGATGAAGAACAAATTCTTCAGCACCAATATTTACATGGGACTTAGGGATGTATGGAAGCGTTTCAAATTATACAGGTTACTGATTTTTATTTTTGGCGTATGTACGTTTATTGTAATTCTTCCGTTAAATATTTGTAATACCATGAATTCGCCGGAATTTTCCACATACATGGGAATAGGAAAATGCGACATGAGAATTGATCTTCGAAAGACAGATACGATTACAGAAGACTTTAAAAAGCTGCAGGAAGAGCTGGAGAATGATTCGGATATTGAAGTGTATGCAGCCTACATTACATGTTCCTACCAGGTCAAAAATGCGGAAAATTCCTGGGACTATATTAATATCGAAACCGGAGATATTTCCGTATTTCCATTGAATTATCTGGAAGGCCGAGCACCGGAGGCTGAAGGGAAAATCTCACTTTCCTATGCAAATGCGTCAGGAGACGGGTTAAACAAGAAAATAGGTGATGAAGTAATCGTAAAGGTTGCCGGGATGGAAAAAACCATGAAAGTTTGTGGCATCTATCAAGATATTACTAATGGTGGAAAAACAGCAAAGGCGGATACCAGACTTGGTTTAAATGAAGATGCCGTTCTTTGGTATATTGTGAACATAGATGTGGCTCCAGACGTTAATATTAGAAATAAAATGGACTACTATCAGAATAACTATGATTCTGCGCAGGTAAATGATATCAAAGAATATACACAACAGACTCTTGGAAATATGATTGATCAGATGATCACAATTGTTATAGGAGGAATCGTAATTGCATTAATAATTGTTGTGTTGATAACTGCATTATTTCTTAGAATGTTATTGTCAAAGGATATGTCCCAGATTGCAATCATGCGAAGTATGGGATTAACTTCTAAAAATGTTAAACATCAATATATGGCAGGAACTTTGATGGTATCAATCATTGGAATCATACTGGGAGTGCTGGCTTCTGATTTTTTAGGGGAGTTTCTTGTCAGTATGGCAATGTCCTCTATGGGAGCTGCAAGAATTCAGTTTGTTGATGTTGCATGGCAGACATGGCTACTATGTCCGTTAGCGCTGATTGTCGTAGTTAGTTTTACCATATCTCTGTGCTGTAATGTAACGCTAAAAGATGATTTATCTGTAGTACTAAGAAGTTAGAACTGCTGAAAAATTAAGGCATCCCGGTGTGCCTCTATGGATGTAGACATTGATCTAAATATTTGATATTGGAGGAGTATAAATGAGCAATATATTAGAAGCAAGAAGCATGAATAAAAAGGTAGAATTAGGGAAAGACAATGAACTTCACATCTTAAAGGATGTAAATCTGGAGATAGAACAAGGTGAATTCGTATCAGTCATGGGGCCATCCGGAAGCGGGAAGTCAACACTGTTATATAATGGGAGCGGCATGGATAGAATTTCTTCCGGCAGCGTGAAATTTAAAGGCCTTGAAATCAGCGGACTAAAAGAAGAAGAACTGGCGAAGATTCGGCTGAATAATATGGGATTTATCTTTCAGGATATTAATCTTTTAAAGAATCTATCAGTGATTGACAATGTTATGTTCCCTGCTCTTGTATTAAAAGGTGCGGATAAAAACGCGGTACTTCAAAAAGCAAAAAAACTATTGGAAATGACGGGAATTGAAAAACTTGCAGATAATAATATCACCCAGACATCCGGCGGACAGCTGCAGAGAGCAGGCATTTGCAGAGTATTAATAAATGATCCGGATATCATATTTGGAGACGAGCCGACCGGGGCATTAGATTCCAAATCAGCATCAGAGATTATGTCAATTCTTGCGGAGATTAATATAAAAGGGACAACCATAATGCTCGTTACGCATGATGTAAAGGTGGCAGCTAAAACCGAAAGAATCTTATATATGGTAGATGGAAATATTGTTGCACAGAAAAAGATTGGTAAATACGATGTGCAGCATGACGATATCGTGGATAGAGAAGAAAGCATTATGAAATGGTTAGTGGAAAGTGGATTCTGATTTTGTACAGTGGTGGTATTCATCTTACAGTTGACTAAAAAAAGATGGCCACCAATAAAGCAGCATGACAGATCCGTTAGCTTCTCTGCTATAGATCAGCTAACGAATTGAACTGAAAAAATTTCCGATAATTTATCTAAATGGGAAGATAATATGGCAAAATACAGCAATAATAAGTTTTATAAACTTTTATACGGCGGTATTGCGGTTATAGCGCTGTTCATTATTCAGGTATTTGCCGGTAAAGCGGGTGGAGCCGTTGCTGATTTATTATCATATAATAAAATTGACTTCTACAATATTTATGCCTGGGTTTCCGTGCATCATATTATTCAAATGCTCATTGTATTAGCCATTATTGCAGTATTAAGTAAGCTGCTAAAAGTTGATTTCGGTTTTAAACTTGGGGACAGCAAAAAGGGAATGAGGTATTTAATATTTTTTACTGCCGCTTTTGCCGCTGTTGCGCTCATAAGCCATATACTTATGTATATCTACCATCAGTTACCAAGGTATGATTTTCCATTAAATAAAAGTAATGTTATTGGAACATTGGGCTTTCAACTGTTTTTAAGTGGACCTTCCGAGGAAATTCTGTTTCGTGCATTACCTGTTACAATGTTAACCTATGTATTTGGGAAAAGTATCAACATAAAATGGAATATTACCCTTGAAATAATGATTGCTTCCTTCTTATTTTCAATTGCACATATGAACTGGTCCTTATTTCCATTTACTATGGCAGTGAATTATTTTCAGTTATTTTATGCTTTTGTATTAGGCACTATACAAGGCATAGCATATCAAGAGAGTCGTAGTATTTTATATCCTATGCTCATGCATAGTTTAAGTAATGTCCTGATGGTAGGGACAGGTTATCTATTTGCTTTACTTTAGTATAGAAATTATGATATTTCCACAAAGCCATTTGTGGTGATATAGAAAATATAAAGATGAAAGAGGAAAATAAAAATGAAAAGATTAAAAAAGATTATGAGAATATTAGGAATAATCGTTGTAGTGCTTGCAATTTTCATTTTAATTGGAGCGATTTTGCACGCAACATATTTCACGAAAAAATTAGAACAGATAAAGCCTTATGGACAACTATTTAATGTTGATGATGGACAGATGCATGTCTACTCCATGGGTTCTGGTGAGCAAACGATTGTGCTGCTTCCCGGTTTGGGTGTTGCACTTCCGTCTGCCGAATTTGGTCCACTCATGCGCAAACTCAGCGAAAACTATACAGTTACTTGTGTCGAGTATTTTGGTGTTGGCTTCAGCAGTGGAACTTCAAAACCGCGTACCTGTGAAGATTATATTGAAGAAACAAGAACGGCACTCAGCCAGGCAGGCCTTGAAGCGCCGTATGTCTTGATGCCGCATTCTATTTCAAGCGTTTACAGTGAATATTATGCTGCAAAATATCCCGAAGAAGTAGAAGCCATTATCTCTCTTGACGGCACGTCAAGTGCATATTACGAAGAAATGCCCTCTATTGTAAAATCTCTTCTTCCGGTTGCGAAATTTCAGCAGGCCACAGGCATTACTTCCTTGTTAGCACCTATGGTCACAAATAAAAAGAACCTACTCTCAAACGGTTATACAGAAAAAGAGATAAACGACATGCTCACCTTTGCAGGTTTTTCAGTAAATGATACTCTTTTAGAGCAGATATTAAATTCAGCTGAATTTATAAAACAAACTATAGATTTACCATTTCCTTCATCGGTTTCATACTTCAAAATTATTTCCAAACAAACTTATGAAACTCCCAACAAACAGCTTAAAATAACACCACAAGAATATCAGCATAAACATCTTGAGCGAATTGGTGATCATGCAAAATACGAAATACTTGACGGCACGCACTTTATTTATATAAACAATGTTGACCGCATTACAGAAATTACCGTCGATTTGTTAGAACATCGTCTAAAGACCAATAATTAATCGAACATTAATCATCAACTATCATCGAGTGAGTGTAGGTGACATACCTAAAATTTATGATTTAATGGATTTTGTTATAAATTTCTTTCGGAGAATAAGCAAGTATTCAAATATTTAATAATAAATGGGGCAATATCCCATTTTTATAAAATGAGACAGGAAGAGATTAAAAAGATAGAGCAAATTTATAATTCACTTGATTCGTTCACAGCAGGAAGAGATAAAAATAGAAATGGAAAACAGGCTTCCGGAGTTTTGGAAAGTTCAGCTCAATAAGGAAAGCATTAAAGGAAAAACTTTAAAACTACTCGAGGTTTTCTAAGAAGAAAAAAGGAGAGAAATAATAAAAGAGTGGATTGGTTCCGGAAGGTTCAAAGCTTGACAGAGATTGTCCCCTGTCATAATAAAAAGGAGTAATTAAATATGGGAAAAAGAAAATTATTGTTTGTTTTTACCTTTAATCAAACTATACATTGGTTCATTGTGGGATTGATGATCCCTGTTATAGCCCTCTTTCAAATGGAGAAAGGGCTTAATTTATTCCAGATTGGTATTAATATGGCCTTGTATAGTGCTGCTGTGATCCTCTTCGAACTCCCTACTGGTGGGCTTTCCGATACATTAGGTAGAAAAAAGGTATATCTTATTTCTCTGGCT
>Ga0210003_1001160_pt1 | contig 23369 bp, 21 predicted proteins | sample LantaG_FD_182804 | JGI IMG/M metagenome (GOLD analysis project Ga0210003, IMG submission 182804) | Deep subsurface microbial communities from Baltic Sea to uncover new lineages of life (NeLLi) - Landsort_02402 metaG (SPAdes) (version 2) | ecosystem: Environmental > Aquatic > Marine > Oceanic >... | reverse complement strand
CCATCACTCTGTTATCCTGGAATTTAACGTGCCCAGCTACCGTACCAGCGCGGTAGAGCAAAACAGAAAGGAGGTGAACCGGCAAAAATAATTGTCGTTTACCGGCAAAAATAGTTGACGTCCATCAATTGCTCTTACTGGCACTAATCTAAATATAAAACCGGGTACCATTCTCTACAAAATCGGTATGGCGCCACCGCTCCTAGAGTTTTATGCCAGGTTGGAACTGGGGCGTTTAGAGTTACTAAAGACCTACGGAGTTGCTTCCAAGTTACTTTGTTGGAGAGGTCAGCCTTATGGGTTGTATGCAGATTGCTATCGATATATAGAGTCTGCCTGATGAATTTATAGGAGGAAATGGTAGTTATGTTTGACGATTTGAGGGGGTTTCTTGAGGAAGTGGACAGAATCGGGCAACTCAAACAGGTGGATGGTGCCGACTGGAACTTGGAAATAGGTGCCCTCACTGAATTAGTGTCCGAGCAGGAATCTTATGCCTTAGTATTTGATAAGATAAAGGGTTATCCTGAAGGCTACAGAGTTGCAACTAATATCCTTCAATCCCACGTAAGACAAAAAGTATCGCTTGGTTTTGGCCAAGAGCTAACAGATTTGGAGATCGTAAAGCAGTGGAAAGACAAATCCACCAAATATAAGCCAGTGCCACCTGTGGAGGTTAAGTCTGGCCCTATCTTAGAGAACATTTTGACAGGGGATAAAGTTAATATACTGAATTTCCCTGTACCAAAATGGCATGAGCAAGATGGTGGACGCTACATTGGAACAGGTTGTCTAGTCATCACGAAAGACCCAGATGAAAACTGGGTGAATCTTGGTGTTTACCGGGTTATGGTGCATGACAAAGATACGCTGGGCTTTTACGTGTCGCCTGCGAAACATGCCACTATCATGCGCGAGAAATATTGGGCTAGGGGAGAGGACTGTCCAGTGGTTATGTGCTTCGGGCAGGAACTCATTCTATGGACCATAGCAGGAATGCCATTACCATGGGGTGTACCTGAATTGGATTTTGCAGGACATATGCGAGGTAAGCCTGTTGAAATTATTAAAGGTGATATTACTGGACTCCCAATACCCTCTACGGCTGAGATAGCTATAGAGGGTTTTTCTAAACCGCCTTCTGTTGATGGGAGGGGAGAAGGCCCGTTTGGTGAGTGGCCAGGGTATTATGCTTCGGGGAGTAGGATTGAACCTGTAGTTAAAATAGAAGCAATCTATCATAGGAATAATCCTATTATTCACGGGCAACCTCCTATCAAAGGGGAAAGTGCCTATCCAATACCCCTGCGCACAGCTGGTTCTCTCTGGGATGCACTGGAAAAAGCTGGGGTGCAAGGTATTAAAGGAGTTTGGGTGTACGGTCCCAGCCATCGAATTATACCCGTCATATCAATTAAACAGATACACTTAGGTCATGCTAAGCAGGTTGCAACACTCGCCGCTGCCTTATTCCAAGGAGGTGCTTGTCTTGGTAGATGGACCATTGTGGTAGATGATGACGTTGATCCCTCCAATTGGGAAGAGGTTGTCTGGGCGTTAACTACAAGATGTGACCCTGAAGAGTCGATAGACATTGTTAGGGGTTACTTGACTAGCCCACTGGATCCAATGTTATCGCCTGAGAAAAGAGCAAGAGGGGACTTCACCACGGCCAAGGTGATTATTAATGCGTGTAAGCCTTGGCACTGGATTGACAAATTCCCACCGACAAATGTATTTAGTGAGGATATAAGAAGAAAAGCCATGAGTAAGTGGAAAGAGTTATTTATATAATAAGCTAAAAATATGAGTAAATTCGTGAGAATGGGTGGGGAGGAGAGATGAACAAAGTTAACGGAGTAATAGGGCTAATAGTATCACTTGATACTAAAGGTGCAGAAGCTAAATACATAAAAGAGCTAATAAGGAAGAGAGAGCATAATGTCATTGTTATAGATGTCGGTTGCCAGGGTGAGTCATATTTTGTTGGCGATATCACGAATGAAGAGGTTGCAAAAGCTGCCGGTGCTCTCTTATCAGAAGTAAAGGCTCTTCCTGGTGCAGGTGAAGCCATGACTATCATGACTCGGGGTGCCACAAAAATTACGAAGGAGTTATATCACAGCGGAAGGATTGACGCAGTAATTTCCATAGGGGGTGGAATGGGTTCAGCCTTGGCCGCTACGGCAATGAAAGGGTTGCCAGTGGGTGTTCCTAAACTTCTGGTTTCTACCAAGATTGCACAGGGAGGTGCAGAGTATTATGTGGGAAACAAGGATATAACTTTGATGCCTTCGATAGCTGATGTAGCAGGCTTAAACAGAGTAACCAAGCAGATATTATGCAATGCGGTGGGTGCTATTACGGGCATGGTGGAAGCCGGAACCATAGAGGCTGAAGATAAACCTATTGTAGTCATGAGTATGCTAGGTACCACTACTGAATGTAACTTGAGAGTTAAATCTGCACTTGAGGCTGGGGGATATGAAGTTATCGCATTTCATAGCATAGGCTCTGGTGGGAAGGCGCTTGAAGAATTTGTTGCTACCAACGTAACAGCGGCAGTCGTAGAAATAGCACTTAACGAAATAGGATGTTATCTCTTTGGTGGGTCGGGTTCAGCTGGTCCAGACAGGTTAACCGCAGCAGGTAAAAAAGGTATCCCACAAGTTATCGCGTGCGGTGGCGTTGAACTTATAAACCTCGGTGGTCCTGAGGCTATACCAGCTAAATATAAGCATCGAAAGCTATACTATCACAACCCACTAGCAAGTGCACTGAGGTTAAACGCTAGGGAATTAAGGGTGCTTGGACGAGTAATAGCTGAAAAGTTGAATAAGGCGGTTGGGCCAGTAGAAGTGGTAATCCCCACAGGTGGTTTTTCCTCGCTTAGCAGAGAAAATGGAATCTTCTATGATCCCGAAGCGGATAGAGCATTTATTAAAGCACTAAAGGCTACACTTAAAAAAGAAATTGTAACGAGGGAGGTGGAAGCAAATGTTAATGACGACCGATTTGCTGAAGTGGCAATAGAAACCTTTGAAAGTCTGATGGACAGAAAATTCATTACAGCTAACAAAGGAGGAGCCAAATGAAAAGAAGAGGAATAGGACTGGTAAGTGGTCTCTTGTTAATTTCGCTATTAGTAGTAGTGTTCTTCACGTCGGCTTGTGCTAAGCCAGAAGTTGTGCCAGCGCCAATGGGGGAGGAGTGGCCAGAGCAAATCATTTGGGGCGCGTGGCCAAAAACTGCGGCGATATATCCTTCCTGTTGTGCGGAAGCCCAGCTTATCTCCAAATATACCCCATCTAAGTGCCTTCTTAGGGAGTATGCTGGTGGCATCCCAGGCCTTACTGCGCTGGAGGAGGGTACTATAGACATCTGGCCTCTTGCTTATTATGACTTAGTAAATGCTTATTATGGCACTGGGCCATTTGAAGGAAAGCCGATGGACATCAGGGCTTTACACGGGTTTGCCTTTACTCAGTTATGCTTCGGTGTCCGTCCAGATGAGGGTATAAACAGCGTTTCAGACTTGGCAGGGAAGAGGGTGGCACAGTTAGTCATTCCTTGGAATAATGAGTTGAATAAGTATGTTCGTGAGTTCTATGGGGTGAGGGATACAGATGTCAAACTAGTGACCGTCGCTGGTGCGGAAGGGGCGACTGTCGATGCGATGATCGATAAAACGATCGATGCAGTGTTTGGGAGTGTTCGCGGAGGATGGACGCACCAAATTAGGGAATCTGTAGGACTTAAGTGGTTGCCTATCTCAGAGGAGGCCGCGGAGTATGCTACTAGCCGTGTGGTTGGAACGATGCCATTCCTGCTTCGGGAGTCCACAAAGGAAATGCAGGGCATCCCCTTGGAGGAAGATTTCCTGGTCGTAGCTGGTTTGGCACCGATTGCAGTGCGTTCAGACCTACCCGACTACATTGCCTATGGGATACTCGATGGCATTTATGCGCCGGGGCATATAGACGAGGTGTCGATGCTTGGTCCCATAGTGGAAGACATTAGGGAATGGCAGGAGGTCGAGGGTCAGTGGCCTTTCTTCATTCCGTTCCATCCGGGTGCGGTCCAGTACTTTAAGGATACAATGATATGGACAGAAAAGTACGAGCAGCGTCAGCAGGAACTTCTGGCCAAACCTTAGGCATTAAAGTTAATGTAAACGGTAGGCTATTATATTAGGCTGTCTAATTAAGTCCGATTGGGAAATTTTCTCTCCCACCTTGGGGGCCAATAACCCGAAGGGCAAGGTTCTACGGGCTCTGTCCGTGGGTATCTACAATCGGCTAGTTTCGTGGCTAATTCCCCACCATGCCCTCTTTGCTTACCCTTTTTGGACAGCCTGATATAGTTAGAGGTAATAGCTAGAACGCGGGAAGGTTGACGTAAGTAATGCAGTTGAGTGAGAAGGTTACAGCAAAGTTGGGCTCTGTTGTAGCATTTAGTGTTTTCGTCTTTTTTTTCCTTTATAGCTTTGATGCGTTCCACAGGATGGGAATAGACCTAAATAACTTGCAGAGCGCGGCAATAGGGTTATTTCTCATATTCTTTATGGTCTTCATTTACTGCCCCCTCCGCAAGTCGAAAGTGCCAAGGACACTGCCGTGGTATGACATTATCTTTATTCTGCTAGCTCTGACTTTCAGCGGCTACTTAGTGGTGCGCTATAACGATTATTGGTTACGCATGGGTCAGGCTCAGAGTAGTTTAGAGATAGCATTGGGGATTATTGCAATAATCTGTGTTCTAGAGGTTGTTAGACGTACTACTGGCACAATCATGTTAGCCGTGGTGGGCGTTTTCCTGCTCTATGCTATTTTTGGGGATTTCGCCCCGGGTTTCTTTAAGACCCCGGGGGTCTCACTAGGGGAAATGAGCGGGCAAATGTGGCTCGGCGGTTATGGCATTTATTCAGTACCTGTGATGGTTCTTTTGGATTATATTTTTCCGTTTTTGCTCTTTTCTACATGCTTGGTAAGTGTTGGTGGGGCGGAATTTTTTCGTCGCATTGCCTTTACTTTATTTGCCAGATTTAGAGGCGGTGCCGGCAAAATAGCAATCGTCCTAAATTATTTCCTCGGTATGGTCAATGGCAGCACTATCGCTAATTGTTACATGAGTGGTCCTATCTGTCTACCCCGGATGAAGGAAGAGGGATTTAAGGATAACTATGCTGGTGGATTAATAAGTACAGCGGCTAACGGAGCAGCATTGGCACCTCCGGTTATGTCATTCGTAGCCTTTCTTATGGCTGAATTCATAGGCATATCCTATATCCAGGTCTGCTTTGCGGCTGCTATCCCAGCGTTCCTGTATTTCCTTTCCTTGTTCCTACTGACCGATCTGGATGCTGCCAAGGCAGGGCTTCGTCCTTCCCCTATGTTGGAAGAGGAACGAATTCCGCTTACAAAGGCTATCCTAGATGGCTGGCACATTATAGTGGTGTTAATAATACTCATTTGGCTGTTGGCGGGGATGTTCACCACGGTTCGACTAGCCGTTATCATGGCCTCGGCCTTACTACTTTTACTCGGGTCATTGCGCAAGAAGACTAGGGTATTCAGAGAAATGCCAAGCATTGTTGAGCGAACAGCAGGGGGGCTAATAGCTATAGGCCCCATTTCTGCTGGAGCTGGACTTATCATAGGCTGCTTGGGCTTAACCTCCTTAGACTATAAATTTTCGTTCGAGCTCATCTCCTTTGCCGGTGGAAATATGCTTCTAGTGCTATTGTTTGCAGCACTGGCGTGTTTTGTATTGGGGATGGGGATGCCAGGCGTGGCTGCTTACATAATAGTGGCGCTTATCATCACCCCGCCTCTTGTCACGCTTGGTTTGCCCCTCATTGTAATTCACATGTTTGTCTTTTACTTTAGCCTAACGTCAATGGTCACCCCACCTGTGTGCCTTAATGTTTACGTGGTAGCGCCTATGGTTAAGTCCTCAATTATGAGGGTAGGACTATCTGGTACACGCTTGGGCATCGCTACCTATATTATACCCTTTTTGTTCGTGTTTTACCCCGCCCTATTGTTAGTTGGCAAGCCGCTAGACGTGGTATTTAGCTTATTCATCTGTATAATAGCCACAGTAGGTTTATGTTTCGGGATGAGCAGGTACGGTCTGGTGAATGCAAGCTGGTTGGAGGCAATTACAGCACTAGTCGGGGCAGCTTTGCTTATTGTGCCTTTTGGCCTGTGGTACAAATTTGTCGGGGGTGGCTTGATAGCGACAGTACTGGTTGCCCAGATTGTGAAATGGCGCAAGGGTCGAGCGGTTGTCTCAAAAAATAAGGGGTACTTATAAGTTATAATGGCTCAGCCTATGTAGGATCTAAAAGGATGCTAATAGTCTAACACAACATAGTGAATAGAGTGCCCCCACTCCGTAAAATAAGAAAAGAGGCTATTATAATGAACAAGATGAGAAATAATGAAATTCAATTTGTCGACCAGACTCTGAGAGATGCCCAGCAGAGCATGTGGGGCAACTTGATGCCTACTGACATGATATTGCCTATAGCCCACGTGATTGACCAAGTGGGATACAAAGCCATAGCAATTGGTGGCGGGCGTTGTGCCGTGATCGCCAAACGATACCTTCATGAAGATTTTTTTGAGCGGCTTCGCCTCCTTGCTAAGAAAATAGCCAAGACTCCTTTACGTTCCTCGTTTGCCACGTGGTCTCCATTTGGTTTCGGTCTGGAACCTGTGGCGACTAGTGAACTCTGGATAAAATTACTAATATCTTATGGGATAAGGGAGTTTTGGTTTGTTAACTACCAGAATCTGAGCGAGAAGGAACGATATCTGGCCGGGGTAGCAAAGGCAGGAGGGGCAAAGATAGCAGCGTCACTGATTTATACCGTAAGCCCAGTACATACCAACGAGCACTGGGCGAAAAGAGTCAGGAGAATGGTAGAGACCAGCGATATTGACATTATACAGACAGAAGATACGGGGGGAGTGCTGACCCCGCAGACAACTCCAGGCTGGATTCGGGCTATAAAAAAAGAGAGCAAGGGGCTACCAATTGAATTCCATTCCCACTGTACTACTGGGGCAGCCCCGATGTGCTACGTTGAAGCGCTAAAAGAAGGTCTCAGAACCATGCATACCGCTGTCTTACCCTTGGCCAACGGTCCATCTCTACCTTCAATAGAGAACACTATCAAGAATGCTCAGATCATGGGTTACACGACTAACTTGGACATGGAGGCACTAAAAGTGGTATCCGGCCACTTTACTAAGGAGGCTAAAGAGAGAGGTTTGAGGCTGGGCGCACCCGTAGAGTATGACCTTTCCCAGTCTTGGCATCAGATTCCAGGAGGTATGATGGGTACCTTGAGAAATCAGTTGGCTGAGATAAAGCAGGAGCATCGCCTCCAGGAAGTACTGGAAGAGACGGGCCAGGTTCGCCGCGAATTTGGTTATCCGGTTATGGGTACCCCTTATTCCCAGTTCGTAGGAGCTCAGGCGCTGTTTAACATCACTGCCGGTGAACGGTACAAAATAGTCTCTGACGAGGTAATCCGCTACATGCTGGGTCATTATGGAGAGATTGATGGCCCGGTGAATCCTAATGTTAAGGATAAAATACTGAGTTCGCCCAAGGCTAAGAAGTGGCTGAAATGGAAGGAGCCAGAGGTCACTGTAAAAGACATGCGCCAGCTTGAACCCAGGCTCTCTGACGAGGAGCTACTGCTTAAGATCGCCGATCCAGAAGGTGAGTTTAAAGATAAACTCAGGGCACTGTACGGCTGGGCATAAGGCTCTCTAGACGGATGTGATTGTTACCGATAGGCATAAGAAAGGAGACGCGATGCAAAAAACTATTCTCTGTATAGGAACGCTTGATACAAAAGGCCCTGAATTTTACCACATGAAAGAACTGATAGAAAAGAAGGGGCACGTTGCTTTGATTATGGATATTAGTGGCTTAGAGAGGTCGCCCTTTCTACCTGACATTACAGCAGAGGAAGTTGCCAAGGCAGCTGGCAAGACTATACAAGAAGTTAGAAGTTTTGATGATGCTAATCTCGCAGTGGAAGTTATGAAGTCTGGAGCCGTACGGTTAGTTAAAGATTTGTATAACTCAGGGAAATTTCAGGGAGCTATCTCTATAGGAGGGACGATGGGTACTTACGTGGGTTCCGTGGTAATGAGGGAGCTCCCGATAGGTGTCCCTAAGCTTATTCTCTCTTCACAGGCAATTGTACGAGCAAAACTTGAAGATTACGTAGGGACTAAGGATATAGTTGTCATGCCCTCAATAGCCGACATAGCCGGGTTGAACGTGTTTACCAGGAAAGCCATAGGCGATGCGGTTAATGCTATGATAGGTATGGTGGAAGGCCCAGAGTTAGGCGTCTCAGAGAGACCTGTTGTATTCATGAGTATGATGGGTACTACAACTGGTTGTGGACTTAGGGTTAAATCGCTACTTGAGGATAAAGGATTTGAAGTGATAGTATTTCACAGCATAGGCATTGGAGGAATGACACTTGAAGAGCTAGTCGAAACCTATCCTGTGAAGGGAGTTATAGAATTGGCGACAAATGAAATTGGGAACGAACTTTTCGGCGGAGTTTCAACCGCTGGCCCGAAACGACTAGAGGCGGCAGGCAAAAAAGGGGTCCCACAAATTATTACCCCGGGCAATATTGATTTTATCGGCTTCCTCGGTCCAGCAGAAAATGTGCCAGCCAAATATAAAAATCGTAAGTTGCACTCTCATTCTCCCAAGGCCACTGCGATGCGGTTAAATGCCGATGAAATGAAAACAGTGGCTGAAGTTATATCGAAAAAGCTGAACCAGGCCTCGGGAACAGTCAAAGTCCTAATTCCCACCCGCGGCTTCTCAGCTTGGGATCAAAAGGGGAGAGTGTTTTACGATCCTTATGCTGACAAGGTATTTATTGATTCATTAAAAAGCATGCTGGATCCCCGCATTACAGTGAAGGAGATTGACGCTCATATCAATGATATTAAATTTGCCGATGAGGTGGTATCTGAATTTATAGTGTAAGAGACCTGGTAGAGGTGGCAATGTGTGGTGGTTATTTCTCAGTATTATGAGTTGAATGGTTGGGATGAGGAGACCGGAATTTGCACTCGAGCCAGACTTGAGACGCTAGGAGCCTGTCCGAGTAATATGTAGCATAGCTTCGAAGAGAACAAAAGCAGTTGGCCGCTCAGCTTCAAAAATTGAGACCAAGTTTGGATTACTCAGACACACTCCTAGGGCTAAGGACGTTGCTGATAAATTAGAAGGCCTGGGAAAACTACCGGGCCAAAATAAAGGGGGTAGAGTATGAGCGAGGAGTATAAAAAAGTTCTAGTACTACATACCATGGTTAAAGGGGTAGAACGCAAACAGAAATTTTTCGCTGGAGTTGAGGATGTTGGGGTGCTTGCTCTAACCGAGGGACCTGAAACCACTCTTAGCCGAACGGATGGTGCTCTCTCCGCAGCCGATACCATAAGAAAGGCAGTGGAGGCTGAGCGTGACGGATATAAGGCTATAGTCCTTAGCTGCCACGGTGACCCGGAGCTTTATCCCTTGAGAGAGGCGGTCAGAATTCCAGTTTTGGGAACCATGGAGATAGCAATGCGTTTTTGTGCAATGCTGTCCCATAAATTCTCCGTGCTTGTTCCGGAACTTTGGATAAAGAGGCAGCAAGAAGATAATGCTATAAGATATGGTTTGGAATCAAAAATCGCTTCTATTAGGGTGGTCTCCTTCAGAAACCCGTTGGCGGAAGTATCTGAGCTTGCATTGCGCAGACCTATACCTCAAGGCATAATTGAGCCTGCTCTAGGTGAATGTATCAAGGCGATTGAGGAAGATGATGCAACAGCGATAACATTTGGCTGTGGTTGCTTTACGGGGATGGGAGAAGAGTTGGGCAGGCAGTTAAAAGCGAAAGGGTTTGATGTACTTGTAATAAACCCATTGCCGCTTGCAGTCGAAGTAGCTAGAGCTCTAATAAACCTAGGGTTAACACAGAGTGCGCTGGCCTATCCGCCAGCTGAGCTTCCTGATAACATTTGTGACAAGAGCAGAAATTACCTGAGTTCATAGGCCTAGATGAGTTCTCAGTAAGTAGGCGGCGTCTATATCACACGGCTATCTGTAATCTGGCAAAAGTCTGTAGGAGGAAAGAGTATGCCGATAAATAAAGTATACAGCATAGATGAAGCAGTGAAGGACATTCCTGATGGCGCAAGTATAATGATTGGTAACTGGGGAACTCCAGGGGATAACCCTCAAAATCTTATTTTAGCCTTATGTAAACAAGGGGCAAGAAATCTCACTCTTATATGTAGTAACGGTGGTATGTCTGATGTTACTGAGTATGTGAAGGGCCAAAAATACGTTGACCCCCATGTTCTGAGCAAAAACAACCAGGTCAGAAAAATAATCTGCTCTGTACCTTTTGGTATCCGGCCTGGGGTTGAAAGTATTACGTATAAAAAATATGTAGCCGGGGAGCTTGAAATCGAGCATATCCCTCAAGGGACATTAGCTGAAAGAATACGAGCTGGTGGTTTTGGGATTGGTGGTTTCTATACTCGTACGGGTGTGGGTACTGTTGTAGAAAAAGGTAAGGAAAAAAGGGTGATAGATGGCAAGGAATATCTTCTGGAGTCTCCCCTCAAGGCCGATTATGCATTAGTTAGGGCATATAAAGCAGATAGGTATGGCAACCTAGTATATCGGCGGGCAATGAGAACTTTTGGCCCATTAGTAGCTACTGCTGCTAGAGTTACTATTGCTGAGGTGGATGAAATTGTTGAACTTGGTGAACTCGACCCTGATGCAATAGTTACTCCTGCCGTATTTGTCGACCGGGTAGTAGAGACAAAGGGGGAATTAATAGTCAATTGAACGGAGGTGGGAAAATGAAGCAAGGGCTTGATAATGAAACTATTGCCTTAAGGGTAGCTAGGGAATTCTTCGATGGTGCAGTTGTTAATCTAGGTATTGGCATAGGAGGTTTAGCCGCTGATTTTATTCCTGAGGGGAGAACTATACTCTTCCACACTGAGAACGGCCTTCTTGGCTTTGGCCCTCACCTTCGGGAAGATGAAATGAACCAAGCAGATGTATTTTTAACTGATGCTCAAGCACGATTTGTCAAGCCTGCTCCAGGGATGTCCGTCTTTGATCACGCTACCTCCTTTGGTATGATTAGAGGGGGACACATTGATATTAGCGTATTAGGTGCATTTCAGGTATCAGAACACGGAGACTTGGCTAATTGGGCAACCCGTGAAGGTAAAGGGGTTATCGGTGGTGGAATGGACTTAGCTGTCGGGGCTAAGAGGTTAATCGTAGCCATGAAGCATGTTACCAAGACTGGCGAGCTGAAGATAGTTAGGGAGTGCTCCTACCTTCTTACTGGTAAGGAGTGCGTAAATCTAATCGTAACTGACTTGGCGGTTATTGAGGTAACGGAGGAAGGACTCCTCTTAAAAGAGATTGCTCCTGGCTGGACGGTAGAAGAGATTCAGGCAGTTACGGAACCCAAACTCAAAGTAGCTACGGTTCTCAAGCCAATAGAGCTGTAGCCAAAACTTTGAATAGCAAATAGTTCTCAGAGATACAAATCTTAAACTTGGAGGCATATAAAGATGGAATTTGAAGATATCATTTACGAAAAAAGAGAGCATATTGCCAAGGTAATGCTAAATAGACCAAAAACACTAAATTCAATGCGCCCTAAAACTTGGGGCGAGCTAATTGCAGCATTCGAGGACGCCGGGGCTGACAAGAAAGTTGGTGTAGTAGTTCTGACTGGTACTGGTAGGTCATTTTGCGCTGGGGGAGATATTCATGAGTTTGCTGATATTGCTGGTGATAAAGGAATAGATCTGGCGGAGCAAGTTATTAAATGGAATTATGTTGCTAGAACGCTGCCTAAACCTATAATCGCAGCTGTGAATGGCTTATGTTATGGGTATGGGAATGAATTACTAATAGTTTGTGATATGGCTATCGCTTCTGAAGATGCAATTTTTTGCCAACCAGAAATGATCGTTGGTAGCAGTCCAACTTCAATGGTCGATGAAATGCTTCCTCTGCTAATAGGATACAAAAGGGCAATGGAATTTGTTGTTTGCCGTAGGGAGTGGAACGCAGAGGAAGCTGCTAGAATCGGAATGATTAATAAGGTTGTTCCAAAAGACAAACTGGAAGAAGAGGTGAATGCTTGGTGTCAAAGAATCTTGGAAGGTAGTCCTCAAGCAATAAAGTTCACAAAGACAATCATGAATGCTCATGTTGATATGCTTTGGCCAGTTCTGACGTTAGGTATGCGGGCTTGGACGCGATTACATCCAACAGAGGAATGGAGAGAAGGCTTTCATGCCTTCCTAGAAAAAAGGAAGCCGGACTACGAACAGTTCAGAAAGTAATTCGAAGCTATTTAGATAGTTCCCGCTGAGAAAAGCAAGCTGAATGTAAAGGTGGTAGAACGAAGGAGGAGTGCCTTAACGCTTCGTTTGAAAATGACTAATTATCGTTGATAGCGGTCTCCCACACAGGAGGATGTAGTTTTTATACCCGTGTGGAGAAACCCAACTTGAATTTGGAAAGAGAGGTAAGGAAAGATGGCTTATAAAGATTTAAGAGAATGGATTGATGCGCTAGAAAGGGATGGAGAACTATCTAGGATAAAAGCCAAGGTGGATTGGAATGTGGAGGTAGGTGCCATAGTTCAAGAGGTTGAAGATAGAAGGGGTCCAGCACTACTCTTCGAGAATATTAAAGACCACGAAAATACTTTATGCAAGAAGTTATTCTGCTATTCTTTAGGAACTTATTCTAGGATTCTGATGATGATGGGGCTTCCTAAAGATACCCACCCACGAGAGCTAATACAAACGTACAGGGCTAGAATGAAAAAGCTAGTAAAGCCGAAAGTAGTTAAAGATGGGCCAGTTAAGGAAAATATCCTAAAGGGTGAAGATGTAAACTTATTTGAATTTCCAGTCCCTAAATGGCATGAGCGTGATGGCGGAAGATATATCCAAACCTGTGGTGGCGTGGTAACTAAAGATCCAGAAACTGGTTGGGAGAATGTTGGGTTATACCGAGGTATGATTCACGATAAGAATCATACTGGTATTAGCGTTCTTCATGGTCAGCACATTTACCACCATTGGAGAAAACATAAGAAAATGGGCAGGAAAACTATGCCGTGCGCCATTGTACTAGGATGGGAGCCGATACTTCCTATGGTAGCCTGTTCATACACCCCACTTTTTGTTGATGAATATGATGTTATGGGCGGTTTGAGACAAGAGCCAGTTGAATTGGTCAAATGCGAAACTTGTGACCTTAGGGTGCCAGCCAGTGCTGAGATAGTACTGGAAGGTGAGATTTTCCTCGATCTGGCTACACTAAAGAATGAAGGCCCGTTTGGTGAGTATACAGGATATTTTGGCTCAGGTGAAACCGGCCTTAGGCCGGTGTTTCAGGTTAATTGCATTTCTCATAGGAATGACCCTATTTTGCAAGGACTTTGGGAAGGAATTCCTGTAAACGAGGACCACAATATGGGGTTTGTTAATCACAGCGCCAATTTATGGGATGAGTTAGATGCAAGAATGGTAGGAGTAACCGGAGTGAATGTTGATCCCAGTACAGGGTGGGCTAATGTATTTGTACAGATTGACAATAGCTACATAGGGCAGGTTCACCAAATAGCTGCCACGATATGGTCTTTGGGTATATCTACTATGGTGGGTAAGAACATAATGGTAGTGGATGAGGACATAGATATCTTTGACCTTGGCAAACTTAACTGGGCATTCGCTTATAGAGTAGACCCTATCAGGGATCTCATAACATATCCTGGTTGGGTAAGTCCCCTTGATCCTGTAATACATCCTAAAGATAAAGTAAGGGCAGATGTGCAGATGGGGACAAGGTTGCTTATTGATGCAACTAAGAACATTATGAACCCACGTACTGACCAATGGTTTGGTGAAAAGTTTGCCCCAACTGTTGCCCCTAGTGACGAAGCAATGAAATTCGTACGAGGTAGATGGTCAGAATACGAGATCAAGTAGTAGTAGAGTAGAAAGGTTATTAGAAATAGGGAATAAGCAATGGATTTTAGTTTTAGTCCAGAGCAGGAACGATTAAGGGATGAAGTTAGTGAGTTCTTAAATAATGAACTAAGGGCTGGCAGCTTTAAGCCGATATGCGACCCGTTTATGCATGGTTTTTCCAGGGAGTTTTCACGCAAGGTGGGCCAAAAAGGGTGGATTGGCATGACTTGGCCCAAAGAGGTTGGGGGCCAAGCTAAAAGTTATACTGAGCGGAATATTGTTATTGAGGAGTTAATGCGATGCGGTGCACCTATTGCAGCACATTACCTTGGTGACCGACAAATAGGCCCCTCATTGATAGCTTTCGGTAGTGATGCGCTGAAGGAGGAATTTATCCCGAGAATTATTAGTGGGGAAATCGTTTTTACTGTGTGTATAAGTGAACCTGAGGCTGGATCGGACTTGGCTTCACTTAAGACACGGGCTATAGAAGAAAATGGTCACTTTGTTATTGATGGTCAGAAATTGTGGGCTAGCCATGCTCACCTTTGTGATTATTGCTACGTAGTCGCGAGAACCGACCCGAATGTTGCGAAGCACAAGGGTATTAGCGAATTTATTGTAGATGTGAAGTTACCCGGCATAAGCATCCGCCCAATAGCTGATATGTCCGGCCATAGTGACCTATGTGAGGTATTCTTCGACAGTGTAAAAATACCCTCAAGATACCTAGTTGGCCAGAAGAACCGCGGTTGGCATCAAATACTTTCCCAATTAGATTATGAGAGGGGTAACATAGACAGATTAATGGCCAATTATCCCCTGTTTAAATTCATTTTAAATTATGTTAAGGATCAAGAGTCTAAAATACCAACTGATGAGTTTTTGCTTGTGAGAGATAGGTTAGCACAGCTTCAGATAGAATTCGAGATCGGGCGGCTACTCGTTTATAGAGCAGTTTGGATGCTTGACCAAGGCCAACTCCCAACATGTGAGGCCGCTATGTCAAAGCTTTTCTGTACACAATTTGAAAAGCGCCTAGATAATACTATTATGCAGATTCTGGGACCTTATGGACAACTGGTGGGTGACTCTAAGTACACGCCAGCGGATGGTATGGCAGCAACTTCTTATCTTTTTTCGCCTTGTCGTACTATCCAAGGTGGTACTACTGAAGCATTGAAAAATATCATGGCTATCCGAGGTTTGGGGTTACCAAGGTAAGGAGAGGAGTAATATATGGTTATTGAGTATCAGAAGGAAGGTAAAATTGCTATCTTCACCATTAACCGTCCTAAGGCAATGAATGCCATGAATCTGGAAGCAATCAAGGAGCTGCATCAGGTGATGACAGATTTCAGAGATGATCCTGACCTATGGGTCGGCATCATTACTGGTGCTGGTGAAAAGGTCTTCTGCGCCGGTGCCGATATAAAAGATACGATACCCTTTCTGAAAGAGCATCGAGATTCACCTTGGGCAATGCCAGTAACTCCAATGCGCGGGCTTGCTCTATGGAAGCCGCTTATCGCTGCCATTAATGGAATGGCATTGGGTGGTGGGCTAGAAATAGCTCTTGCTTGTGATATACGGATAGCGTCGGAGGAGGCTAGATTTGGCACCCCAGAGGTGACTCTAGGCGTGATTCCTGGCTCGGGGGGTACCCAGAGGTTGCCTCGGATGATCCCTTGGTGCAAAGCGGCCGAGATATTATTTATAGGAAGACCTATTGATGCTCAGGAAGCCTACCGGATTGGATTAGTAAATAAGGTTGTTCCTCAGGGAGAGGTTTTACCTACAGCAATGAAATGGGCTGGAGCTATCTGCCAAGCAGGTCCTCTGGCAGTTAGAGCAGCTAAAGAAGCTATGACTAGAGGCGCCAGCATGACTTTGGAAGAAGGCTTGGAGTTAGAGAATTCGCTGATGGCTTATCTCTTGGGTACTGAAGACTCCGCTGAGGGGATTGCTGCCTTCAGAGAAAAAAGAAAACCTGTCTTCAAGGGAGAATGACTGCTCACGGATAAAAGCAAAGCTGAGAGAAAAGATAGGAGGATGAACATGGTCGGTATCGTGTCAATAGGAATGCATATCCCTACCTACAGGTTAAGGCGGGATGACATAGCTAATGCATGGGGAGTAAGAAGCCTTGGAGGAGAGAGGACTGTAGCCAGTCATGACGAAGATAGCCTTACGATGGCAGTAAATGCCGCTTTTGATTGTATGAGCCGAAGGAACGAAGAGGTAAATGGTCTATTTTTTGCCACTACTACTTCGCCATACAAGGAGAAACAGGCAGCAGCTACAATAGCTACTGCTCTTGACCTGCCTGAAGAGAGCTATACCGCTGATATCACTGGTTCCCGTCGAAGCGCGACTACTGCTATCAAGTTAGCGGCGAGTATGGTCGAGAGTGGTTCGGCCAAGAATGTAATAGTAACTGCCGCGGATTGCCGTTTGGGGACTCCTCAGAGTGAGTTAGAGCAGCGTTTTGGTGACGCAGGCACAGCCATAATGGTGGGTGATTCGAACCCTATTGCTACGATTGTTGGCAGCTACTCTGTGTTTGAGGAGTTTTTTGACCTATGGCGGCTGGAAGGAGATACCTTTGTCAGGTCTTGGGAGGAACGATTTACTACTACTGAGGGATACGTGCGGGTGGTTCAGCGAGCTGTTTCCCAGTTTGCGAAAAAGTATGGACTTACTCCAAAGGACTTCTCTAAGGTGATTTTTTGTGGGCCTGACCCGAGAAGCCAAGTTAGATTAGCTAAAGGCTTGGGATTTGACAGCGATACGCAACTCCAAGACAATCTATTTAACACCATCGGTGATGTGGGAACCAGCGCGCCTCTGCTAATGTTAGCAGCAGCTCTTGAAAAAGCTAAGGCGGGGGATAAGATTCTTGTGGCAAACTATGGGGATGGTAGCGACTTTTTCATACTTGAAGTTACCGAGAGTATAAGCGAGGTTCAAGATAAGCAGAGGATGGAGAGACATTTAGCGAGGAAAATATACACTAAATACGAGAGATACTTAAGCTGGCGTGACCTTTTACCTGTGGACTTCCCTCGCCGCCCTGAGTCTCAGGTACCATCAGTGACTTGCCGATGGAGAGAGCGCAGGAGGATCCTGCCCCTCTACGGAGTTAAGTGCCGACAGTGTGGAACGGTTCAATATCCTCCCCAGAGGATCTGCATAACCTGTGGAGCTAAAGATGATTTTGAGGATTACAAATTCTCCGACAAAAAGGCGAGGATCTTCACTTATGCTACCGATCATCTAACTCCTACTAAAGCTCCACCAGCTGTCAATACTGTCATCGAATTTGAGGGTGGTGGTAGAATGATATGTGAGTTAACGGACTGTGACCCTACCAAGATTAAGATAGGTATGCTAGTGGAGATGACCTTCAGAAAGCTTCGTGAGTTCACCTATATGCATGACTACTTCTGGAAAGCGAGGCCAGTGGAGATATAATAGTAGGGGTTTTATAGGAGGAAGCATTATGGGCATTAAAGATAAAGTTGCCATAGTAGGAATGGGGTGTACCAGATTTGGGGAGCTTTGGGATAAGAGTGTTGAGGACTTGGTTGTTGAGGCGACCTACGAAGCCTTTGAAGATGCGGGAATAGAGTCAAAGGATATTCAAGCAGCTTGGTTAGGGACGGTACAGTCAGGGCTAACGGGCATTAGTCTGTCCCGACCCTTGAAATTCCAATACATACCCGTAACAAGGGTTGAAAATATGTGCTGCACAGGTTCAGAAGCTCTTAGGGCTGCGGCCTATGCTGTAGCTGCAGGTGCGTATGACTTGGTATTAGCTGTGGGAGTAGAGAAACTGAAAGATACCGGGTGGACGGGTGTGCAAAGCGCAAATATAGTTGGTGAATCGAGCATAGGCATCGCCGGGGCAAAGCCTGAGTATTCTCCCCCTGAGATGTTTGCCCGTTTGGCTGTCAGGTATTTTGACAGGTACGGCATAGACACTGATGAAGGCAAGAGATTCTTGGCCAAGATTGTCGTGAAAAATCACCATAATGGGACCTTAAATAATAAAGCTCATTACCAACGAGAGGTAACCGAGGAAGAGGTGGTTAACGCTCCTATTATAGCCTATCCTTTAGGAATTCTTGACTCCTGTGGCGTCAGTGATGGAGCAGCAGCAGCTATCGTGACGCGGGCTGATATGGCTAAGAACTTCCGTAATGACCCAATCTACATCAAGGCACTGGCTATTAGCACGGGCGCTTATCAACAGTTGAGACAAGATTATGACTACACCCATATAGAAGAGAATGTCCGTGCTTCTAGGATGGCTTACGAAGAGGCAGGGATAGGGGACCCGCGTAAGGAGATAGATATCGCAGAGGTACACGATTGCTTCAGCATTCACGAGATGATCATCTATGAAGACTTAGGCTGGAGTCCAAGAGGTAGAGCTAAAGAAGACATAGAGGCTGGCACCTTTACCTTGAAGGGAGAGTTACCTGTAAATACTGACGGTGGCCTAAAGTGCTTCGGGCACCCACTAGGTGCCAGCGGTTTGAGGATGATGTATGAAGTATATAAGCAGCTTCAAGGGAAAGCCGGGCCAAGGCAAGTGAAAAATCCACAGCTAGGGCTAACTCACAACCTCGGGGGAGTCGTTCCTGGGGCAGCAATTGCCTCTTGTTTTATCGTAGGACACTAAGGAGGTATCAAGTGGAAGTTAAGAAAATAAGCATTTTGGGTGCCGGTAGTATGGGCAATCAAATCGCTCAGCTGGCAGTTCAGAGTGGTTTCGAGGTTTCCCTAAAGGATATCGAGGACAGATTTGTTCAGAGCGGCTTATCAGCAATAAGGGGAAGGCTGCAGAAGTTCTTTGTGGACAAGGGGAAGATAAGCCCAGAGGAAGCGAATTCACTGATGGGCAAAATTAAAGGTACTACTGACCTTAGTGAAGCAGTTAAAGAGGCTCAAGTAGTAATCGAGTGTGTGCCTGAAGAAATGGATTTGAAGCAAGAAGTGTTTAAGGAGTTGGACAAGGTATGTGCCCCAGAAACGATATTGGCTTCGAATACCTCGTCCCTCAGCATTACAGCAATAGGCTCGCTGACCAAGCGACAGGACAAGATAATCGGAATGCATTTTTCTAATCCGGTGGCAGTGATGCGGCTTATTGAAGTGATTCGAGGTGCCAAGACCTCTGATGAGACCTATAATACTATCATGGATCTGGCGGCTAAACTTGGCAAGGAGACAATAACAGTTCAGGACTCTCCAGGGTTTGTAACTACTAGGTTATTTGTAGTCTTGGGCAATGAGGCAGTTAAGCTGCTTGAGGAAGGTGTGGCTACCGCTGAGGACATTGATAAAGGATGTCGGCTAGGGCTGGGCCACGCTATGGGACCGCTAATGACACAGGATATATCTAACGGAATACCAACAGCTCTGCATTGTCTCGAGTATCTTCGTGAGCAGCTAGGAGATTTCTATAGGCCTGCCCGCACGTGGCGGCAAAAGGTGGAAAGTGGCGAACTTGGGGTTAGGGCTGGGAAAGGGTTCTATGAGTACAGTAATGGTACTGAAACAAAGGCACCCTAGTTAATTAATTAGGAGTCTGCTGAGATGATAAGACTAGTAGTAGGTATAACAGGAGCTTCGGGCGTAATTTACGGTATCAGGTTGCTGGAGGTGCTTTCCGGAATAAGAGGAGTGGAAACACACCTTATTGTCACTGAGGCAGGGGAAACCAACATTGAATACGAGACTGACTGGAATGTAAAAGATATTAAGGCTCTGGCAGACTTCTCCTATGATATCAGAGATACTGGGGCTCGACTTGCCAGCGGTTCTTTCAAACAAGATGGCATGATCGTAGCCCCGTGTACGGTAAAAACGATGTCAGCCCTAGCTAACTCATATACTGAAAATCTATTGGTCCGGGCTGGTGATGTCACCCTCAAGGAGAGAAGAAAACTAGTCTTACTAGTAAGAGAAACACCACTGCACATCGGTCACATACGAAATATGGAGAGATTAACCGAGATGGGAGCAATAATTATGCCGCCACTTCCTGCCTTTTATCATAGACCTGAGACAATCCAAGATATTATTGATCACACTATAGGTAAGGTATTGGATGTCTTTGACATAGAGCACCATCTGTTTCAGAAATGGGCTGGGCTCTGATGTGAAAAAGAAATGACCACACTTTAGGTGAGGTAGTAGCCCATGGACAAGTATGAATTAAGTGCTGGGAAGGGTAGAACGAAGGTCAATCTTCTAGCATACTATGTGGGCAGCGACCTCATAGTGTGTATCTATAATGAGAATGCCCACATTGGTGCTGTAGCTGTAGGAGAGTATGACTACAAGGAGGACAGGGCTTCCTGCTCGGTGATTACCAGGCTAGGGCATAGGGATGATGTTATAGCTCAGGAAGCTGCCCACTTTATAGCCAAACGAACCAAGGGGTCAGTATGTGTTGTTGCTGGCATACACCTTAATAAAATTGCAACAGCGGAAATAGATAGCATCCTGGAAAATGCTAGGAGTTTGGTGGCTAAACTTTGCACTGACTTAAGCCCGTAACCCGTATCGGTGCAGTGAAGTTCTAACAACCCGTAGGGCAGAGTTCCACGGGTTCTGCCGGTGGGTGTCTACTTAGAGAATAATGTATTTGGGAAACTTCCGGTATCCTTGTTGCCCCCGCTAACAGGGGAAGATAGGTTGAAAGGCAAGCAAGAAAATAGGAGGTATTTATGGATAAAGTTTACCACAGCGAAGATAAAGCAGTAGTTGATATGTTTGACGGAGCCTCTATTGCCTTCGGAGGCTTTTTTCACGCCGGCAGTCCTGTTTACTTGATTAAGGCACTAGCCAAGCAAGGTATCAAGAATCTTACTATAATAACCCAATCAATAGCTATAGGTAATTGGGAAATCAATCTTCTGGTTAATAACCGCCAAGTGAAAAAGGCAATTTGCAATTATCCCTTCTTCCGTTCTGCCAGCAGACTGTCACCCTTTGAGCAACAGCTACGTGCTGGAGAAGTGGAGTGCGAAGTATATCCCATGGGAACATTCATGGAGAAGTTAAGGGCTGGAGGAGCCGGTATTGCTGGCTTTTATACGCGAACCGGGGTAGGGACATTTGTCGCTGAGGGTAAAGAGTGTCGGGAGTTCAATGGAAAGGAGTACCTACTAGAATTAGCCTTAAAACCCGACTTTGCTTTCGTTCACGCTTATAAGGGTGACCGTTACGGCAATCTGGTTTATCGGAAAACAAGTCGGAACTATAACCCGGAAATGGCGATGGCAGCCAGGGTTACTATCGCTGAGGTGGAAAATCTGGTTGAACCGGGGGAGATAGACCCTGACCACGTTCACACACCGGGTATCTTTGTTCAGCGGGTGGTCAGAGTAGATAGACCCGAAGTTGACGTCTCTATTGAGAGGCCTCCGGAGGGCGCATATATCGAATCTACCAACTCGGGAGGAGAAAAATAGGTATGGCGAAGCATAACTTTACCGGGATAAGCAGGGAACTGATAGCTCTACGAATTGCTAATGAGCTAGAAGATGGAAGCTATGTTAACCTGGGTATAGGCATTCCCACGTTAGTATCCAACTGGATTGAGGGTAAAGGCATCGTGCTTGAGGCTGAGATTGGAATGCTCAATACCGGACCGCTGGCTGAAGGGCAGCAGATAGACCAGGACCTTATCAATGCCAGCTGCCAGCCAGTAACGGAGCTTCCAGGCTGCTGCTACTTCTCTGACTGCGAGTCTTTCGCCATGATAAGGGGAGGGTATATGGATACCGCCGTGCTGGGGGCTCTTCAGGTATCCGAGAAGGGAGACATGGCTAGTTGGAATATCCCCTCGTTGGGGCGGGGCAAGATAGGCAACATAGGTGGCTCTATGGACTTGGCAGTCGGAGCCAGAAAGTTGATAATAGCTATGGAGCATATCACCAAGGATGGCGAACCGAAGATAGTTAAGCAATGCACCTACCCCCTTACTGCCAAGGGATGCGTGAATCTGATTGTTACTGATTTGGCTGTAATTGAGGTGACCAAGGAAGGACTTCTGCTGAAGGAGATTGCTCCCGGGCTTACCCCCGAGGACATCCAATCAGTGACTGAGCCCAGACTGAAAATAAGTCCAGACCTGAAGGAAATTCAGCTTTAGTTATATTGTGATAGGCTATAGCTATAGGGAATCGCTCCTGAGGCTTTTGATAAAAACATACTTGAAATAAAGCTGACAATAAAAAGGAAGGAGTTAAACAAGAAATGCCAGAGAAACCTTTAGGAAATCCAGCAGTTGTTGGCCTAGCCGGTTTTGGCGGTACCACCCTGTTGCTGCAATTTCATAACCTTGGTTGGTGTGGAGCTGGCCCAATTTTGTGGTGTGCCCTCTTTTTTGGTGGGCTGATGCAACTTGCTGCTGGCCTGCAGGAGTTCCGCACCGGTAATAACTTTGGGCTTGCGGTTTTTTCTACCTACGGGGCTTTCTGGATGGCGCTGGGAGGAATTCTTCTATCAACGCACTATGGCATCCTTAGCATTACCACTACTGATGTAGGTTGGTTTTTGGTAATGTTTACTGCTATTACGCTCATTTTCTTTATCGGCGCGATGAAACAGAACGGGGTACTCGCCCTCATTTTCTTAACCCTTCTGCTTGGCTTCACCTGTTTGGACATAGGTCACCTAGGCAGTTCAGCAGTTTTTATCAAAGTTGCCGCTATTGACCTTATTATTTGTGCTATCTGCGCTTGGTATCTCATGGCACACATTATTTTCGCCCAGTTGGGATGGAAACTGCCGCTAGGTAATCCGTGGGTCAAATAGCGCTTTTTGTTCCCTGCCCCGATCCGGGTTTGGCATATGCTACGAATACGGATAGAAGGAAACCGAATTAAATATCATCGTCTGTGTTAAACAGGTACCGGACCCTGAAATCCCACCAGCCAAGTTCAGGCTCGATTCAGAGTCAAAACGGGTTATACCACCACGGTGGCAAGATAACGGTACTAACCGTAAGTAGTGAAGCCAGTGACAGTGTGATAAAACATGCCCTGTCTATGGGAGCCGACGACGGGGTTTTCCTGGCTAGAGACGGATGATAGAAGTTACACCTGGTATTTATCAATTACAACTGCCTCTACCTAATATTTCTCTCGGGTATGTCAATACCTACTTGATTCAGGGAGATAATGGGTACCTCCTTGTTGATACCGGCTGGAACACGGAGGAGGTATTTGGCTCCTTAAGGGAGCAACTGGATGAGAAGAGCATCAACCTCGAAGATAT
>Ga0210003_1001159_pt1 | contig 23385 bp, 53 predicted proteins | sample LantaG_FD_182804 | JGI IMG/M metagenome (GOLD analysis project Ga0210003, IMG submission 182804) | Deep subsurface microbial communities from Baltic Sea to uncover new lineages of life (NeLLi) - Landsort_02402 metaG (SPAdes) (version 2) | ecosystem: Environmental > Aquatic > Marine > Oceanic >... | reverse complement strand
GCCGTAGAAAATTAAAAGAAAAGTGATACCGAAATATTAACAATTCCCCATCCTTTGACATTTTTCCCCACACACGGTTATAACAACGCTATATCTGTAAAAACTGTATATATGAAAATATGAAGTATATAGATGTATATACGGACAAGGGGTGTATAACTGTGTAATTATGCCACAACAAAAAGTCTTTGCGTATTTTTCGCACACAGCATAAAAAATAACCTGGAAAAAACTTGACAGGCAGCCCGAATTATGGTATAATAAGCATTATGAACAATGAAACATCAATATCCAGATTCCTCAAAGGTGATCCCGAATACCGCGGCGTATACATGTTAGGAGGCCTCATACCCCTCGCCGGTTTCGTGTGGTTGATTGCGCCATTAATAGGAATGTCATCAGGCATAATCTTGTGCTTTCAGCTTCCGCTGATTGCGTTCCAATTATTCTGCATATATCGGCAATTCAAGATGCTTAAATTTTGATTTCCTCGATCGATCATAGCGGTATATTTTAGCGCAAACCCGAATACCTGTCGTAGGCGGTGGTTCGGTAGATATGCGCGAAATTACCATGGCGGTAAATTTGACTATGAATCCCGAATACCCGGCAAATTGACGTAAAAATGACAAATATCAGGTTTTCATCCCGAATTCCGAACCCGAATCCCTGACGTGTACTACGTTTTCATCCCGAATTCCTCGATCGAAATCGACATTTAGTCTTGACTTTCAACCCGAATTGTGGTATATTACTATTATGAAAAACAAACCCGAATTATCAAACCCGAATCCCGAATAACACATGAAACACATTATTGAAATTGTATTAGCAGCAACCGGCGGCCTCTTGATTGGTTATAGCTTAGTATCTACCTTTGGACTAGTTGGATTGGTTGGCATTCCGATCGCATTCTTTTATAGTGTGGGAGTATCAACGTTTATGAGTGTCATGTTTAGATGAGCATAGGACAAGGCATGGCAATCGCCGGCATATGGATTGGCGTGGGAATGACAGGGTTGTCAGGAAGCCCAGGAAACCCAGCAGTTGCGTTAGTGGCATTATTTGCAATGATAGCAACGATTTTTGCCACGGAATCATAAACAGCATCAGGTTGTCCGCGAAGATTGTTATTGAGTCTCAGTATCAATAAGCAGCGGCCACGGGCTTCCCGCTAAGAATGAGACTCAGTATCAATAAGCGTAGTTAATGAGAATGAGATTCAATCTCAATAAGGCATCAAATGAGAATGAGACCCAATCTCAATAAGCACCCGTAGCGTTTTGATAATGAGATTCAATCTCAACAAGGCGTCCGCTATGATATTAAGACTCATTCTCAATAAGCGCTGAGCATATACGCTATGGCATATTGCGCACTCCCGGCAGCCTCATCTGAGCGTCACTTTCGCCCTTACCGTCTAGCCGTCGCTTTGTCTTACTATACTACTATAATGGACTATCATAGCGCTAATGTCAATACTTTTTTTAATTATATTTGCGCTTGCAACTTGCGCACTCCCGCCCAACTTATTATAACATATTTTTATAAAAATGTCAAGAAAAAAATGAAATATATATATTTATATTTACAGACAATCTACTGGCGTAATTCCAGAAACTAAAATACTACGGATTCAATGTCTGCTACTGAATGAAAATTGAATATTGAAAACTAACAGAATGAATATTGCCAATAGCATGTTAAAGCATTAAACATTACAAATTGCAAATTACATATTGACATATACAAACGACATATTAAAATTCACACGCTAAGAAAAACATAACCCATTAAAAATTGAATATTGAAAATTGACATCGCCATACTTGACTGCGCAAATTCCTGGCAGTACTTGTAACTTGCGCACTCCCGGTGTAACTATATTATAACATAAATTGCTAGCGGTGTCAAGCTAAAAATTAAAAAAAGGCCAAAAAAAAGACACCCAATTAGGATGTCAATTTTTCTTTATCTGTATTTAATTGTCGTGGGTGCATTCTTCAAAATGAATAGATCTACTTCGCGTGGCTTACATGCTTCTAGTACAACTTCATGTTTGTCATACGATTCTACTTTATTTGTATCGTACCGTATTAGTTCCAGCTTAGGAAAATACTTGTCATTGGTTGATACATTGCCAAATAGTGTTACGCCGTCGTATTGATATTTAACATCGCGTCCTGCTTTGAACTTGAGGTTGTTTTTTTCTGTTTCTGCTTTAGTCATCGTTTTTTTGATTGTTTAGGTTGATTGTTAAAATAACCACGAGCATGATGCCTGTGATTATGCCTACTAAAAATGTTAGAATGTCGTTCATAGATGTTTTGCCAGTGGGTGATAATTTAGAGTAGTTGTCGTGTGCTTGGTAACTTCATGATCATTACGTTCAAGCATAACCATCTGTTTGCTATTCTTAATCAATACCACATCAGCACCACCGTCGCCAAAGTAATGTTGGATCTTTGCATTCATCTGATTAACATCCGCTGAGAATGTAACAAACTCAGTATGGTTTTTTCTGTTGTACGCTAAACCGTTCATGCTAATAATATCTCCCGTTTTGTCATTTCCGCTGTTGAAATTATCATGATGGCATATCCCTTTGCAAAGTCTTTACATTCAGGGTTAGCCGCGAAGTCAAGATCGTTTATTTGTTTTAAAGTGTCTTGAATTATGGTTTTGTAACTGGCGGTTGATGCTGTCATGGTTCGATCAACGGTGATTTGTGTCACTATCTGCATAACCAGCTTTTTCAGCATTTCCACGGTTTTGTCTGTGTGGTCGGTTGAGAAGTTATCTAATATGTTCATGTGTATACCTTAATTTATTTATTATGGTTTGTCAAGAAAATTATGCTGCCACCTCATAATCAATGTCGGTGACATTTTCCAAGAAGTTTATACCGTCGGTCATATCTCCATCGTTAAGCATACTCAAGCAGTGTAGACGAGATTGAACTCTATGACAAGCCTTTTCTTCAATCGTTCCGGCAGCAAAGATAATCTGCTGAAGCACTTTACTCTTCGCGCCAGATCTGTATACTCTACCAAGGGCTTGCAATAATTGTATCGCTGAGTAGCTGGGGCTAATGATAGATACACGTGCATGCTTACCATTTAGATCATGAAGAGATATCCCAACACCACCGGCAGCAATGTTACAAAGTAAAATCCTAACCTTGTCAGATTGGAAGTCTTCAATCGCTTGTTGACGTTCTGCATCTTTTTGACCACCACGGACCGTTGCAACTGTGATGTTAGACTTTTTGTAAGTCTTTTCCAAACGAGCCTTGATAGCTTCAATACTGTCATTGAAGTTTAAAAATACAGCAACGGATTTATTATCCCGAATATGGGACTCGATCTGTTCAACGAATACAGGCACCTTACACAACTCAGAAGTGCGACGTGCTCTCATGATGATTGAAAAGATATGATCCTTGTGGGGCTTACTTTCTAGTTCAGCCAATTCTCTTTCCATGTTGTCATAAGCACGTTGGATCTTTGTGGTATTTTTACCCATGTCCAAAGTTTGTGCCATAGTCTTTTCCTCGGGGAAATGTTTACCAAGATCTTTCACTCTAAGACGAGAAGCACACTTCTTTGTTTCAAACAGATACTTATTGATAGCGGTCATTCCTTGACGAGCAGCCTGTGATTCTGGATTAAACATCATGGAGGATTTGCCTCTGTAAGCACCATGGCCAACGCAAAAGTTTTTCCGAAAGTCCAGATGGTCTTGGTTTGAGTGCATATGGCAAGAATATCCGAAAGCCTGCATCTCAATTGGATTTGTGGCAGCGGATGCTGAAACCTTTAGTGTTTTGAATCCTTGTTCGCGACATGTCATAAGTAACTTAGCATTCTTACTACCAGCGTCAGAATACGCTTCGGTCATTGACTTACATCTATGAACTTCATCGAATATGATCAAAGAGTTTGCTGGGACGTTGCTATTGAATCTGAGCTTTGGTATCTTTGCTGATTCTCCATTCTCACTTTTCTTAAAAGGATGATCCTCATTTAACCAATGTGTGAATTTAGATTTTTCAGTTCCGCGAATCAATGATTCATAATTCACAACTCCCAATGGACTGATTCCAAAAAATTCACAAACCTTTTTCCATTCTGGTATCATAGCCTTTGGGCAGATTACCAAAAATGGAACGTTCAATTCACGAGCGACACCACAAGCGGAATAAGTTTTACCTGTACCGGTATCAGAAAGGTCAGCCGCATAACCGTTAAGGTGTAGCGAGTCAACCAGGTTTTGAACGTGGCTGACTTGATAATCTAATAAGTTTGAAGGATTGATGGTTGTATTGATCATGGTTGTACTATAAAGGATTGTGGTTCAAAAGTCAAGTTTATTTTTCCGAATAACTCAGAAACTTATGCGCTTCTGAGTTCTCAAAATGTTATCATACTTATCAGTTACCTGAAAGTCAAATGTAAATCCGCCGATCCATTTCATATTGTGAGAGTTGTTTTTATTCGGAGCCGGCTTATACACGATCACCTGACATTCATCCCGAACTAAGCCCTTTCTCTCACTCCAATCACTGCTATTATTTATCCGCCACTCAACTACGATTTCAAATCCTGGTTTCAGGATGTTAGCAAGTAAAGCCACGGGGTTACTCCCGAATTGGTAGTTATCAGCAGAGCAGAATATCTGTTCAGGTGCTTCTTGTTTGTTGCAATGTAAAGAGTGATTGACTTCAAACACCTCACAGCCCCATGGCTTATCTGTACCATGGTTGTGTGTGCCACACTCAAATTGAGTCCGAATATCCCCAGTAGAATCCGAATTATAACGTATGCCAAGATATTCACAGCTCTTGAGCGCTTTGATGTTTTCTTTGGTGATTTTAAGTTTTTCTTTCATGATTCTACTATAGGTTATTTTGGTTCAAAAGTCAAGCCCGAATATTAATATTCTTCACATTCATTCAAAAAAGAATCGAAATATCTATATAAACCATCAACAGAACGAAGGTGACATCGTTCAGCCAATTCTAAATGATCATCCAACTCGCCATCCCAGTGTTCCTGAAATGCTGTTTTAATATCCCGAATTACCCAATCAGGGTGCGGAGGATAAAAGTTTGCCCGTAAATGAAAATCAAGTCCATTTACTTTGCCAAATGTTTCGCGTGCATCCATTTCTGTTAGTTTTCCCATAATGTTTTTCCTTTGGTGATTGATTAAGATTCTAATATAATGTATTTTGGTTCAAATGTCAAGTTTATTTTCCGAATAATCGGCACTTTTAATGTGTGCCGATTACGATTGTCACGTCCTTCATTAGTTCACTACCACAGGCGTGCATGTTTTTACCTTGTTTTTTGATACAATCGCCACATTGACCTGGACAAGCAAACACTTTTTTCATCCCGAGTTTACGGGCTAATTGACCTACCATTCGCGGAGCAGGATTCTTACCCGCGTCAATCGCCACAAACTCCCCGCGGTAAATTGGAAGTTTTTTGATAGCAGCCCGAATATGTCCAATATTCTCATATTTCGATCCCGAAGATTGATTAAGTTCATAATTCTCAGGGAAAGTATAACCGAGCTTATCATACTCCAAAAACAACTCCCAGCTTTTGCTATAACCATACACTTTCAAATCAGGTCGCGCCTTTAACAAATCAAACCAGAATACCATTGTATCTAGTGAATCGAAATCGCCGTCAACATACAGACGAACATCTGCATTCTGTTTGAGCTTCATAAACTCAGCACCAATTCTTTCAGACTGAAAACGAATTAAAATCGTATTCATGATTTGACGAAGCAATGGTGCTGGATATCTCCAAGCTTTCAAAGAGTAACACCATTTAGCACAATCACCTTTTCCAGGACAAGTAACCAACGGCGAAGCGGAATATGCCCAAAATGGAAGTTTTCCATTTCCCTTAGCAAATACCTTGTAAGGTAAATCATTTGCCGCGATATCCTCAAGCCATTTGTTGAATTTGACAAAAGCAAGTCCCCAGGCAGAATCGGGGTTGCTATCAATAGTTTCTTGTAAGAAACTTGACAATTCGGTAAGTTTACCTTGATAGGCAAGCCTAGTCGCTTTAAGAGCTTTTGAGCGTGGAAATACGGTTGGTTTTTTCATAATTTATATTCGGTGGTTAATTTGATTATGTTACTACTATAAAGGAATATGGTTCAAATGTCAAGTTTTTTTTCAAACTGAATTGAAAATAATCCAACTCTAATAGTTTTCCATCCAGACGTGTGCAATCGTTCTGCTTGCTTCAACCCCTCTACGGTCGTTATGTCAATTGTTTTGTATTTGTATTTCATTTTATTTTCAGTGGTTAATTTGATTATGACTGTATAGTAAAGGAATATGGTTCAAAAGTCAAATCTTTTTTAATTTAATTTAGTGCTATACACTAAAGCTCTCCCGGTTGTCTTTCCTGGTTTCGTCAACCTCTTCTTACTATGACACCATTATGACAGAATTTATGCCTATGTCAATACTTTTTTTAATTTATTTCAGCGCTTGCAACTTGCGCACTCCCGCCCAACTTATTATACCACATCGCTGCCGCGATGTCAAGACTAAAATAAAAAAACTTTTTATAAAGTTTTACTTGACATTTGAACCTTAATACACTATATTAGAAACATGATTATCACACAAGAAAAAACAATTGAATTGCTTGAGACCTTCACCTGTAAGATTGACATAGGATCTGACCGTGAAGTGACTGTTATAAGAGGATACCACAAAATGATCAAGTTCAACGGGCGGGCGCTGCTTAAAGTTGGTTTTGGTGACTTCATTGACTTAACTGTTCGCGGTATGCGTTACAGTGAAGACGTCCTGAAAGATGTGCTGAAAGCCAATGGGCATTTATGTCGTTCAGATTTTATGTAATTTGTCTTGACATTTGAACCATAATACAGTATAGTATATACATAATGAAGTTGAGATTTCAACCTCTCAATCAATTAAACCACTAAAGAAAGAAGATTATGAAAGTTGAAATTGAAAATACCACAGAAACAAAAACCACATATGAATATTTTCACGTGTTGAAAACTCCATTTCATTACACTGATGATTATGATGTAAAACAGACAATGGAAGGTCGAATAAAGACTACAAGAACTCCCGTTAAATATACACACTATGTTACATATGCAGGTGTTATTCCTGGCGCGAAGGTAAAACTCATTGAGAAGAAAAAGACTGTAGATACAGTAATTGAAATGAAAGAAGTTGAATAAACTTCTTGACATTTGAACCAAAATACACTATATTATAATATCAATCAGATTAACCAATAAAAATACTATTATGAAAAAACCCACTTGGAAGGCATACACTATAGGTTTCATGGACCTAACAGACGAACAAATCGCTCAGATTGATGAACTGATGGAGGATCTTCAGGGTGAAGTCGCAGTCATTGCTCCGTCAACTATAACCACCGACAGCGGAGAATTCTAAAATGATACACCCAAATAAACAATCAGCAAAAAGAGCGTGTGAGGAATACCTTGAAGAGATCTCTAGATTAATTGATCAACTAGAAGTCAAATACAATGTATCCGATGATATTGATATCAGTGAAGTCTACGCTTCGTATAAAGATGAAAATGGAGAAACAAAAACATACTATTTTTATTAAAATAAACTTGACATTTGAACCTTAATACACTATATTAGAAACATGAGAGTTACACAAAACCATTACGACCAAATTAAAACACATATTGATAAAGTGATCTCAACAGTTGGAGTACAACGCATTAAGAATCATCGCGAGTTGAAACTTGGTAAAGACATTGAAATGAGGTTCCGGTGGGACTTATTCGGATTCGGCTATAAAACCCACAACGCGGAAGCTTGTGAATTGACACGTGAGCTTTATAAGTTTTACAATGACGACCACATTGATACAGCATTGAAAAAATATGTAAAAGAAAGTCTTGACATTTGAACCTTAATACACTATATTAAAACTATGAAAACAAGATACTCAATAGCATTTGAAAAAATGTCGGAAGAAGCACAACAAGTCGCTGCTGACATGATTGAATACGGTCTTAGTGGAGATATTCGCATGGGCATGGATGGTGGTTATGATGACAATGACAACCCTCGACCATTCAGAAAAGAATTGGAAAAGTTTGTAAAAAGTCTTGACATTTGAACCTTAATACAGTATATTAAAACCATGATGAAAAAACAAATTGAAACCACACTTGAAGAAATTAACTCAAACATTGCATGGTGTAATGAAGTCATTGAAGGATCGCGTGAAGAGATCAACAAATGTAAAACCCACGGATCGTTTCCTGGATTCGTATTATCCGAACAGGAAGAAAACATTGAAGAATTTTCAGATCGTCTTGTGATTTTAGAATCCATGAAATACAACATGGAAAGAGCGTTGGAAGAAGCTACACGATATGAAGCCACGGAAGAAGAATGGGAATTCGCGCACAATTATTAAAATAAACTTGACATTTGAACCAAAATCAATTATATTAATATCATAATCAATTAACCAACCCAACCACATGAATACACAATATAGATATTTACTAGAAAAATACATCATCAATAGAATACAAAATGATATTGTTACCCTTGATAACAACCACTGGTCACCGATGTATACCTATGATCCTGATGGATATATAACCGTTCGAATGAATGACGAACTTCTTGTGTGGTGCACTCCATTTATGGTTGACAGTGATGAGATAGCATTTGACATGGAAGAATTTGAAGATGGCGAGTCGACTAGGAGTTACAGCAATCGTGAAATGTTGCTCACGGGAGATTTACACGTAGATTTTGAAACATACAAAAGAATAGTGAATGACGAAATAACAAATTATTTACATACAGCTTAGGAGAATAAAACCATGAACGAATTGGAAAAAAACCAAATTGTTACTGAGATTACAACCTTAGTAGCAACCAACAAGAAATATTTGATCCCAGCGATCCGCGAAAAGATTGAACTCGCGAAGGAAAGTCTTATATTCCACGTGGAACGCGGAAACGAAAACCATGTCAGAAAAGAGCTTGATACAATTTATCAAATAGTTTGGGAGAATTTGTAAAATAAACTTGACATTTGGCTATAAAAATGTCATTGTATTAAACATGAAGACCATAACACTAAGAGGAATCACTTACACAATCAAAAATAATAACGGAGCGATTAAGCTGGATGCTGGCTATACAACTTTCCCAGTTAACAAACTGCGGAAAGCTGAAAAAGAATTATTAAATAAAATTCTTGGAAAATAAACTTGACATTACAGCCAAAATCATTTATAGTATTAACATAATCAATTAAACAACCAAAAAGGAACCTATGAGAAACTCACTTACAGCACTTACAGCAGAACAAAAAGAAATCGCAGAACAATACGGGTATTGCCCAATGTTTGCAGAATTTGATTCGGTAAACTCCGCTTATGATAGAGCGATGGAAATTGCTGAACATAGTCACTCTCCAGCAGGAGCAGTGACCGCGATGGGAATTGTTATTAACGCACTTTCGGTTGAAATTGCCAAAATCAAAACAAAATCAAAATAATTTAACATTTTTCTTGACAAAACCAAAAACTATGGTATAGTTAAGGTATAAACAATTTAACAAGTTCTTTCACAGTTTAAACAATTTAGTCAAAGACTAAAGACACGGATGGAGATAAAACCGCTCCCCCGTCCAGCGACCCCAAAAGGGACAGGTGACGTTAAATAAGGCCGGATGTCTTTGATAAACTTAAATCCCCAGATAAGTGTGGGCCACGAAACACATAAAATAAATAAGTGGTTAAAAGTATCTTGGGAGATTTACGCGGGTATGATGTAATGTTAGCATGGTCTCTTTCCAGAGATTCGTCCAGGTTCAATTCCTAGGTATCCGCTCCAATTTTTTGATAATCAATGACTTATGAAAGTTGGTTCAATTCCCATCTAAAACGTTCTTTAATAATTTCGCGGTCTTGATGTAATAGATAGCATGACTCAATTCTATGAGTTAGTGTAGGCTCGAATCCTACAGGCCGCTATAATTTTCCAATAGACTCCATTCGCGGAGTTGAGGAATGGTAGAGGTTGACTACGGTGCAAATCCCCGTTGCCCTTAATACGGAAAGTAGTATCAATAGCAGAAGTGGTGACTCTGCTTATGTTGTGAGTAAGACAGTAGGCTGTTCGAATCGGCCACCCCGCGCAGGGGTTACGGTATACTTGATCGAAAACTCTCACCCTGTCACGGGGTTAACTCGCTTAATGGTTGTTTCGCCTGAATGGAACATGGACCCACAGTCACAACCTATGGTCCTATGGGAACTGACTGTGTAGAAAAAGCCGGTGGTAGTCGGAAAAGATTCCTGAAAAATGGAACGCTGACGAATCCACCGGTTTTTTTGTGCATTTTTATAAAAATAAACTTGACTTTTGAACCAAAATAGACTATATTAAAACCATGACAGTAAAACAACTAATCAACGAAATCAAATCAACCAACAACGGATACCTGTTTAACCCAACAGGAGAAGAAATTGAAATCGCGAAGGAAAATCCAGATGAATTTGTGGTTCAAGAAATCAGAGGTTCTATTTTTCCTTTTAAGATTTATTTAAAATAAGTCTTGACATTTGAACCAAAATACATTATATTATAAACTTAATCAATTAAACCACTAAAGAAAGAAAAAACCATGGACGTACAATCAATCGCAATCAAAGCAATATCTGAAGCTAACTATTCTCCTGCTAACCTTGAGGATGCAGACTTCGACTATGACAACTCAATTTTTATGGGATGTGCTCAGTGTCTCGTTGAACCAACTTTATTTGATCCAGTTTGTGAAGAAGCTTGGATCGACCTCACTGAAAACCACATGGATCGCTGGATACAAGTTATTAAGACCGCTGCGAGTGAAGTAGGGGCTTCAGACAAATGGGTAAAGGTCGCAGAATATATTGTAGAAAACGGTTATTAAAACCGTTTTTTCCTTGACTTTTGAACTTTAATACTGTATATTATAATCTTAATCAATTAACCACCAAAAAGGAAAACCATGAATATATCAAACACAGACTCCACAATTGACACATTAACTCTAATTTCAGAGTTTGAGGATTACAAAGATGAAAAGGCAACCCTTGAGGCCACAATCGAAGAGATTGAAGATCAAATCAGAGAAGAAAATGCTGAAGGTGAAGACGTTTCTGAGTTGGAAAATGATCTACAAAAAGCTCAGGAAGAATTACAAGAACTTGAGGATGACGCACAAGGACTTGAAGATTTTTACAATGAAGCTGAAGGATATTGCGAAGACTTTCAATACGGCGCTCCTTTGATTCATGAGGATTATTTTGAAGAGTATATGGATCAAATGCTTGAGGATTTGGGAGAAATTCCAGATGTGCCATCATACATCACGATTACAATTGATTATGATGCACTGAGAGAGGACTATACAACAATTTCATTCGACGGTCAAGAATATCTTTGCCGTTAAAAAAACACTTGACAAACCAAAAAGACTGTGGTATATTAAATGCCACAGTCAATCAACCAAATAAAAATTATGACAAAACCATTCATATCAGTAGGTAAAAATTTCAAAATCGTAAAATCAGACGATCTTAACCTTGAGGTACACAGATTCACATCTGTAACCAGTCACGCGAACAAACATCAGGCCGAATCCCGAACCATAGAAAAATGGAAGTGGTGCGGATACGCTTCTTCGCTTGCTGGTGCTCTCCGAATCATTCAGAAACAAATGGAAGTCGACGCGATCGGTGACGAACTGAAGGAACTTTCTGACATAAAAACTTTTGTGGATGACACAGCACAAACTCTTATTGATGTTGTTAAATCGACAGGCGTCACACGGCAGAACTTTGAGAGCTTCATAGATGGGAAAGTAACCATTGATGTTGCCAAGGTGTCAGATGATACACAACACACAGAGAACGAACCCAGCGAAAAAATTGCGGTTGAAGGCTAACGAATTTCTTCATGGTGGTTCTAGAAGATAAGGGTACATGAGTACCCATTGGTTATGGTGAAGACAGCGGGGTTGGTGGTTCTCCCCGCTGTCATTTTTTTTCACAAAAAAGCTCCTCTACTTGTGAATTTTTTCTTGACTTTTGAACCGAAATACATTATGTTAATAACATCATGAAAATAGAAAGAACAACAACAACATACGTTTGTGATGTATGCGGGAAAACAATGGAGGAACCCGTGAAAAGCCTGACAGCCGTATTGGGATGGGCAGGACAGGGAACCATACCGATTGAGGTACACTTCGGCAAGATTTATTCCTCTTCGGCCTACAGTCATGAAAATGGTGACGTTTGCCCGAAGTGTGTTATAAAAGCACTTGACCAAGTAAAAACGACATTGGAAAGGGAAACCAAATGAGCAACAAACCAGACGCAGAACAAGCTTTACGCTTTATACAAACATCATTCGCTGTCGCTGAATCTCACTTCTTAGAAGAAAACGAGGAAGGGATTGCAGAGGGGTTGAATATCGCGAATGATATAGTCAGCCAATTTATTTCTGACTTTTTACAAAATAAAACTTGACTTTTGAACCTTAATACTGTATAGTTATATCATAGTCAAACAAAGGACCACATTATGAAAAACAAAAAACAAAAAAATACAGAAATCAAAATCCGCAAAGGTTGTGGAATCATGGGAACACGGGCGTTTAAAGACAGACGCAGAGAAGCTATGAAAAAAGCTTGCCGTAAAAAAGTTGAAATTTAAACTTGACTTTTGAACCAAAATACATTATATTATAAACATGATCACAATAACAAAGAAATCACCTTTCTCCGGAAACATTAACTCAATGGAGTTGCCATTGACTGAAAAACAGTGGGTTGATGGAGAACTCGCTAGAGCCAACGGCGCCTTAATCCAAGATGTTTATTCACAGTTGAACCCTGACCAAAGGGAATTCATCATGACAGGCATCACGCCTAACGAATGGGAAGCAACCTTCGGAACGGAATAGAATTTCCTTATTAGCTTAGATAAAACGGTTGGGTTTCTTAATTTCCCCAACCGTTTTTATTGTCCGTTAAGTTTTGTAACTTACGCACTCCCGGCAGCCTTCCCTGAGTTCGTCACCCTCTTCTTAACTATGATACCAGTATGACACATCAGCATAGCAAAGTCAATCAAAAAATAAAAAAACTTATTTTAAAATAAAACTTGACTTTTGAACCAGAATACATTATATTAGAATCATGAAAAACGAAACACTAAAAGAACTCCGAGAATTAGAAGAAGACATTTTGATTGAAATTGACAATCTGTATGACGAGATGAATGGCACATTGAATCAACAGAGACAATGTCGGATTTCAAATAAAATATACAAACTGGATGATGAAATTGACGAGATTAGGAAAAAAATTTATAATTTAATTAACAAATAAACTTGACTTTTGAACCAAAATAAACTATATTAGAATCTTAATCAATTAACCACAAAGGAAAAAATCATGGGATACACAACAGACTTCGAAGGATCATTTAAACTTGACAAACCATTGTCACTTATTCATAACGCATATCTAACGGCGTTCGCTGAATCAAGACGTATGAAACGAGACGTGACAAAGATACCACTCATTACAATAGACGTGTCAGATTTCGCTGAGGGTGATGTTATTGCTAAGCTTGAGGATGCACCAAAAGAAAATTTACACGTATTAGCTGGATTACCGCTTGGTAATGAGGGTGGCTACTTTGTGGGTGGTGAAGATATTTCAATATTGGATTATAACAGAGAACCACAAGGACAACCTGGACTTTGGTGTCAGTGGGTTCCTAACGAAGATGGAACTGAAATTGAATGGGATGGTGGAGAAAAGTTTTACAACTATGTTGAATGGTTGGAATATATCATTGACAACTTTTTGAAACCTTGGGGATACAAACTAAATGGTGCAGTTAAATGGTTTGGGGAAGAACCTGAAGATTTGGGTTGTATCGTTGTAAATGACAACGTGGTAAAATCCAAAGTCGCTAGAATTAGTTACGTGGATTAATTGAAAAAAAAATGGTCAAGGGGCGTAAAAACCTCTTGACTTTTGAACCATAAAAGGATATAGTTCTAACATGAAAACAAAAACACTTTGCACATACTTAGGCGGAAGCCAATTATACCATCTGGAAACTCCAGAGTCAGATCTTGACGAACGTGGTGTGTTTATGCACACGGACCCAGCATACATCTTGGGTACTAAAAGATTTGACGAGGAACGTAAACAGAATAAAGACACTGATAAGGTGATGAAGGAACTCAGCCACTTCTGTTCATTATTACGCAGAAGTAATTCAGAAGCTATGGAAACACTATTCGCGGATGATGATGCATTTGATACCTTGTCACCTGAATTTGAAAGACTCCGAGAAGAAAGATTCAGCTTCGTGGATTCTAAGGGGTTATTCAATTGCCTTCGCGGTTACATGAAGGGCGAGTTAAGATTAGCATGTGGCGAACGTAAAGGAAAGCTGGGCGGTAAACGATACACTAAATTGCAAGAGGTAGGTTTCAGCCCCAAGAACTTTGTTCAGTTATTCCGCCTCGGTCATGTGGGTTGCCACTTCTTCAATGAGAACAGGTATGTGGTGGACACGAGACAGTTCAATGGCAACTTACACCAATTCATGTATGATGTCAAGACTCAACCTGAACTTTATTCCGTGGAAGAATTGACCACAATGGCTCACGACCTTGACAAGAAACTAGCGGAGGCTTTTGAAAATCGCAAGGTTGATCACAAATTCAATGAAACAAAACTAAACGAATTATTGCTGGAAGTATACCTTCCAGTATTACAAAAATAAAGGAAATAAAATGGCAAAAGCAGGTAGACCCGTAATAAAAGAAATCGCAGGATACAAAGTCAAAGTAGGCTTACGTTATGCAACTAAAGCAGGCAAGATGGCCGACAATTTAGCCGGTGGAGATGTATTCCCAACTAAAGCAGAAGCTGAAGCTAGGCTGGCAACGCTTATAGACGAAGGGCAAGTCAAGTCGTGGGGTGGAAGGGTTCGCGCGAAGTTTTTACCTAACAAGGGCACAAAATGAAAGGTGAATATCATCGGGTGAACGAAATCGTTGGCAGACACGAATATGTTGCCAACGGCAAACCGATTGATGAAGTGGATCGGGACAAGTGGATAAATATGTCAGCCATTCATCTGAAAAATGAGACGACGAAGAACCTAAAGCAGTTCAGAAGGGAAATTCAGCGAATCGTAAGACAATACAACAAAGCAAAATGGTGGCAATTTATTACACACGTGCGGAGATTTGCCTTCAATACGCTTTTGAAAAATATTCAATCTGAATTAGAATATCGAAAATAACTCTTGACTTTTGAACCATAATGATGTATAGTAATAACATAATCAATTAACACAAACCAAAAGGAAAAAACCATGACATTAAAATTCAAACAAGATATAGATTTAGAAGTTATAAACGGAGCCGTAGATACAGTCTCTTATAAAGAAGGGGATACGATATCAGCAAATCCTTATCGTGATCATGGTGAGTCATTTGATTTTACACTTGACGACGATTCTATGATCGTAGGGTTACATTATTCGTTTTTTGAAATGGTTTAATAATTAAATGGGATACTTAAAAAAGTATCCCTTTTTTGTCAGATTAACCCCTGCTAATATTTTATATTCTCTTTTATATTTATACGAATGGGAAATATAAAACTCAAATCACTGATACAAGAAAAGTTTTTTAATACATTTGACACAAGTGAAAAATTAAAATACATTGACAAAATCGCACCGGCTATGCTCACGTCATACGCGAAAATGGGTGGATATAAAAAAGCCAATACATTACCTGAGGTTGTGGAAGTGTTGAAGTCAGAGGCGACCAAAGAAGGTATCTGGAAGATAGTCATTCGCAATGGCAAAGTTACAGCATTCACTTTATACAAAGACCTGTTTGGCCGAAAAAGTTTTGCAAGTGGGACTGATGGAACCCCACGTGGAAAATCTGACTGGTTGATGATACGCGACGAGGACAATAAATTCGGGAGAGCATGGGGAGAAGTATCAGGCCCAGTTGAAAAGATTTTACTTAAACGAGGTTACAAAATGATTCCTGTTGAAAAAGCCCAAGAACTTTTAGGTGCTGACCTTGAGCCTGATGATGATGGATATCATTACACACGTTTAATCGGCGGAAAACCTTACAGAAAAGTTGTTGTAGGGCACGTAAAAAGTTCTTGACTTTTGAACCTAAAAGATGTATATTGATTATATGATAATTTATATACACGGATTCGGATCAACTGGAAACGCGACTAAAGCCAACATACTAAAAAAACATTTTGATGATGTGGTAAGTCCTGATTTGCCTGGTAGCCCAACGGAAGCAATCAAATTAATCAATGGATTGATTGACAAACGAACAGACGACAATGTAATGCTTGTCGCAAGTAGCTTGGGTGGATTTTATGCTTTGAATGTTTTGAAGCGAAAGGGTGTCAAGGTATTTTTGATAAATCCAAGCTTGAATCCATTGACAAATCTAAAAGGCAAAGTCACTGACAGATTTGCCGATGAATTGAAAGAAGCGGAACTTGACGAATTTCCCAGGCGGTTAGGATATGTTTATACATTGTTAGCAAAAAATGATGATGTGATTCCATACGAAAATGCTGCTGAACGGCTGAAGGGTAGTCGGAAACTTATCATTGTTGATGATGGTGGACACCGTATGACAAACTTTGAGGATTATATTCCTGAAATAAAAAAGTTACACGATTTGTAAAAAGTTCTTGACTTTTGAACCATAATACATTATATTAAGTGTATTATGAAAACCACGATTCAAGAACGATCAAAAAGAATAGTCAATTTAGAATACTATAACTCAGTTAATACACCTGAACTTGTATCTGAGATAAATGTCAATCCACCAGCGGAACGTCAGTATATTTTACGGATGCTTGTTAAGCGTATGTTTGGTGAATTCCAGCTACCTGAAAATTTAGAATGGTGCAGGCCATTGATTGAAAGTGCTGAACAAAGACAAAAAGAAATGGGAATAAATCAACCATTTTGTTATGTAACTATCCGAAGCGGGCAGGTAACTTCAATGACGGATGATGAATGGCACGTGGATGGTTTCTCAATGAATATCACTCATATACCTGAACAAAATTATATTTGGGTTGATAAACATACGACAGAATGTGTTAGTAAGTCAATAAAAATCCCTGAAGATTTTGACCACGCCAAACACAATATACATTATTTTTTGTCGGACAATATAACTGAAAATGATGAAGTTGAAACACTAAGAGAAAAGACTTTATATTGTATGGACCCTTATGTTATACACCGACGTCCTGATGTTCCTACTGAGATAAATCGCTGCTTTGTAAGAATTTCTTTCACTCCGATTGAGATTGAGGATTGCAACAATACGCAAAATCCGTTACTGGAAACCAATTACAAACGTGACGGCGTAAAAGATTTTAGAGGAAAATTGACAAGATATTAAAATAACTCTTGACTTTTGAACCATAATACATTATATTAAGTGTATTATGAAAATCGGAACTAAAGTTAAATTCAGAATACCACAAACACTCAGCACACCTGCTGGACCATACGTCACGGGCAAAATCGTGGGAGGAACCATGATTCAATCAGGAGTATATACTGGACCAGAACTTCATACAGTTGTTATGATTGAATTGGATGAAGGGTTTTACGCTCCCAATAAAGCATTCTATGTAAGTATCATCCCAATAAATGTTGAATTAGTTGAAGAAATTGATTGACAACTCAACAATTTTGTAGTATATTTAAAACATATTAACCACCAAAGAAAGAAAGAAAGAAAACCATGACCGTATCAGAATTAATTCAAGAACTAGAATACTTACCACAAGACGCTGAAGTGACTTTGGCGATGCAACCAAGTTGGCCGATGGAATATTCCATCGGAGGAGCGATTGAAATTGATGGAAATGTATTTCTATCCGAGGGTAGTCAAATTGGATATTTATCAGGTGAAGCAACAGAAGAACTTGGCTGGTAAAGCCAAGTTTTTTCTTGACATTCCAACCAAAATGTAGTATGTTTAAAACATCATGAAAATAAACCTTACAGAAATAGACTTTGACAACTTCGTTTGTCGTCCAGTGGAAATTGCTGGGGAACAATGTACCTTAGTTTTTCCTCAGCATATTGGATGTAAATGGTCGAAGCAGAACTTACACTTTCGTTCGTCTATTTGGAACAGTGAAGGGGAATTGATCTCGGCATCATTCAAGAAATTTTTCAACTGGTCAGAACAACCTGACTTGGCTTACACTCCTTTCAGCTTAACCGCGAACGGAGGCTGTCAAATATTAGAGAAGCTTGACGGTTCAACGTTGATCGTTTCAAAATATAAAGGTGAATTGATCGTTCGTACTCGTGGAACTGCTGACGCAACTATACTAGACAACGGTAACGAAATTGCCTTGTTGATGGAAAAATATCCAAAGGCATTCCAATTTGATGAAGATACAGCAAATCATTCCAGAATATTCGAATGGGAGTCAATACAGAATCGCATCGTAATTAAACATGCTGAGATTGATATGAAGCTTATCGCGATGATTGATCATAACGATTATTCACTATTTACCCAGTTCGCTTTGGATTTGATGGCAACTGAGTTTGAAGTACCTCGCCCACGTTGGTTTGAATTTAAGTCAATAAAGGATATGCAAAACGAAGTCAAGGCATTCTCAGGGCTTGAAGGCGTTTGTGTTTATTGTAACAAAGGACAAGACATACGGAAGCTGAAGGGCGATGAGTATCTTGCTAAGCATCGCTTAAAAGATCAGCTGTGTAACTTTGACAGAGTTGTGGAGTATTACTTCGCGCATAATAAACCCGAATATCAGGAGTTTTACGACAGTGTAGTGAATGACATTGACTGGGAAACCGCTGAAGAAATTCGGGGTGATATATCAAATATATGTGATGGAATAAAAGAAGTCAAGAAGTTAGCGCATTATATGGCAGGCTTCGTTGAACCGCTGAAAACGATACCACGTAAGGAAGCAGCCGAAAAGATATTGCAGGCTTACGGGAAAACCAACAGAACCGGCTTCGCTTTCAAGTTGCTTGATGGAAATGAACTTGACGATGATGCACATAAAAAACTGTTATATCAGGTGCTGAAGAAATGAAAGAACATATTTTATTTTCAGGACGCGATAAAAACTCAAAGTCGATGATATTTCATAGAAAAGTCCATGAATATGCCTAGCTGGTCATCGATGCATAGGCCTCGATTTTGACTCTCTCGGAGTCGTGGCCGAAAAACTTTCGGGAAATTAAAATTCCCGTTTCATGATAAAATAGTGGTGGTTCACTAAGTAGCGGACAGGTTGGTGGTTCTCCTGTCCGTTTTTTTTTGCATTTTTATCTTGACTTTTGAACCAAAATACATTATATTAGTAACATAATGAAAACCACAACACTGATCAAAACTATGAATTACAATAAAATTAACCAACTCGCTCACGAATACGCAAACGGCACACCTTGGCCAGAACTAGAATTGCTCATGAAAAACATGACTACAGCTGAAATTGAATATGCTGAAGGCGTCATTGGTGTTGTCGGATGTTTAATTGATTAAAATAAGTCTTGACTTCTGAACCAAAATACTTTATATTATAAACTTAATCAATTAACCACAAAGGAAAAAATCATGAAATTAAAACAAATCGCCGCAAACCAAACTGTATTATCAATCGGTAACAATGAAGTATTCTTCAGTTACGAGACTCCGGTCGCTGCTTTCGTAAGTGGTGAAGGATATGTCGCCACTGACAAGTTTTTCAGTAAAACAACTTCCCGTCACATTGGAAATTATGCTGGGGAAAAATACAAAGACCTTACCAAGAAACCACAAACCTTTTTTGATGAACTAGTAAAATAGTTCATCTTTTATCTTGACTTCTGAACCAAAATACTTTATATTATAAACTTAACCACAAACCAAACACATTATGATTCCAGAAAGAACAATTCACAGTTTAAAATTATACTCAGAACACAAATGTCAACCCGGCGGATTTCTAACCGCAGTATTGCAAAACGATTTGTTTGCTGCCATGGGAAGAGCGGATACTGAAAACAAACAGGCTCTGCCTGATATTGTCACTTATATCTATAACGAAATGCCCGGTGACTGCTGGGGAAGTGAAAAAATTGTTCAAGATTTTTTAAATAAGTCTTGACTTCTGAACCAAAATAAACTATATTATAACTTCAATCAATTAAACCAAAAGGAAAAAATCATGAAAGCACAAACATTATCAGGAAAAATCGTAGAAGTAACCGAAATCAAACGTAGAGGGGCAAAGACTCCAACCGCCAAATACTCAATATATAGAGCATCAACCGGTGTAACTACCATATACACAGGAGAATCTGCCCGTGACATTGAGTTGAACCTAATGAAAAAGGGAGCGGCACTTTAAGTGTCACCCACAACAAAAAGGAAAATCATGAAGGAATTTACAATCATTATTATGTTAATTATCGCAATCGTATTAGAAGCATTGTGGGCACAATATCTATTAGCCGCAATATTTTCAATCGTCGCTTCGTTGTGGTTGGTCGCTGGGTGTGTTATGTTATTCAACCTGTTCACGCCTAAAAGCCTTCGGGGTATTGGATTGTTTTTACTAGTAGTCGGTCAAATTTATGTTTGGGTTGCAGTAAAATAAAACTTGACTTTTGAACCAAAATACTTTATATTGTAGACTTACTCAATTAACCAAAAGGAAAAAATATCATGGAATTATCAGAAACCACACAAAGCGCAGTAAATCAATTTTTACTAGAAACAATACAGTCAGTATCAGCCGCGAAAGAATTTGTCGCTGAACAAGCTCCTGACGTTGTCAGAGAATTGTTAATATGGACACAAATCTCAAATTTACTATGGATGACAGGGACTTTAGTCGTGGCATTTTTATTGGTCAAGTTTGCAATCCCATTGGTCAAAAAAGTTGCAAACAGCAAAGATTATGACAGGGATTTACATTCGTCTTTATTGGGTATCGTATTCGGAGCAATTGGTATTCTTGATGCATTTATATTTTTCATTTGTGTTTCTCAAATGTTAAAAGTGACACTCACTCCAAAAGTATTTTTGCTTGAGTATATAAAACACTTTTAATAGTTGGTTAATGTTAGTTATAGGGGTTCCGAAAAAAACAATCGGAACCCCTTTTTTTTACTTGACTTTTGAACCAAAATAGAATATAGTTATAACATAATCCAATCAATTAAACGACCAACCAAGAAAATTATGATAACATATTACGAAAAATCGCCATTCGCTTCAATTCACGTTTACGATGAACCAATCGAAATCATGATCGGCGGCATTCATGAGGGCGATGACATTGAGACTGTGAAGACCCGATTCATTGTCAAAAAGCACTCAACCGGTCGGGAGATTCCCGCTTCTTCATACCAAGAAGCAGAGGATATTCGGAACGGCATCGTTTTTCAGTGTAAACATTCTTAAAATGGGAGTTGTAAAACGATTTTCAAGCTTTGCTGTTCGGTTTTATGCCGGGCAGCAAATGTATAGTTATTCATTGACATTCCCAAACAAATTTTCAGCGGTAGTAGAAAAACTTAAATATAAACTTGACTTTTGAACCATAATACTGTATATTAAAACCATGAACCAATACCAACTAATAGTCTGGAACAGACACTTCACCGAATATCATCAATTAAAAAACGTTGCTAATGGCAACGACTCTGCATTATCCAGCTTGTGCTTGGGGTATTTGATCGGAAAGCACGGGAAGCAGTGGGTTGATAACATTGACAACCAAAAGACAGAATTTGAAAAAAATCAATTAACTTTCAATTAAGTCTTGACTTTTGAACCTTAATACTGTATATTAATAACATAATCCAATCAATTAAACGACCAACCAAAGAAAATTATGAACTACGAAGACCAACTAGATAACGCTTATGTAAAACTTGACGACCTTCAAATTGAAGCGGACAACCTAACTGCTGAACTAGAAGGGGTTATGATGTATGAAATTGATGAATCATACCAAAACGAACTTCGCGAACAATTATACTCAACCCTTGACGCTATAGATGCTCTTCAAGGGACAATCAATTGCATGGAAGCTGACATGCTAATGCTGAAAAATATGTATTAAAAATGAAACTATTTGACACACTTGACAAACTGGGTCCCGCTTTGGGACCCACCAAACCACTCGGAATTATATTTATAATGCCTATCATGATAATAGTATTGATGTTGGGATTCAGCTTGATGGTATTATCAATGTTGCCGCTCGCTCCCTTCGCGCTGATTGCTATGCCTTGTACGTTGTATCACATCATATTCAAGGGTGCAACTAATATTCCTGAACACTGGTCAACCTTTTTATTCTTGAGATTGCACAAAATAATTATCAAAATGTGGGGCGTAGAACAAAATAATACTTGACTTTTGAACCAAAATAGAATATATTAATAACATAATCCAATCAATTAACCACCGTATAAAGGATCAAATCATGAAAACATACTTATCATCTCCCGCTACAACTAAAATGGAAGCTTTCCGGATTGACTTCGGAACTTCAGTCATTGACATGATGGCTCCTGTTAGTGACGAATACGCAACATTCAAGTTGCACGCTCGGTTGTGTAATGAACTGGACGAGATTCGTTATGAATCTAAGTTGGATCCAGACGTGTTTCACGGCTTCGTGGAGGCTGGGTCAAAAGAGGTGAATATGGTCCCCTATACGGGGGCTTAAAGCCCGTTAAAACAAACCAAAGGAAATAAAATGTTAGATACAATGATACACGGAATTGCCGACACTCTTAAAGCTAAAAAAGTTATAGAGGAATGGAAAGACAAAATGGGCGCTTACATGGCCAAGACGATGGACAAATCATCGTCTGACGCTGAGACTGCTGAAAAGATGATGAAAAAACTGGAGACTGAATTTCCAAAGCTGGAAACAAAAATCCGCACACAGTTTAGAGACGAAGAACTCGCTGATGCATTTATGGAAGGTTTTGCAGAATCGTTTATGAAAGGTTTATTATCTGGAAAATAAGTCTTGACTTTTGAACCATAATAATGTATTGTACCAATATGATCAATTCAATACTTAACTTCTCTACACGATATGCCGACGCGAAAGTGTCAATCCCAAGCTGGATCAATGTTGAAGGCTCTTGGGGTGTAATTCTACTTTCAGCGGTTGCTGAAGTTGTTGACCCAAAGCAAGTC
>Ga0210003_1001158_pt1 | contig 23400 bp, 21 predicted proteins | sample LantaG_FD_182804 | JGI IMG/M metagenome (GOLD analysis project Ga0210003, IMG submission 182804) | Deep subsurface microbial communities from Baltic Sea to uncover new lineages of life (NeLLi) - Landsort_02402 metaG (SPAdes) (version 2) | ecosystem: Environmental > Aquatic > Marine > Oceanic >... | reverse complement strand
GTCGGTCTGCAGCGCCGAGAGGAAGGGATCCCAAACCGCTCGGGCCTGCTCGGTACTGAGGTCGAGCCAAACCATCGAGAAATCCAGGGAGTTATCCGGCGTAACCGCGATCTGCTCTCCCCAGGAGCGGTTGTTGATTGTGTCGGGGAAGAACCGGACGAAGCGACCAAGTAGGTCCCGGAACGCATCATCGTCGGCCGCCGTGATCGTGCCGCTCAGGACGCCCACCGTCTGCGGGATCGGGTGGGTTAGGTAGGTGATGCGGCTGACGATGCCGAACGTGCTGCCGCCGCCACCTCGCATCGCCCAGAAAAGATCGCTGTCCTGGTTTTCATTGATGACGCGTACCTGGCCATCGGCTGTCACGACCTCGATTTCGAGCACGCCGCCGGCCCCGGTTCCGAAGCGCTTGGAGAAGCTGCCGAACCCGCCACCGAGAGGAAAGCCGCCACCGGCCCCGACAGAGGTACAGCCGCCACCCTGCACATAGACCTCGTTCGCGGTGGCCTCCTGATAGACCTCCAACCACCGCGCACCGGCAGCGACGCTCATGGCCGTCACCGGTGGCGTGTCAGCGCTCGATCCGGCGGCGCGGAACTCGGGAAGGAAGGTGACCTCCCGCATTTTGTGGGTCCAGATCAGCAGCGAATCAGCCGCATTCGAACGACCGAGGTAATCGTGGCCAGTGCCCTTCACCGCCAGACGGACCCCGTTGTCGCGAGCGAAGTTCACCGCAGCGGCGATGTCGCCCGCACTCTCGGCCGCGACGGCGTACGGACTGACCTGGATCTCCCAGGCGTCCAGCCAGCCGTTGGTCTGCAGCACGCCGGGGCTGTCCTCATTCCAGAACGGGTTCTGCAGGTTCTCGAGCACCACCGAACAGGCATCGCTGGTCGCGTCGGCCTTGCACGGCGCCAACGGCGATTCGACGGTGACCAATCGATCACCGACCTGCTCGCGAAACGCCGCCCACTGGTCTTCGGTCGGCCAGCCCGCAGGCTGCGTGCCCGTGGGGGCGGTCGGGCCCCCGTCGCCGCTTGGCGAAGAGCAGGCCGTAAGCACTGCCAACGCCGATGCGGCCGAAGCCCCGCTGATGAAGCCGCGCCGGGAGATCGCCCAAGGTTGCTTGTGGCTGGTCATGTCAGGGCACCCTACGCGCGCCCGCAACGCTTCACCTTCACCCGCGGGCGCGCGCGTCTGTCCACCGACACGCCGTGTCAGGCGTGCGGGAGTGCGCGCTCGCCGGGGTCGGAACCGTCAGACGACCGGGGGCGTCCTGCGTGCGAATGTCGGGGCCCGCTCGGGTCGGACGCCGACGCCCACAAGGTAGGCGGGGATGACCGAGAGCCACGGCGCGAGTTCCAACAGTCGGACCAGGGCCGCCGGCGGGGCCGTCGGGCCGCCGCCGCGCAGGATCGGCCCGAGTAACCGCTTGTCGATCTGGCGTTGGAATGCCTGAGTGACGGCGGCGGGCACGACTCGGCGGCGCCGCACCGCGGCCAGCTCGCGCTCGGTCACCCGACGCCGGCGCAACGGCTCGGCCAGCAGTCGGGCCGCCGCGACACCGTCCTGCACTGCCATGTTGATTCCCACCCCGCCAGCCGGTGACATCGCGTGGGCGGCGTCACCGATGCACAGTAGACCGTGAGTCTGCCAGCGTCGCAACCGATTTACGCGTACGTCGAGATATTTCACGTCATCGAGGGTGGTGACCGTCGTGACCGTGTCGCCGGCCTCGGGAAGCAGTTCGAGAACGTCAGCGTGGAACGCCGCAAGGCCGCGGGCTCGCCGCTGCGTGTCCGATCCTTTCGGGATGAGCATGGCGATCTGCAGGTAGCCTTCCCGTGGGATGACGATCATGGCTTTTCCTGCGGCAACCCGCGGGAAGAGTGTGTAGCTCGCGTCGTCCTCTGGCTGGGGCAACCGGAACCACCACACGTCGAAGCTGACCGGCCATTCCCGGACCCGCAGGCCGGCATCGCGGCGGACTAATGAGGAGCGCCCGTCACATCCGATGGTCAGGTTGGCCCGCAGTTCGCCTGGGCCGTCCACGCCCTGGTACCGAACCCCCGTGACCCGGCCGCCGTCGCGCAACAGGCCGGTCACCTCGGTGCTCATTCGCAGCGTAAAGCTGGGCTCAGCTCCACCGGCTTCGGCCAGCAGGTTGAGTAGGTCCCACTGCGGAACCATCGCGATGTACGGATGCGGCTGGCGCAGGCGCTCGAAGTCGACCATCGTCACGGAGTGACCCGGGCTGACTTCGACTGCGGCGTTGCGCAGCCTGCTCTGCGGCAGCGCGCTGAACTTTGGCCATAGCCCGAGCTCGTCGATGAGCCGCAGAGTGGTGGGATGCACGGTGTCACCGCGGAAGTCGCGTAGGAAGTCGGCGTGCTTCTCCAGCACGGTCACTTCCACCCCGGCGCGGGCCAGGAGCAGGCCAAGCACCATCCCGGCCGGCCCCCCGCCGACAACGACGCAGTTGGTCTTCTCTTCCACACCAACACGTTAGCCCCGGGACGCCAACACTTCTGGGTGTTGGGCAACCCACTCCCGGCCGGCCTTGGCGGCGCGGGTGAGCGCGCCGCATTCGCCGAGGTAGGCCGCGACTGCGCCGACCGCCGGCAGCATACCGAGATATGTGAAGGGCTTTCGTGGGTGCGGACGCTTGGCAAGTTCCTCGCCAATGGCGTCGAGAAGGCCAGCGAGATTCCACAGGGCTTTTGCGATGCCTAATGGCGTACGCGGAATGTCTTTCGGTGCCAGGCCGACAGCCCCAGCGTCCTCGACTCCTGAGAGGTCCCGGTGACACAGCACTGCGGCCAGCATGCGGACCTGCTGTTGGTCGTCCGGAACGCCCAACTCGCGTGCCACCGCGCACAGCACGATGGCCTGGTTGGCGAACCCGAGTAGGTCCTGCATTGGCAGTTGACGCCCCACCACGCCCATGGACCCTGGGGACGCCACCGCCAACGTATTCAGCGCGCCGACTCGCTTCACCCACCAATGGATCCGGGCGTCGGTGTCCATGCAATCCCATGCCGGCGTGCCGGGGATATCCGCCGCATTGAGTAGACACGCGAACCAGTTGACGACCTTGTCGATCGGCCCGTCACCCGGGCCGGGCCGGCGTCGCTTTAGGCCCAGCGGATCTGTTCCCCACAGCACGTCCAGAAGGGGGTTGATGATTGCGACGGCGCGACCCAAGGTGTCCTGGACAGCGGCATCGGTGATCGTCACCTCAGGTCTCGGGAAGAGGTTCATGACGCCATGATGGCCGAAGTGCTATATGGATTCGCGATAACCGTAGAACTCGTGGTCCTCGTTGTACCCACCCTGCCCCGCGCCGAGATCGGCGAAGGAGTCTACGAACTCGATGGCCTCGACCCACTTCACGTGTTTGAAGCCCAGTTCGAGTTCGTTGCGGAGTCGCAGCGGCGCGCCATGGAGTTCGTTGAGCGCTTCGCCGTTCATTTCGTAGGCCAGCAGCGTCAACCGATGCTGCATGTGCCTAATGTTGTGCGCATCGTAGTATCGGCCGCCGTCTGCGCCATCGGCGAAAGAATAGAAGACAACCCACTTCGCCTGTGGCAGTGGGTGAACCAGGTCCACGATCTCCTTCATGGGGACCCCTCCCCACTTGGCGATTCCGGACCAGCCCTGAATGCAGTAGTGCTGTGTGATTTGCTCTTGCTTGGGGATCGCCTTGATCTGCTCGTAGGTCAGTACCACGGGGTTTTCCACGAGTCCGCCGATACGAAGCGTGTAGTCTCGGAATCCGGTGTCGCGCAGTTGTTTATACGTCTGACTAGCTGGCAGGGTTCCGTTCGGCCAGAGGAAAGGGGAGATCGCCGCGTCCGGGTAGGTGGAACGCGGGTCGCTCCACTCCAGTAGCCATTTTGCCCATCCGACAAGGCGTCTGCCGGTTCTCTGCACCAGTCGGGGATACCGCAGGGTCAGCGGTGAGGCGGCGAACCAGGAGGCCGCGACGACGGTCATCCAGAGGACGTAGAGCCACAGCCCCGTCCACGTCGGAGTATTCAGACCCGTAGTGATGTGGTTGAGGTTCACCAACAGCCCGGTCATGAACACCATCGCGGTATGCACGATGATGAAGAACACGAAGTAGATGAGCACGCAGAAATGCACCGACCGAGCCACCTGGCGGTTCAAACGTCCTGCAGCGAGACCGAATCTGGCCGCGACGGCCGGTGCCTGCAGCAGGCCGGTGACGAATGCCAGCGGACCGGCGATGAACACAGTGGTGAAGTAGGCCAGGTTCTGCAAGCCGTTGTATTGCGTCCAACCCTGGTTCGTCGGGAAGTTCAGCGACAGGTACTGCACTGCGGCCGATAGTGCGTTGGGGAACACATCCCAGTCTCGCGGTATCAGGCGTTCCCATTGACCGGTGCTGAACAGCAGGACGTAGAACACCACCCCGAGCAGCACCCAGAACATATCGAAACTGAAGTGCCACCAACGGGCCAGTCCGATCGAATGCCGGATTCCCGGTATCCCGATCCAGCGGGGTAGGCCGACCGCGTCGTCCTTGGCCGTCCATTGATGCTCTGGAGGACTCTGGCCCATGCGGCCGGGAGGAACCGGGCCACGCAGGCGCAGCCATTCCCGGCCCGGTGTGGATCCGGCGTCCAACTGCAGGCGTGGGTGGTCGGCGAGAATTTGCAACCCCGACCGAATAATGAAAAGCATGAACATCAGGTTGAGGAAGTGCAGGATGCGCAGCCAGCCAGGGAATCCGGCGTCCACTGGGGGCTGGAACGCACCCGCTCCGGGGTATGTCTCGATGAAGGTCTGCACCATTGGATAGTTTCGAAGATGTTGTGCTACAGCAATTCCGACGATGAGCACGGCAGCACCGACCGGTATCAGCCACAGGCTGCTGACCCAACGGCTGCCGATCCGGATCTCAGGGATTCGCGCCATCGCCGGCGGGTTGCGCTTCGACCATTGTTCGACATCGGTGCGGTCAGCGGATCCGGTGAGCTCAGCGCGAAGGGGTTCGGGCCTGCTGTCTCGGTCAGATGGACTCATGGCCATAGGACCTCCCTGTGAGAAGTGCGGCTCATTCTAGGTGTTTAGCGGAATCGCCAGGGCCGACCCCATACAGGGAATGGGCGGCAAGACAACGATCACCCGCCCACGCGCTCACAACCGCACTCTGAAGATCGGCCCACACCCGGCGGCTGTCAGGCGCCCTCAGCGTGCCATCTGGTGCTGCGCCTTCGTTCCCGCTATTACCCGCGTTCTTGCCTCGGGATCGGTGACCGGCGCCGGCGCTTCGTCGATGTCGACGCTCGTCAGAATGAGTAGTCGGGCATTTCAAAATCGTCGCGAAAGCTGTGTGCCACTATAAGGTTCGCCACTACAGGGAGCTGCGCAGCGCGCATCCCCAGGTTGCGCAGCCAGATCCCCAGGGTGGTCTCGGCGGCGAAGAAGCCGACCATCCGCAGCGCACCGTCCTGCTTTCCCTCGACGAACGAGCGCAGCCGCCGCTCGTATGCGGCGAAGGCCTTGACATGGTCGCCATTCGCCGCGTGAAGTTCGCCGGCCAGCACGTAGGCCTCGAGCATCGCCAGTCCGGTTCCTTCACCGGCCAGCAACGACGGGCAGGCCACCGCGTCGCCGACCAGCGCCACCCGGCCCTGCGTCCACCGTTCGAGGCGAATCTGGCTGACCGCGTCGAAGTACACGTCCTCCGCTCCGTCGACCGCGGCCAGGATCTGCGGGCATTCCCAGCCTGCGTCGCCGAACTCGGTGCCCAGCCACGCCCGGCAGGCCTCGAGATCGCCGCCGTCACAGGGCTGTTCAGCGCGCCCGACGAAAAGGAACAGCGTTCGATCCTCGCGGAGGGCGAACCGGGCGACCTGGCGGCCCGGGATGTTGTAGGTGACGTAGGTCAGTTCGTCACGCGGCCGGTATCCGTTGGCGACGTACGCTGCCACCATGCACCCCAGATAGCGTTCGTGGGTGCCCGCGCCTTCGAAGACCAACTGGCGCACGGTCGAATGCAGGCCGTCGGCACCGATGACGAGGTCGACCTCGCGCTCGGGTGCGTTGGCGAATGTCAGCCCGACGCCGTCGGTTCGGTCGTCGATGGCGGTGATGGTGTCACCGAATATGGTCTCGACGTCGTCGGCGACGGTGCCGTAGATTTCGGCGGCCAGGTCGGAGCGGGCGATGCTGGTGTAGCGCCCGTCAGTGGCACGGCGGAACGCGTCGACAGATACCTGGGCCTGCTTGCGGCCGGTCGAGTCAACGGCGCGCAGGGCTTGCACCTGATAGCCGGTGTCGCGCAGGGCCGCTTCGATGCCCATCCGCCGGGCGACGTCGTAACCCAGGCCCCAGAAATCGATGACGTAACCGCCGGTGCGCAGCGTGGGTGCATGCTCGATCAATGTCGGGATGTGACCGGCGCGGTGGAGCCAGTAGGCGAGTGTCGGGCCCGCGATGCCGGCACCGTTGATCGCGATTCTCACGGCGTACTCCGATCGGGGGAGTTCACGGACGTGCTGCTTGTCTGACCATCATTACCCAGCGGGTTCAGTTCCCGCGAGGCGGTGTGGCGCCAATCCGCATAGAGGAGCTTGCATCCCAGATACCCGAAGATGATTGGGAAGACGAAGTACTGATACTGAGTCCATACCAGCGCCAGCAGCGTGTCGGCGATGCCACCAGGCATGTTCTCGAAGCCCCCGAAGACCTCGCTGAACGAGAAAATGAAGGTGGCGACAACCGGCTCCCCGGCCCCCAACACCGGGATCAGATAACGCAGTGCGGAGCGCTTCGTATTCAGACGCCAGAAGGCAAAGGCGGAAGCGACGTTGACGAAGGCGTATAGCTCCAGGGCGAAGAAGGTCGAGTTGTGATTGACCGTTCGCAAGTCGACCGAGCCGAACGACGCCAGGTTCCACCAGTACATGTGCAGCACGTTTTCGCGAATCCACGGCGTGTAGGCGACGACGTCGTTCAACGTGTTCAGATCGTGGAAGATGAAGGGCGAGAACATCACCCACGGTATCTCCCAGAGTAGGTTGGTCATCACATAAGAGACCATCCACAGCACTAGACACTCATGGAAGAGTTGCATGCGGCGCCGTTTACGTGCCCCCGGCAGCAACAGCGGAATGATCCAGCCGTTGAGCCAGATGCTGATCCCATAGAGTGCGGCTTTGGTACTTGTGGTGAAGTCGAGCGCGCCCAGATAGAACAGCGTTGCGAAAATTCCGGTAGCCCCCCAGAAGATGGCCGTCCAGATCCCGAACGCCCGCCACGTCGGTGACGAAACGCGACGTTCTTCGGCGGCGAAGGGCGCCGCACTGCCGGCGTCAAAGCTGGCGAGTGCCCTCATCGTGCCTCCACTACCCTTGCTGCTGTCGAAATATCGACATAGTGTTCGATATTGTGACGGAAAAGTTAGACCCATCGGCACCTGCGAGTCAAGGCGCGTCGCCGCCCACCGAACGCGTGATTTCGGTGCTGGAACTGCTGGGCCGCGAGCCGACCAAGCAGTTCTCGTTGGCCGAGATCTGCCGTCAACTGGGCATCAGCCGTGCCACCGGGCATGCCATTGTGAGCACGCTGGCTGCCCGGGACTGGGCGGTCAGGGATCCCGCGACGGCGGGCTACTCGTTGGGGCCAGCGGTCAATGGGCTCGGAAGGCCGACCAACGCGCGGATGTACCGAGCGGATCTGCAGGCGCTGGCGACCGCCACCGGAACCCAAGTTTCGCTGGCTCGGCGCGGTGGTGCCACGCTGCTGGTCGTCGATACCGTCGGCGAGTGCTTTACCGGACCGCGGATTTGGCGCGGTATGCGGATGCCGTTCGTCGCCCCCTTCGGGCGCGACTACGTTGCCTGGTCCGGCCTTGAAGCGCAGAAGGCGTGGCTGGAGGCACTCGGAACTCCCAGCGGCGAGTTCCGCAAGCGAATGACGTTAGTGCTGAACGAGATTCGCCGACGCGGCTATGTCGTCGAGCGGCTCACCCGGGAGTATGTGCGCGTCTACACCGCGTTGCGCGCGCTCAGCACCGACGGCGAGGTCGATGACATCACCACCCACCTGGCTCGTGCCTTCGCCGATGTCACCGTCATCGACATACTCGATGACGAACTGTCGGGCGGGGCGGCCCACAGCGTGGCCACGGTGTCCGCACCGATCCGCAATGCCGACGGCGTGGTCACGATGGCGGTCATGGCCACGGTCTTCACCACTTTGTGCGGTGCCGATGTGCATGCACTGGGCCAGCAGGTGCGCGGTACAGCGCTGGGCATCGAACAACGCATCGCTCGATACGGCGACGCGATCGAGAGTTTAGGTAGCGCGGCGGACCACGTCACCTCGGCGTGACCACGTCTCGTTGTAGCTACCCGGTCAGGGGAGGTCGACCTTGCTGGCTAACCAACGGCCGTCGACCTTCTCCATCGTCATCACGACGCGGCTGCGGTCCAACTGCGGCTCGGGGGCAGTCGCGTTGCTCACCGCCTGATCGACGAACAGCACAACCTCGACCCTGTTCTTCGTGGCCGACTTGATCCCCGCATCCAGCACCAGGCCCCGCGCCGTTGCTTTGTTGTCGATCAGCACCTGGCGGAGCTGCGCGCTGGATTTCTGGTAGAGATCTTTGAACTCACCGGTCGAGCCATCGATGACGGCGGTGATGTTCGCGTCAATCGCGTTCGGGTCGATGGTGGTCAGCGTGAGGGTGAACTCCTCGGCCGCCTCGCGAGCTTCGGCGGCGGCGACATCGCGCTGATGGTGCTGGAATAGCTGCCAGCCCTCGTAGCCGGCCACGGCCAGCACAGCAACCAACACGGCCGCGGCGATCCACCGAATCTTCGACATCTTCGAGCGGTTTCCCTGCCCCTGCGGGTCCTGAGGTTCACCGTCGACGTCTTCAGCGTCTTCAGCGTCTTCAGCGTCTTCAGCGGCCTCAGCTGCGGATTCTGTGGCTTCGGCGCCGTCCTCGTCACCAGCGTTTTCAGCGGCGGTCTCGATGGCCTCGGTGTTGGATGACGCGTTGACTGGTTCGTCACCGTCGTCCGATTCGCTTTGTGCCCCTGCGATATCAGCCGGAGACTTCACCTCAACTACCTACCCTTCGTCCCAGGATCGGGAGACACGCCGACACCGCCCACAAAGCCGATACCGCCCACACCGCCGACACCATAGCCGCCCCGGGGAACGTTGACATCGACCGGCCGATGCCCGTGGCGATCGGCGAACCCGGTCGAAATGTCAGTTGCACGCTCCCAGGTCGCGCAATAGGTTGCCCCACACCTGGGCGGAAACGATATTGGCGTGGATGACCCCGGCCGGTTTCTGCTCCCTGATGCCTTCGGCGATACGGGTCAGCTGATACGTCACGGTGGTGATCTGCTCGCCTCCGTACAGCGGCGAGTACGGGCCGAAATTGTTGAGGTTGTTGGTGATGGTCAATGGCTGCACCCGAGGTCCCAAGAAGGCCGTCGACTGGTCGATGTTAGCGACAACGCCATTGGCTTGCCGCTGCACACCGCCGGCCGAGTAGTCGTCGTGCTGGTCGGCGAGGTTGTTGTTGAAGTTGTTGATCTGGCCCATCAGAGGGTCGAATTGCGCGTTGAACCACTGGCACGAGTCCGACATGCCGCTGATCATCTCGGGCGTCCACTGGTAGGTGAACGTGTGGTACTCCCAGATGTCGGTGTTGGGGGACCAGTCGGTCGGTCCCGGGATGAACACCGGCAACGGGGGAGGGTCCGGTTCAGCGTTGGCGTGCCCGGACAGCGCCAAGCCGCTGAGGGTCATCGCCGCGGCACACGCCAGAGCAGAACCGATCCGTCGCGCCGTCCTTGCAGTCTTCGCGCCCATTCGAAACCTCCCAACACACCAATACCCGAGGCGATTGGGCCCCTGCGGCGAAACGGTACAGATACCGCACCAAGAACCTGGCCAAATCTGACGGAATTGCCTCCCCCGACGGTTCGAAATGCTTCCCAACTGGCCCTTCCCCGCAGGGGAAACACCGATGCTGCAAGGCGAAACACCGATCTTTTCGAAAATGATCCTAAAACTGGGAGCGCGCTCTACCCTGACGTCCGTACATCGCCATATTGCCGACGATCCGTGGGAGCCCGCTTTGACCGACTCGAAGCCGTTGGGCTGCCTGGCCCGCTTGCGCGGGCGCGCCCCACTGCGGACCACGACCTAGCGGACACCAGGCGATGACCATCGAGCAGGAAAATCAGCCCACCGACGCCAAGGCGCGCGACGGTGTGGCCGCGATCGGAGATTGGTCCAAGGGATACGTCAAGCGGCACCCTCTGGAGTCACTCTCAACCGTCGGGCACCAGTGCGTGCTGGCGGTACGCACCATTCAGTACTTCTTCATCGACCTGTTCACCGGCCAGTTCCAGTGGGGTGAGTTCCTGCGACAGGGCGCCTTCATGGCGTCCACCGCGGTGATGCCCACCATCCTGGTGGCGCTGCCGATCGGGGTCACCCTCTCCGTCCAATTCGCCCTGTTGGCCAACCAGGTCGGTGCCACGTCGCTGGCCGGCGCGGCCAGTGGACTTGCCGTTATTCGTCAGGCGGCCTCGCTGGTGGCGGCGATCATGATGGCCGCGGCCGTCGGGTCGGCCATCACCGCCGACCTCGGTTCCCGCACCATGCGTGAAGAAGTCGACGCGATGGAGGTCATGGGTGTCTCGGTGATTCGTCGCCTCGTGGTGCCTCGATTCGCCGCAGCCATCATCGTCGGTGTCGGACTTACCGGGATTATCGCCTTTGTAGGCTTCCTGGCCAGTTATCTGTTCAACGTTTATGCGCAGGGGGGCGCGCCCGGTAGCTTCGTCGCCACATTCGCCTCCTTCGCGACGCCGGCAGACATGGTCGTGGCGCTGCTGAAAGCCGTCGTCTACGGCGCGATCGTCGCGATCGTCGCCAGTCAGAAGGGCATGTCCACCAGGGGTGGGCCGACCGGTGTAGCCAACTCGGTGAACGCTGCGGTCGTGGAATCGATCCTGATACTTATGATTGTCAACGTCGCTATCAGCCAGCTCTACAACGTGCTCTTCCCGAGATCGGGGCTGTGACATGACAGCTTCTGCCTTTACCTCGCCGGTCCTTCGGCCCTTTGTCCGCATCTTCCGGAAGCTGGGCAAGCCGGGCATCAAAATCGGGCACATGGCCATGTTCTTCTTCCGGGTCATAGCTGGCGTCCCCTATGTGTTGCGGCATTACCGCAAGGAATTCCGGCAGCTGCTTTCCGATATCGCGTGGGGTAACGGCTCCATCGTGGTCGGCGGCGGCACCGCAGGCGTCGCGATCGTGCTCGGTGTCACTGCGGGCGCCTTGGTCGCGCTCGAGGGATACAACTTCCTCAACCTGCTCGGGCTGGGCCCCGCGACCGGAATCCTCTCATCGCTGGTGAATACCCGTGAGCTCGCGCCGATCATGGCGGCGTTGGCTTTCGCGATGCAGGCCGGTTGCCGGTTCACCGCGCAATTGGGCTCCATGCGGATCGCCGAAGAGATCGACGCACTTGACTCGATCGCCATCCCGCCGATCCCGTTCCTGGTCACGACCCGGCTGATGGCCTCGGTCATCGCCGTCATCCCGCTGTACCTGGCATGCCTGGCGACCACCTACATCACCGCGCAAATTGTCGCGGGCATCATCAGCGGCGGTTCCACGGGGCCGTATCTGCACTACTTCACGATGATGTTGACCAGCACGGACATCATCTATTCGGTGATCAAGTGTGTCGTGTTCGTGTGGATCGCCTCGACCCTGCAGTGCTATTACGGCTTTTACGCCGCCGGCGGCCCCGAAGGCGTCGGTGTCGCGGCCGGACAGGCCATGAGGGCCGCCATCACCGTCGTGGTCATCACCAACATGCTGCTGACCATGGCGATGTGGAGTGTCGACGCCGGCGCGAAGTTTGGGGGCTAGCTAGTGGGGAAGTCAATGGGGAACTCACTGGACCAAGATGGACGCGGCCCCTCAGACGGGCAATTGCTGATGGGTGGGATCGTTGTTTCGCTCGTGATCGCGCTCACGATCGGGACCTTGCTGATGAAGTCCACCGGGCGACTCGACAAATTCGTCCGAGTGGTGGCCGACATGGTGAACGTCGGAGACGGTCTGCCCAAGAGTTCCGACGTCAAATACCACGGGTTGCTGGTCGGTAGCGTCAGCAAGGTCGTCCCGGCCATCGACGGCGACCCCAACTTCGTCCACCTCGACCTCAAACCCCGCTACGCCGAGGACATCCCGGCCACCGTGACCGCACGGGTGGTGCCGAGCAACGTGTTCGCGGTGTCGTCGGTGCAGCTGGTCGACAACGGCCCCGCCGCCGGCATCCAAAGCGGTGCGCACATCTCCGAGGACAGCGATCTGTCGACGGTGCTCTTCCAGACCACGATCAGCAAGTTGCGCGACGTTCTCGCCGCGGTCGGACGAGGAGGCAGTGACCATAGCCTCGGAATTCTGGCCGCTGTCGGAGCCGCCACCGAAAACCGGCGCGTCAAGCTGCTCAACGCCGGTGCCCAGATGACCCGACTGCTCGACCAGCTCAACTCCATCGTCGCCACCGACCCTGGCCCATCGACGATCTCCGCGCTGGTCGAGGCGACCAGGGGACTCCAATCCGCGGCGCCTGACCTCGTCGACTCACTGCAGCAGGCTGTCAGGCCGATGCAGACCTTCGTCGAGAAGCGAGCAGAACTCACCTCGTTGGTCGCCGGGTCTCAGAACACGTTGGGTGTCACGCGGCAAGCGTTCGACAACAACACTGACCAGCTGATCCAGATCACACACGACCTCACCCCCGTGATCGGCGTGCTCGCCATGCAAGAAGCGCATTATGTGCCGATCTTCAGCAGGGTGAAGCGGTTGTCCGATCTGCTCATCGATCAGGCGTGGAATCCTGCACTCGACACGTTGAACGTTCGGGGCAACCTGTCCCTTACGCCCATGTACACCTACACCCGGGCCGACTGCCCGATCTACGGCGCGCTCAAGGGTCCGAGCTGCTACACCGCACCGGAGATTGCGGTGCGACCGGAACTGCCCGCGGTACTGCTGCCGCAGAACTACCAGCCACCGCCGGGTCTTGGGGCACCGCCAGGGACCGTCATCGGTCCCGAGGGGAACCTCCATGCGGTCGGGCCACCGCTCATCAACCCGCCCACCCCCCCTATCGAGGTGAACCAGCCGTTGCCGTGGTGGACGGGCCCCGCTTATCGGGTTCCGGATACCGCCAACCCCGACAACTCACCGGTGACACCGCCGGGTCCGGCGCCGCTGGTGGTGCCGCCTTGGCTTCCGGTACCGCCGCCTCCGCCGCCACCCAATCCGGCCCTGCCCGCTGGGGTTCCGATTGGTTCGCCGCCTCCGCCCGGTGCTCCGCCGCCCGCTGTTGCACCGCTACCTGGTCCACCGTTGGCTGCTGAGGCCGCACCTGCCTCCTATGGCGGCAATGTGGGGCCGGTGGGCAGCCAGCAGGAGCTCAACCAACTCGGACTGATCACCGGTCAGTCCCAGCCGGCGTCGGTGGTCACCAGCCTGCTTCTCGGTCCTGTTGCCCGGGGCACCGAAGTGTCCATGGTTCCTGCCCAGAGTGAATCTGCAGAGGGGCCGAAATGAACCTTCGCAAACCGATGATCACCCTCATCCTGTTCGTGGTGGTCTCCATGGGCGTGACCTGGCTGGTGTACAACACCTTGCGACGAGAGGTGACCGGGTCGACGACCGCGTATGGGGCAGTATTTACCGACGCATACGGACTGAGCGAAGGCGACGACGTACGAATGGCCGGCGTTCGCGTAGGCCGCGTCCAGAGCATTGAACTCGACGGGGATGTGGCCAAGGTCGGATTCATCGTCCAGAGCGATCAGCGCCTGTACGGCAACACGAACGCCGCAGTGCTCTATGAAAACATCATCGGGCAACGCCACATAGGGCTGTCTCTCGGCGAAACCGGCAGCACCGATCAACTCCCGGCCAACAGTGTGATCCCGGTGGAGCAAACGGAGCCCTCATTCGATGTCGGCACCATGCTCAACGGCTTCGAACCCATGTTCAGCCTGTTGGACCCCAAGGAAGCCAACAACCTGACCCTGGGTCTCATCGAGACATTTCAGGGCGGTCGGTCATCGCTGACCGCGCTGGTGGATCAGACGACGACGTTCACACAGACATTGGCCGGGCGCGACAAAGTTCTCGGTGATGCCATCAACAGTCTCAGCAAGGTCACCGGCAACCTCGCGGTGCAGAGCGACAACTTGGACCACACCCTCGACCAGACCAGTCAGGTGGTGGAGGCATTCAATGCTCGCCGCCCTGAACTGCGGTCCTCGATGGGCTCGCTCGCCCAGGTGACCCGCCGACTGTCCGCGGTCACCGACGAGGTGTACCCGTCGTTCAACGAGCTCGTCGACCGGAAGCCCGGTTTTGCCGCGCACATGGTCGGAATCGAGCCTCAGCTTGCGTTCATGGGTGGCAACCTGCCTCTTCTGCTGAAGGGTCTGGCTCGGATCGCCAGTGACGGCAGCTACGCCAACGCATACGCGTGTGACCTCAACGCCACGGGCTTCTTCCCGGGTCTCAACGATGTCACCACCTACATCGTCAACGCGGCAACCCCGGGCAACGCCCACCCGCGCGTCAACGAGAACCTTGCCTGGCACACACCGAAATGCAGGAACATGGCGAATGGCTGAGAAAATGGCTGGGAAATCGCTGATTCAGCGCCTGCGGGACCGTCGACCGGAGGACTACAACGCGACGTGGCTCGGGTTTGTCGCGTTGGCGGTGATCGGGGTGCTGGTGGCGACTGCGGTGGGCGTGAAATCCCTCGGCATCGGGCAATCGGACTACACCGCGCAGTTCGCACAGGCCGCGTCCCTGCAACCGGGCAATATTGTCACTGTCGCCGGCATCGAGGTCGGGAGTGTCCGCAGCCTGAAGCTCGCCGGCGATCACGTCGAGGTCAGTTTCACGGTCAATGACGACGTCAAGTTGGGCAAGGACACCAAAGCGTCCATTCAACTCCAGACGTTTCTCGGCGGCCGCTACATGTCGCTGACGCCCGCAGGTGCGGGATCAGTACCGGACAACATGATCAATCTCGCCCACACCGAAGTTCCCTACGACCTGCAGGAGCTACTGGGCGACGGTTCGGTCCTGTTGGATCAACTGGACTCCGACCAGTTGGGGGAGTCGCTTGCGGTTCTGGGTAAGCAGGTCAACGGGTTGCCGGAAATCGTTCCGCAGGCCATGGACAACGTCCAGAAGCTCTCGGCGGTCATCGCCGACCGGCGGGATCAGCTCGGCGAACTTTTCAAGAGCACCGAACAGGTAGCCAACACCCTGCGCAGTCAGCAAGCCAGAATCGGGGTCCTCGTCGATGAGGGGCAGGGTCTGCTCGGTGAGTTCGTGGCAAGCCAGGCCGCCTTCCGTAACCTGTTGGCGGGTCTGACCAGTCTGGCCAACAACCTCGACAAGATCGTGGTCGACGACCGGCCGATGCTCGACGACATGCTCCAGAACATCCGTCAGCTCACTGACCTGCTCGCCCAGCACGACGACCTGGTCAGCAGTGTGCTTCAGGTCGCACCCGTGGCACTCCGCAACCTGACGAACGCCACGGGATACGCGCCGGCGCTTGAGTTCTATATCCCGAACGGGATTGCCGTCGATTCGTGGATGTGTGCAATCAGTGGTCGCGCCGACCAATTCAACATGCTCGAGTACTACAAGGACTGCAAATGAGCACCCGAAGGCGACCGCGGGTGAGGATCGCAGCGAGGAACGAGCGAGGACTGCAACGATCGGGAGCTGAGCAATGAGCGCCGGCAAGAGTAGAACCGTCGCAATGGTGGTCGGGTTTGCCGTCTTGGCGGCCGCCACCATCGGGGTCGTTGGGTATTTCGTCAAGTCCATGAACAAGTCGATGACTTTGACCGCTCAATTCGACAGTGCAGCGGGTTTGTATGTCGAGAATGTGGTTGCGGTGGTCGGCATGCCGGTGGGCAAAGTCACCAAGATCACCCCGAGAGGCAGCTACGTCGACGTCGAGTTCACCGTCGACAAGGACGTGAAGATTCCCGCCGACGTGCACGCGGTGACCATCAACACCTCGATACTGACGGATCGGCAAATCGAACTGACGCCGCCCTATGACGGGGGGCCGGTCTTGCAGAACCACGACACGATCGGCCTGCCGAGAACCAAGACACCCATCGCATTCGACCGGGTGATCGACATGCTCGACAAGCTTTCCAAGTCGTTGTCGGGCGACGGCAAAGGTGGTGGACCGATCGCGGATCTGGTCAATTCCGCTGCCGGAGTTACCGAGGGGAATGGCGAGAGGATCAAGTCGTCTCTCGGCAAGCTCTCCGATGCGTTACGACTCAGCTCCGATGGTGGTGCCGTGACCGCCGATCAGTTGACCGCGATCATCACCGATCTCGATTCGTTAATGGACGCGGCCGCCCGCAACGACGCGAAGTTGCGTCAGTTCGGTTCCACGACGCACCAGCTGACCCAGATACTGGCCGACGAGAATTTCGGCACCGGCGCAACCGGCAGCAAACTCAACCAGATCATCGAACAGGCAACGGTGCTCATCGACAGCAACCGGGACAATCTGAAGCAGACCGTCTCCAACAGCGATGTGGCCGCATCGGTAATCGTGGACCGTCAACGCGAGATGGCGGAGCTACTCGATGTCGCCCCGCTGGCGCTGGAGAACCTGTACAACATCGTCGACGACAACAATGGCGCCTTGCGGGTTCATGCGCTGACCGACAAGATTCTCGCCGACTCGCAGTACGCCAAAGAGGTTTGTAATCTGATGCATCTTCGCCAATTAGGTTGTAGTACAGGGACATTGCAAGACTACGGTCCTGATTTCGGCCTCACCTACATGCTCGACGGCCTCTCGGCGATGGGGCAGTGATGATGGGGCTTCGAATGAAACGCGCATTCGCGACGGCAGCGGCCGCCGCGATGGTCACTACCGGCTGCGCCGTTGGACTGGGAGACTTGCCGCTGCCGGCACCCGGTATGGGCGCCGGGGGCGGATACGTGATTACCGCGGTGTTCGCGAATGCGCTGAATCTGCCCGCCGAAGCCAACGTCAAACTTTCCGGCGCCGACGTCGGACAACTGAAATCGCTTGTCGCCAAGAACTACACAGCGGTAGCCCAGCTGCAGATCATGAACGGTGTGCAGATTCCGGCGGACAGTACGGTCGAGCTGCGCTCGGCTACGCCGCTCGGCGATGTGTTCGTGGCGATCAATCCACCGACCCCGCCCAAAGCGGGTGCCCCACTGCTGAAAGACGGCGACACCATCGGCCTTGATTCCACGGCAGCTGCTGCCACCGTGGAAGCCGTGATGAGCTCGGCGGCGATCGCTGTCAATGGCGGCACCGTCCGCAACCTCACCAACCTCCTCAACGGCGCCGGTAAGGCCACCGGTGACCAGGGCGAGGCGTTCGGCAACCTCATCAATCTGAGCGATGAGGTATTGGGCAAGCTCAACGCTCGCTCCGGTGACATCGAGGCAGCGCTGACTGAAACGTCCGCGCTCGCTAATCGGCTCGATGAGAAGAACCCGGCGCTGACCGAGATCTTGGAGGCCATCGGCCCGGCGAGCGATGTATTGGCTGCCAACACCAACCAGATCACCGATGTCGTCGTGCAGCTCGGGGCCACCACTCGCCAGCTGGGTAGGTTCCCGTCGATCGCCGGCACCGACGACAGCGGCCGCAGCGTCATCGCAGATATGAACACTCTCTCCCGCGCCTGGAATGACGTGGCGCAAAGCCCCGATACCAGCCTTGCCGCCCTCAACAGATTGCTGCCGGTGATGGTCAAAGCGACAACGGGCACTGCAGTGCCGCTGACGGTGAGTATCGACCGGCTGGTCCTCGGATCGATTCCAGATATCGGATTCAAGGGCGATCCAGCCTTCCACGGCCCCAAGCGCGGAGACTGGGCGGAGATGGCGGGCTCGGTGAAGTACGTCTTGTGGCGTCTGCAGGAGCGCGTCGTCGGACAGGGCCCAGAAAGCGCGATGGGCCAGACCCAGTTTCCGCCGGCCGGCTCACCGTTGCCGCCCATCACCGCCGAGCATGGTCCGCCGCCCGGACCGCCGCCACCAGTGGCGCCCGCGGCATCGTCGGGACAGGAGCCACCGAGGTGATCAACTCCATCAGCCGGGGAATCGTCGGCGTCGTCAAAGCAGGTCATCACCAAAGGTTTTGGCTTTCGGGGCTAGCGCTGGTGCTGGTAACGGCCGTCGCGATCGTCTACCTCGTGTTCGGCGCACTTCGGGTGGACCCGTTCGCCAAGACTTACCAGGTCAGAGTTGAGCTGGATAGTTCCGGTGGCCTGTTGGAGGGTGTCGACGTCGCCGTCCGCGGCGTCAAGATCGGGCGGGTGGAGACGCTCGCGCTAACTCCCAATGGCGTGGACGCGACAGTCCGCATCGACGGGACCGCCAAGATCCCGGCCGCAACCCCGGTGCGCGTCTCCGGATTGTCCGCCGCCGGTGAGCAGTACATCGACTTCGAGCCGACATCGACCGACGGCCCGTTCCTGTCGGATGGCAGTGTGGTTCCGCTAACGCAGACCTCGACACCTATTCCGCTGTATCAGCTGCTCACCAATTCCGATGGGGTGCTCGCACAAGCCGATCCAGAGAAGCTCGAAATCATCAAGAAGGAACTGAGTCTGAGCAAGGAAGGGCCGCAGAAGCTCACCGACATCGTCGATGGTGGCACCTTCATGTTGTCTACCCTGGACTCGGTGCTGCCCGAAACGGTCAGCTTGTTGAAGACCAGTCGGGTCGCGATGACCATGCTCGCCGACGTCAGCCCCGGCATTGAGGCGGTGTCCGGCAACATCGCTGAGTTGATGACTGGCGTCAATAAGATGGACGGCGGGTACCGCAGGCTGGTCGACCAGACACCGGAACTGATGTCCTCCCTCGATAATCTGTTCGCCGATAACTCCGACACCATGGTGGGGTTGCTTGGTAACTTGGCGTCGGTCTCGCAGCTGATGTACGTCCGGGTTCCGGCTTTGAACGCGATGTTCCCGAGTTTCCGTGGGTCGACGCTGGAGGCGATCGCGACCGCATTCCACGATGACGGGGTGTGGGTTACCGCCGATATTTACCCCCGCTACACCTGCGACTACGGCACTCCCCGCCGCCCAGCGTCGGCGGCCGACTTCCCCGAACCTTTCCTCTACAGCTACTGCCGGGATACCGACCCCCAGGTGTTGGTCCGTGGCGCCAAGAACGCTCCTCGGCCGGCTGGCGACGACACAGCGGGACCGCCTCATGGTGCGGACTTGGCGCAGACCTCGGACCCGACACCGGTGGGCCGTTACACCATCCCCACTCCGTATGGTGGGCCGGTCCTGCCGATCGAGCCACCCCGCTAGGCCGAGCGGCATGCCGAGGCACAAGGAGACATCACCGTGGCCGAGACCAACGACCGAGACACCACAGACCCGGGCGACACCACAGACCCGGGCGACACCACAGATCAGCCAGACAAGGCCGACAAGACGGCTGCCCGCGAAAACGACAACACCGAACTAGACAACACCGAACTAGACGTCCCCGACACCGGCGTCCCGATAGCAGATGCCCCCGAAGTAAGCGATGCCGACGCCAAAGTCTCCGGTCTGGAGCCGACGGAAGTAGTCGGCACGGGCCGCCCATGGAAACGTCATGTCGGCGTCGGGTTGTTAGCCGCGGTCTACGTCGGGGCGTTCGGCCTCGCCGGCTTTCTGGGCTGGAAGCTGTGGGAACAACACACGCTGACCGAAGCCGTTCAGAATGCCCGCGAGACGGCAACCAGCTACGCCGAAGTACTGACGAGCATCGACTCGAACAATCTGGACGAGAATTTCGCTGACGTGCTCAATGGCGCGACGGGTGACTTCAAAGACATGTACACCAGGGACAGCGTCGAGCTTCGGCAGTTGTTGGTCGACAACAAAGCCACCGCCCACGGCGTTGTCGTGGACTCGGCGCTTCAGTCCGAATCCAAAGACAAGGTGGTCGTGCTGTTGCTCGTCGACCAAACTGTCACCAACACCGCGCGCCCCGATGCGCGCAGTGACAGCAGCCGAATGAAGATCACCATGGAAAAAGTCGACAACCGTTGGCTCGCAAGTCAAGTCGAATTGCCATAGGAGCTGCGAATATGCGGGTAAACCGGACGATGGCGGTAGCCGCGGTCGCGATCGCGGTCGGGGTCGGGGTCACGACGGCTCCGGCCGCCTCTGCGTCGGCACAGTCGTTCTGTGGCGAGCTTGGCGGCGACTGGGACGGACAGTACTGCCGGACGTTGGTGGAGTCCGAGCGGAAAGCGACCCGGGATATCAAGGTGGCGATACCCGGTGATCTCATCGACAACCCGACCACCAGTTCCGCGATCCGCCCCTACCTGCGTGACCTCTTCACCAACTGGCGGGCCAAGGGCGCCACAATGGTGCAGGACAGCTGGGGCACGGAGAACTACCAGGTGTTCCAGCACGGCCCCGCAATGAGTGTGGTGTTCCACGAGGAATACAACTCATCCGGGGTCGAGCTGATGAACGGCTTCCGCAGCTTCACCTTCGATATGGCCAGTGGTCGGCAATTGCAGTTGGCCGACATCACCAAGCCGGGCGTCGATCCACTGGTGGAGATCCCACCGTTGGCGGCGCCCATCGTTACCGAGGCGCTTGATCGGGCGCGGCCGCCATACAACCACCCTGGGACGTACCCGTTTACCGTGGACCGCTGGACGCCGCCCACGCCGTTCTCCGGCAACTACAAGGCGTGGGCGCTTACCCCCAACGAGCTCATCCTGTATATGCCCGACTACCCGGTCGCCCACGACACCCCGATTCGCTACGACAAGCTCAACCAGTGGTCGATGAACGGCGGCGTGGTCCAGGCGCACATCCCGCTCGCGGTGCTCAGCCCGATCCTGCGCCCCGCATTCGGCGGAGCCTAGAACCTCTCCGCTGCGGCTTCAGGTTGCTCTTCGGGTGGTGACCCGGGACCGCATCTGCAGATTTCAATCCGGCGACATCGCGGACACAACCTGGAAATCCCCCGCCTGGTAACCGCGGCCGCCGTGGAACGGCTGCTAGGTTCCACATCACTATGGTGAGTATTTCGCGTACGTTGGCCAGCGCCGTCGCCCTGTCGGCGATTGTGGGCACCGCATTGGCCGGCAATGCGCATGCAGATCCGCCGCTGCTCAATGGAAAATTCAGAGGCGCTGACGGCGACCCGTTGGCCGTCTGGACCATCGCAACCAGTTGCGGGTCCGCGGGTTGTACCGGCACGGTGGCCAGCAATAAGGGTTGGACCAGTCCCGCCACGTTGACCGGCGGTCGATGGAACTTCACCGTCACCAGGCCGGGCGCCATCACCTGTGCCGACGGGCGCGAAGAACCTCTCGTCGTCTCGCTGTCGGTCGACCCGGTGACTCTCGATGGGGTGATCACGGCTGACTCAAATTACGGTTGTCCGGGCGGAACCCTGACCCAGACCCCGTTCCAATTAGTAAGGGCCAGTTGACATCAGCGTTTGTCAGTCCTGACAGTGCCCGGTGTCGTAGCGGAATCCGACGGGGACGACCTCGACAGGAGATGACATGAGCGCAGCCACTGGACGCGCGCCGATCAAAGTGCTGGTGGTCGTGACCTATCTGGCGATGATCGGGGCGAACGTCCTGGCCAACGCCCTTCCGTTGAACGGCAAACGCACCGGCGAGGTGTCGGACGCATACCAGAACCTGTTCACCCCCGCTGGGGTGACGTTCTCGATCTGGAGTGTGATCTACCTACTGCTGGGCCTGCACGTGCTCTACCAACTCGGGATGTTTCGGGGATCGCAGCCAGCAGATGAGCGAAATGACCTGCTGAACCGGGTCGGCCTGTTGTTCTCAATCTCCTCGCTGGCCAACACGGCGTGGGTGTTCGCCTGGCATTACGGGCTGATCCCGCTGTCAGTCGTGCTCATTGCCACGATCCTGGTATGCCTGATCCTGATCGCCGGCAGCGTGCGGGCGGCGAATCTCACGGTGCGCGAACGATGGTTCGTCGGTGTGCCGTTCAGCGTCTACTTCGGTTGGACGACGGTGGCGACCGTCGCGAACGTCACCGTGCTGTTGGTAAGCCTGAACTGGGATGGTTTCGGTTTGGCTGACTCGGCCTGGGCCGCGATCATCGTCGTCGTCGCGATGGCGATCGGCCTGGTCACGATGCTGCGAAATCAGGACGTCGCCTACGGGCTTGTGCTGATCTGGGCTTTCGCCGGCATTCTGCTCCGGCAGACATCCGCCGAGGGGCTCGACGGCCGCTACCCCGTTGTCATCGGGGCAGTCGTGCTGTCGTTGTTGGTATTCGTCGCGGCCGAGGTCGTAGTTCTGCGCCGGCGTCGCTCTGCCGTCGCGCAACGCCACTAGACATCCTGACGGGTTTGTGACGGCTCCAACAATTGCAGCACCGGTGATCCCCGATCCGGTCGCCATTCCGCTATCGTTCTGTCAACTAACCTGAGAGGTGGCTGATGGCCGAGGGGCGTGCGGGCTGGAGCGCGGGCTTGATTCTTGTCGGCCTCGGTGCGGCCGTGTTCACCGGAGCAGGCGTCGCCGTAGCCGATACCGAAGGTTCCGACAGCGCTGGTTCCAGTAACGGGTCAGCAGCGAACGACTCGTCGCGGCCCGCCAGTGAATCTTCCTCACGAAGCGTCAGCGATGCCGACGAAACGGACGCTTCAACAGATCCTGCGACGGTTCCCTCATTCAGCAATCGCTCAAATGTGGACTCGCCGGACACAGACGTATCCGGCACTGGGTCCTCATTCGTCACGAACGGCACCGAGGACGACGCCGCTGATGAGAGTGCGGTGGCAGAGGACGCCGCCGACGACATCGCCGACGAGGTCGCTGACGGCATCGCGGACGACGTCGCCTCAGTAGAAGACACAGACGCCTCAGGAGACACTGCGGGCACGGAAGAGACCACGGGATCGTCGTCCGAACAGGGGGACAGTGCCGCTGCTGCAGCGGTGGAGCCAGTGGCGCCCCGGACGTCGTCCGGCAACGCGGAATTCCGGGAGCGAACAGACGCCGTCGAGACCACCTCCCCGGCCGCTGCTGTGGCCTTCACTGACGAAGCGGATGCAACGTCGGGCGTGGACGCCGAACTGGTGACACCGTCTCTGGAGGGTTCTCCGGCCGCTGCACCGGCTGTAGTCCTGGCCGAAGCCGAGACGACCGCGACGCCTGCCCCGGCATCAGTGCCCTCGCTGGTGGCAGACGCGGACTTCGCAACGATCCAGACCTCGGCGGGGATCGATTCTCCTTCGCCCCTGCTGGGC
>Ga0210003_1001156_pt1 | contig 23439 bp, 33 predicted proteins | sample LantaG_FD_182804 | JGI IMG/M metagenome (GOLD analysis project Ga0210003, IMG submission 182804) | Deep subsurface microbial communities from Baltic Sea to uncover new lineages of life (NeLLi) - Landsort_02402 metaG (SPAdes) (version 2) | ecosystem: Environmental > Aquatic > Marine > Oceanic >... | reverse complement strand
CATCACTGAATCTGTCTTGTTCTCTTATTTTATTGTAGAGTTCAACTATCATATATCCCATCTATCTTTAAGACACTCTTCTCCTCTTACTCTTATCTTTGCTTCTATACAGCACTTGCAAACAGCACACCACAATGTATCGCCTGGTCTGTATGTATGGTTTATAGGTAAATCTCCTTCTGTTATAGCCCCTCTCCCCCACTGCAATATACTTAAGAAGGTATGGTAATCACATAAAGAACAAGCGACTAATCGTCTTGACACTACATCTCCCAAGACAGATCCAAAGATACTATCTATAGCTAATCTACCAAATCCTTCTATAATTCTTAGAAGTCTTCTCTTGATAGTCTTACGTCTGCTTCCACCACAACACATCGTTATTCCTCTTTTATCTGATTGTAGAGTTCTGTTATCACAACTCTTTCTGTTCCTTTATGCTTATCTTACACTCACCATATCTGTCTTTCCACTCTTTTATATTCCTTATGGTCCAAGCATTCAAGTCTATATTGGTTATAACTTTTTTTCTCTTAACCTCTTTCAATGACTCCTTTATGCTATCCTTCAATGACCCTCCACTATTAGATCCTATATAAGAAAGCAAATCTATATCTCCCAACTTCAATATCTTATCGCTCAAAACACCTAATATTCCCACCTTATCCACAGGTGTATCTAGACCGTCTATCATATCCATAAACTTCGCTACCACATCTGTGCCGGTATCCAAAGCTGCTTTCAATTCTTCTTCTTCTGCCGAGGACGTTTCTGACATGTGAATATCGAACAGTTCGGGGTTGGGGTCTAATCCTATATAGGCTAGGTGTATCTGACAGAGACGTTTGATGCCTTCTTTAATAGCACGTTGAAGGCGTCGAGCACTTCGTGAGAATCTAATGTCCAACTGAGAAATTGCTTCACTTCCTAACGCACCCGACGCTCCCTCAACAAAGCCACCCAATAATGATAGAGGAGTCCTTATAGCAGAGGACAGTTGATTTCGCAATTCTTCTATATCTACAATCCATCTTATATCTACTTCTCCTCCTACCTTTTCTACAGCCACATCATTGACGTCTCCCCATACAGGTAAAATAATATCCTCTGTAGCAGATACTGGATTGAATTTACTGTCGAAGTTAGGATCGCTCGAATCTGTATTTAATGCTCTAGCCTGTTTAAGAGTAGCAGACACTTCGTCTATTATCTCGTTTACTGCTTCCATATTTCTCGAATCAACTTTTACCTTATATATATATCTCAATACTCCTCTTGTCAATCTGGCCAGCAATAAAGAATCTTCGGCCATTCTTAATCTCTTCCAAGCACCTAACCCATTCAATAACAGACTGGTTCCATAATTAGAATTTACTCTTCGAGGATCTGGAGATAGAAGTCTTATATCTCTAAACTCTGAACTCATAGGATCACTATACAAAGGTCGCTTTCGTTTTGCTCCTAGCAGTCTAAAATGAATATACTCCCATGGAGGTAAAAGTTCTCGTTCTTCTGCTGCATATCCTAAAGGAGTTCTAAAAAACCCTATCAAAGCCCCCCTGTAATCTACCCGACTGATTAATATAGGATGATCACCATCTTCTATACTTATGATTCCTAAACCTGGTTCCGATTCTACCTTAACAATCAAATCTCCATATGCTCCTGTTGTCCAGGCCCAATCGAATATCTTTTCCTCTATTCCTATTCTATTTAATAGCTTATTTAGTTCTAACTCATATTTCTTACTACCCGATACCCATACAGTCGCATCGTGCAAGGAACTGTAGGTAGTAGCCACGTCTGCAAACAATTCGACTGCTCCCCCCATCATCCAATGTGATAATGCTCTATCTATATCCTTATAAATAGCCTGTCTTTCAAAGCTAATCTGAGATGAATCTTGTATTTGCTTCTTTAGCTCTTTAGCTGTGAAGCCTATACGACGCAACATCTGCTTATCTTCGTCTGAAAGATTTGTTTTAGATAGGTCTACTACTGTGGCTGCTGGAACAGAAGAAGGAGTCGTAAAAGCCTTCTTCAACATCTTTAAAGGATTTATATTCACAATAACTCTCCACATAAGGACTATTCTATATTTAATATTACAGTCTTATGTAGGAAAATCAAGTTAAATCTCTATAATTTTATATCCAAATCAGAATTTAGTTATTCTAAAAAAAATGCTGGGCTTGGGACACGAAGAAAAAGAAGTGAATAAACCAAGCCCAGCTACCACGAATATTATCTAATCTTTCTCATCTTCCTATATCTATTGAGACCCGATAGCAACTATCACGACAATTCCTATCAATACCACTGCTGCTACAACCATTACAAATATGAAAGAGTCTCCTGCACTTTCAAACCATTCCCAACTCTTACTACCAATAGACGCTTTAGAACTAATTGCCATCAATAATATAGCACCTATTGCAATCGTCATTAGTACTGTCAACAATATCGACATTTTTATATCTCCTTACCAAATAGGATTACAAATTGGGGGGAAGTGAATTACCTGCAGCCTCCCCTTATTTACTGCAGCAATTCGAGATATCTCCTTAGATACATTCTCAGGAGTCATCTTACAATTTCTATCCCAACGAATAATAGCACGAGCTTTATCTCGATAAATCAATTTATAATGCTCTTCCCCTAGAAAATATCTCTGACCCTGCTTACGAATATCCCAACCCAATCTAATAGAATTCGTAATAATACTTTCAGCGTTCAATCTACTCTTCCTATAATCTATTCCATATAAGTACATGGCAATGTCTGTTAAATGAGAAGGTTCCTTCCTCAAATACAGCAACAATTTAGATGTCTTAGTCATACTCATTCTTTTGCCCTTTCGTCCATCAGTTCGGGGTTGTCTGTGATACTGCCGACAACTTTCATGTCGGTTGACCAAACTGAAGGCACCATAAAATTAGAATCATTTTCACAGACAAACTCTGTTCCTTTGTCTTTGATTTCATATAATTTATGGCCCGGATATTTATATTTCTGGCCACACTCCGGGCAGGCCTTGCCGACATATTCCATAATATCCCCTCCGTATATATCAACACCGTCTTTGTCTTTACGGCCAGGTGACCGTCCGACGGTTTCGGGGACGACTTCGATAAAACCAACCAGCTTGTCGTTGCCATATTCGTCGCATGATATATAGGCATTATCAGGAATAATATATACACTTTCCTCAACTTCTAATTTATCACCATATACCCATTCCCCGTCATCTATTCGCTTGCCTCTGTAGTTTCTCATCATTCTGTCCTTTCACAATAACGGGATTAGTAGCCCCTCGGTCCCTATCTCATCGATCACTCTAAACCTCATCCAGCCACCACCTGCCCAATCCGATAGCATCTCCGATATCTAATCCCGGATCGTTATACGGTTTATATTTATGCAAATATCGCCGTTAGCGTCCATCGTTCGTTTTCTATTCAGGTTTTTTAGAGCTTATATGCCAACCCCAATACTTCCCGTTTCGTGTTTCGGTGACAAGATAACCCGGCACACATTCAGATATGCTGTGGCATCCGTCACAAGGAGCCAAGTCGTCAATCTTGCAGCCACACTGATCACCGCACAACCCATCGAACCCATTGTCCTCAAGGTACTCTCTTATTATCGCTTTAACATCCATAATAACTCCTGTTTAGAAATTAATGTTTGCGTACTCACCAAAAAGCTCTAACGATTTAGCGTCATAAACCCTTGCGGATTCGATCTCGGAGTTAAATAAGCCCAGATGGATTTGTTGGCCATTAAGGCTAATTTGGGATTCCCATTATTCCCTGTATCGGGTCTTGAGGAATATGCCACTCTGTGTTCTTGTCAACGTAACGCACGGGCCTTTCGCAGCTTACTCCTAAAATCATCACGAGCAAGCCTAAGATAATGATCCCGCCCCTCCTTATCGCCGTCCAGCGCATACTCATACGCACAAACAAACCGTTGTTTGAAGATTTCTTTTTCTTTTTCATTGCCTTTATACTTCCTCATTTTTGTTCTATCGTCTGAAAAATACCACTGGAGGATCAAGACCACTCCGGTGATAAGTGAACCGATTATTGATAAGATTTTCATTTCTTTTTCCTTTCAAAAATATCGACGGCAAGCCAGGCCCTTTTAGGGACGCCTGCCATCGGTCAATAAAGATGTTCCTTTAGTTTGTCCATAAGTTTAGGATAAACGCCCAAAACTTTTCGTTTGTATGCTTCACTTGTATCCTTAATAGTTTTTGGGTTTTCTGGGTTTGTTAAAATATCATAATCATTTTCAAACTCTGGTGGAACTTTGAATACCCAATAGGCAAATGTGGTATCAAAATCGTCATCATAATCAATAACGTATTCCGGCATTTCTGTTAATTTTTTATTATCTTCTACATAATCCTCTCTGTTTGCACCTCCTGTTCTCGTGTAGATTGTAATAAACTTGTCTCGTGGATTGAATTTCTTTTTAGGAATGCCAAATTGGTCAAATTCCTTTTCGTTATTTGTGGCTTTTCCAGCAAAACAGTCGCGAAAACGGGGGTATTCATCAGAGTGCTTTCCTAACATTGGTAACAGCCAAAATGTCGCTTGATTTATCCCATTTATTATATTATATAAACTCATCTTTATCCTTTCAAATAACCGGGACGCGATGAAACGTCAATGATTATTTAAGCGTTTGAAGATTAAAATTTCTATTGAAGTCTTCAACAGCTAATCGTGGGGTATCTCCGAAACCACAAAGGCCGGACTGTAAATTGTCTCCCAATAAGACACACCACTGGTTTCCATCAGGATACAACTTTGGCCGATACACAGTAAAAGGTTCCATGGCTATCTCGGAAGCTATAAGCATGTTCCTCATTGCGTCACAGAAATGACCATTGTTTTCGCAAGCTATTTGAATACACATATCTATCTTTTTTCCTTTCATATAAACCATCGGGCCGGATTCCCCACCCGGCACCCAGTAATAAATTAGACAGTATATTACACATCTCTTTCAAGCAGTTACATAGTTCTGAACTAATCGCTCTTACGCCCGACGCTGCCACGCCGCCGATGGTTATTCTCTCGCTCTCTCAGAGCTTGTCATTGGTCTCGTTTTTCGGTTCTGCTGCCGCCAGCTTTGTGTCTTTCTTTTTCGACCAGATTGTTGCAATAATCGCAACAGCCACACTTGTTAGAAAATAAGCCAGCTTGCCGGTCGTATCTTCATCTAATGTCTCGGTTCCAAGATAAGCTGACAAGGTTGCTATTCCCCACATCAAGCCTCTGGCAACTGTTCCGGCCAGCAATTTAATCACTTCTTTTTTATCCACAAAATACATCCTTAAAATAAGTTTCCAGGCCACCCAGGCATTAAAGACCCACCAGGGCTAAAACCATCTGTAACACCACACGAAGAATTGCAAATAACGCATTCCGTTGCAAATCAAGTCTCTGTGCATTGGCCTTGTTCTCTTTTTCCCAGTCCACATTTAACTTGTCAAGCTCCGCAAGCAAATCGCTATTAGGCATTCGACTTATTAATACTTGATATGCTACCACAATTTTTCCCATAACCATCAACTCTAACCAATTCCACAGTTCATCTACTGCCATATCAAGCAACACAGGCCCATACTTTGCCGCTACTGGATGAAATTCCTCTGGCAACTTCGCCGTCAGCTCTTCAATTGTCATTATTTTTTTCGGCATTATTCATCACCCCCTTTACCGTCCCGTGCGTCCTGAAACAACTGCCACGTCTTTGCCTGCAAAGTCAAAGCCGATTTCATGTCATCCGCCGACAGCTTGTCTTCATTAGCCCTGTTTGCCATTTCCGCCGACACCGCTGCCGTTCTGTCAAGTAGATCAGAATACTTTGCATTTAAGACAACCCCTCGACAACCTACCATTGACACAACAAGTGCCAATACCACTACCAACAATACCATTCTCTTTTTCATAACAACTCCGTCCTGCCCGTCTGGGCTAATTAGATTCAACTCTATCAATCTCGGCCTGCAACCCGCTAAGATTATTTTCTAAATCTTCTTTTTCGGTCTGCAACTCACAATAAGGACACTTGATACTATCAAACACCATTATGCCTTCATCGTGTTCACAACTATTAAGGCTCATAACTCACGCTCCGTTTCTGCCATTTTGGCTAAAAATTACCTACCTAACAATTTATATGCTTTGGTCATTATTTCATTCCATTTGTCTGTGGCTCTTATTAGTGGCGGGCCGTTTTGAATATCAACCAAGCTCTCTAATATGTCTTTAAGTTCATCTATTTCAACGGCAGAATTGTGGGTGCTAATACTTTCGGCGGCGAGTTCGGCCTCTAACTTTCTTATTTGGTCACGGTGGCCTATCCGCTCGATGTCAAGCTGGTTCTTGAGTTCGTCCCGCTCTTCTTTCATTCTTTCAAATTCTTCATTAGTAACCATCATTCTGTCCCTTTTGCTTCACAGTTCGTCGTTTATTGAGACATTATCTCTTGCTCTTGAGCCAACCAACACCATATGTTTTCCCTTGTCCAGTCCTCTGGATACTGACAATACCTATGGTCATCCTTAGACATGTTCGATATATTACACTTATCCTGCGTCGTCAAGAGCACCATAACAGGTTCCTTCTCACCATCGTATATCTTATCACCTACTCTAACCTTCATGAGTCCTTCACCTATATCTTTACAGTACCTTCTATATTCTTATTATCGTCTTTTCCTCCTATAATTTAGATACTATTATTATTTATTCTCACCGCCTTCTAATCTTTCTAAACTCCATATCAAACTGTTCTGCAGATATAGAAGATAAAATTCGATTCTTCAATTTCTTAGTTCTATTGAGTATTGTTTGACCCCGAACTCCTAAGACTTCAGCCAGAACATGCAGAGGCTTTCCTAGCAATATCCTTTCTCTAATTAGAAACATATCTTCCTCAGAAAGAATATCTACAGCCAATAACCTACCTATATGTCTAACTACCAAATCTACTTCATCCCTTTCACAAACCCCATCTTCAGAAGAGTCAAAATATAGACCCAAGATGTCATTATATTCTGAATCGCGAGGCTCTACTACAACCATTTCCTTCTTATAGCAACAATAAGATTTTGTTATAGCTTTTCGTATGCAAATCTTCATTCTAGCAGGAATCATAGAACAATTATATTCGGGCTTAAAACTATTGATAGCATCGTAAATTCCTATCACTCCTACTTGATACAACTCTCCCGTACCAACCGTGTTCAAGTAATATCGAGACCGCTTTAGGTTCTTCACCACATATAGAATAAAATTGTCTACACGTTTCAAAATACTCTCAAACGTACTTAAACAAGGATTCTTTTGATACTCCAAAAATAAATCCTTCAGTATGACTAACCGCTCGTTTCTCACGACATATTCCTAAAATACTCACAAATCTCTCCCTTTACCGACCTTCTTCAATATACTCAAAAACGTCTTGGTCTCCTGTTTTGTCATATTAGATGGGGCAGAACTAACCGCTTCTTTACCTTGAGATTCCTCTATATCTACCCACCAATATTCTTTCTTCTTTTCCTTCGAGGGGCTCAACACCTTCTTAGCAAGTTGCCTCATAGCTCCTACCTCAACAGGTATTTCACTCTCATTTATGATGCCTATGACAGAACCCACAATACCGTCTGACAAATCTTTACTCCCCTTCAAAACGACTTCTTTGATACCGCTGTCGTCTAGAAGCACTATATCTTTTACCTTATCAGGATGGTCTACTTTCTGCTTTACTCTATCGTACAGCAAGTTCTTCAATTCAAAATGAGCGTACCCGTAGTGGAAAAATACCCAACGCCCCTCAAACACCAAGTTCCTAAAATCTAGATAATTCTGCACACTCTTATCTAGACTCAAGTAACCAGTATCTATTCCCGCACGCTCCAACAACTGTGTCGTATCGGCAGATGCTAGCCTCAAATCCGATGTAACCTTTAATATATTGAAGCCCTTACGTCGCAACGAAAAAATGAACTGCCTTACTTTGTGTAAAGGAATTTGGTCTCCTGACCTAGCCTTTATTCGCATAGCAAAATCTGTTTCTACAACTGGAACCTTTTGCGTTGCTATAACACCTTCTTCTTTTTCTACATCTACATTCGTCCATCCACAGATTCCCGACATTCCTAGACCCAAAGCATCTCCATCCCCTGCGTAGGCTATATCTATATGAATTACTCTAGGAACATTCAAAGGAAGAGTAATCTTACTCATATCTAAAAAGTTCATAAGGTCTATATCATCTTTCAATCCTATTTCTATCGTAGACATAGAAACAGGATTCTCCTTATCTGGATCATAACAATCACTAATTATATTCTCCGAAGGAAACAGCTTAGACTTACTGATACCCTCTACCGACCTGCCTGCTATGTCTCGTAGAGCCCCTACAATATCCATATCAAAGTCTTCTCTATATTCTACTGGAACTTCTATAATCTCATAACCACTAGATATAACTAAGTCTGTATCTGCTTGAGTATGCAATATTTGAGGTGGGTGATATACATCTCCTACAGACACCTTAAACTTATCTCCACAATAATTAGCATTCGGTTTGGCCTCCCAAATAGGGATATCTACCACATACATCCTACCAGAGTTCTTATGCTCTTCCACAAAGGTATCAATAAAAGACATGGTATCCTGCTTAGAAGACACCAGAAAAAACTTGCCTAATGATTCGTCGTCCACAACAAACCTAGATATAAACCTACGAACAGTAGATTCATAGGCCTTTAATATCTTCATCTTAACCTTCTCCGAAACCATAGAAGAGTCTACCTCGTCCATTGAGGCTACAATAACATCTTCTCCCACCGTACCAAATCCAGAAGCATACGGAGAAGCTAATACATATCTAAATAACGGAAAATCTAAATAAGGCTCCTTTATCCCTCGTAGGTTTCCCCGCTCTACAAACCAAGAAGAATTTGTTATCAACGACTGCAAAAGATTATAACCCTTAGAAGCACTCAACGTCTTAGTCAGATTAAAAAATGCTATGCTCATCTTACTTCCGGACGCTAAACCAAAGAAACTCCAAGGTTCTTTTAGACATAAAATCCTATACATGACATAGGCAATACCTACCATATCTGCAAATGTCTTGCCTATCCCGATAGCTCCTGTCAATACCACAAGATACCATTTGTCCTCAGAAAAAATATTATCTAACTCTCTCTTCCAAACATCATAAACTGCCTTCCCTCCAGCAGTCGACTTACCCAAAAATCTATCCTCACATATAAATCGTCGTATGCTTACAGGACGCTCTTTATAATCCAATTTGTACATATATTCTAAATATGTCTCCACCCTATCTATATTACGATACCTACCCATATTTATTTTTCCACTGCTCCTACCAACTCTATATTCCCAATCTTCCTCTCCAATTCCTTCCTTATTCTCTCTCTTTCCCTAGGAGGAAGATTAGCTATTTCGTCTGCTATAGCAACATCCCTCTTACCTACATTAGGAAAATAAATAATATTCTGCTCTATTTTCTGATTAGGAACCTGTTCCTTATTCGTATAACCCATCTTCTCCGCAAAAGAAACAAGTGCAACATCTTCCAATCGCAAGGACTCTATAACAGCCAATTTCAATCCAATGCCCTTTGGTGACAATGAGTCTACATTTCTCAAAGAATCTTCTAAATGGGAAACCCGTTGCCTATGACCCTCCAAGATATGCTCCATTAAGGTCTGTGAAATAAGATATGAAACATCCCGTGAACACTTCTTCTTAATTTTATTCGCAATCTTCCTTACATACTCAATAGAAAGATTAGACTCCTCCGACATTGCTAAGATATTACCTCGATGCTTAGCATGCAACAATCTAATCTTCTCTTCCAAGACATATTTCTGTATGTTTGCCATTTATATATATTATAATAGATAATACCTGGAAAGTCAATACTCTATCAATCGACTATTCCTCTCCTTTACCTTCTCTTCCAAGTCGTGGATTTGACCGTTATAGGCCTCCCTTTCTTCCATAGGCAAGAAAGGTATAATCCCTACAAGATACTGCAAACCCCTTCGAGGACCGAACTTTTTTAGTATCCTTTCCAATTCCTTTTGAACAATTTCTTTATTTACTTTCCTAGAAATAATTAAGACACCCCTAAACCACATTATCTGAAAGTACTATCCACACGTCTCTCTCACCACAAAGAACAATAGGATGCTCTTTACCATCCAATCCCTTACGAGTACCATACCAAGGCACATCTCGATTGAATAGAACGAGCGAACCCTCTTCTAATGTCGTAGGAATAAACTGCCCACTCTGCTCATAATATCCAGAGCCCACTGAAAGAACAAACCCCTTCCATGCTTTGTAAAACTCCTGATACTGAATAGGAACTTCTATAGAAGTTCCTTCATATGTCTTCTCCGGAGGAAACGGATAGAGTATAACCTTACCCTGAATAGCACGCATATCAAATCGTATGTTCCCACATCCTTTACAAAAGAAAGGAACCTTCTCATAGTAATCTGGAAGAGAAGGTTTGCTAGGTTCTAATATATACCTCTTCCCACAAATTTCACACGTTTCTATCACTACAACCTTCCTTTCTAAAAAACGCTGGACACGGTAGAACACGGATAAAAAACATCGTTCTGTCCTTTCATATAGAACCATCGGGCCGGATTCCCCACCCGGCTCCTACCGAAAAACTCCTAGGCGGTCGCATCATTAGCAGTTCATGCAACGCTTGACTATAATCTACCTGAGCTATCAACCTGACGCTGCTACGCCACCGATGGTTATTTATAGCGATTTGAATAATTCTCTTATCCTTATAATTTCGTAATAAGTTCTCTTCTATTATCCTTCCTATGTCTTATTATCGTCATTCGCAGCAATAAATTGAAATAAAAACAAAATTATATGATTTCTCCACGTTTCATGATAACATCTACATCCTCCTCAAACAAGCTCAAATCCCTAGGATTCCCTAGGACGGGGCCAAAAACCACCAAAATCCACCGAAAATTACGAAAAATATACAAATTTTTCCACTTTTTTTTCACAAAAAATGCTTGATTCTATGCGAAGAACGCGGTTTTCCTAAAAAAATCAAAAAATTTCAAAAAATTTCTAATTTTTCTATTGACAATCTCTTAATTCTCACGTATTATAAGAAACGTAGGATATATAGTAAAGTGCTCATTGACAATTGAATAATATGTAGGGCAGTCATAGGCAATGTCCTAAAATCGAGTCCAGGTGTCGGTAGGGCTAATGGAGAAGCAAGGTTGAAAACTTGTAGCCACTTCTAATTTATTCGCGTAGGGATTGTTTTCTGACAAGTTCAAAAGCCGAGGATTTTATGCTAGAAAATCCAAATCAGCTGGAACAGGAAAACAATTGGGCACGACGGTAAATTGGTCGTATGACAAATCAAAAGAAAGGAACTAATATTATGTGTACCCATCCAATAAAAATAGTAAGTTGTCAACAAGGTAGAACACAAAAACAGTTAGACGAATTAGTACGTATAGCATATCATCGAGGTTATTTAGCTGGCTTAGGGGCATATGCTTGGTGGAAAGACGGAGTGCAGTATGTAGGCACATCAGGTGTTACTCTTAAAGAGGCCAGAGAACAAGCTAAACAAACGTATAATTATAACCCGTAATGGAAGAAAGGACAATAACATGCCAAACGAAACAAAAAAATTAAGTGAGAAGGCTATGATAACTCATTTGTCCTTCTCAATGTGGACAGGAAGAATAAAAGATAACAAAGTATCAAACGAAGTAACCACAAATAAGAACGCGGACAAAGACGGAGGAACTTGGTGGACCTATCTTATTCCAAGAAGCTCCATGCGAAACATCAACACTGCATACGGTAGATGTAAATCTGTTCATAATAACCTCACACTACCTTGGAGAGACGGAGGAGACAGAATCCTTCCTACAGCAATGTTCATCAAATACAGCAAGGCAATGAGGGAAGCAAAAGCAGAGTTCGACGAAGCGGTAGATGAATTCCTAAGAGAATATCCAAACATATTATCCAGTGCTCACAAAAGACTGGGCGACTTACTAAAAGACAAGGCTCTTCCGACGGCTACCGAAATCAAGAGCAAGTTTGGTGTTCACCAAGAAATATATCCTCTACCAAATACTGCAGACTTCCGAGTAGACTTATCCAACGACGATGTACAAAACATTCGCAGCCAAATGCAGTCGTCCATAGATAGCACAGTAGAAAAAGCAATGACAGGTATATGGCAACGACTTGCTGAACTCGTTGAAAAGATAGAAAAAACATTAGGAGAACCCAAGAAGGTTTTCAGAGACTCGCTTATAGGGAACCTTAACGAATTTTGTGAGCTCATACCAAAACTCAATCTAACAGAAGACTCCAAACTGGAAGACTTCAGAAAAGAAGTATCCAAAAAACTCGCAAATCTAAAGCCCAACGAGTTGCGAGAAAACGAAACAGAACGAAAAACAGCTCACACATCAGCAAAAGATGTACTGAAAAAGATGAATGATTACTTGAACGTATGACCCAAACCCAAACCCAAACAGAAAGGAGACAACACCATGTCCCCAAAAGAATTAAAAGAAGTACTGTTAAAGGCAGTACAAGCGGGCCTGCCGGTTCTAATTAAAGGAGCACCCGGTATAGGCAAAAGTGATATCGTTAACCAAGTAGCAAAAAAGCTAGAGATGGACATAACCATAAGCCACCCTGTCGTCTCAGACCCTACAGACTTCAAAGGCTTACCTGGAATAGTAGACGGCAAGGCTGAGTTCTTACCCTTCGGAGATTTAAGGCAGCTAATCGAGGCCAAAAAACCTACCATCTGTTTTCTGGATGATTTGGGCCAAGCTCCTGCAGTAGTTCAGGCTGCTGCCATGCAATTGATACTGGCACGAAGAGTCAATGGTCACAAGATAAACGATAAGGTTGTGTTTATAGCAGCCACAAACAGACGACAAGATAGAGCAGGTGTAACAGGTATTCTAGAACCAGTCAAGAGTAGATTTGCTACCATATTAGAATTGGAAGCAAACGCAGACGATTGGATTGAATGGGCACTATACAATAAAATGCCAGCAGAGCTAATAGGCTTTATTCACTTTCGCCCTGCTCTACTCAGCACAGAAGAAGCAACAGCAGATATTGTCAATCACCCATGCCCTCGAACTATTGCTTATTGTGGAGCATTACTAAATGCAGGTCTGGATAAGATGGAAGTACTATCAGGGGCGGTTGGAGAAGGTTGTGCGGTGGAACTGTTGGGATTCCTAAAAATCTATAAGAGCCTACCCAACATAGCAGCCATCTTATTAGACCCAGAAAGTGGAATTGTTCCTACAGAACCAGCAGCAGTCTATGCAATAGTAGCTGCCTTAGTCGAAAAGGCTACAGAAGACAACGCAAATCGAATCCTAAAATACAGTAACCGATTACCTATAGACTTCAATGTTCTGTTGGTACGTGATATGATACGCAAAGAACCCGGAATCCAAAACACAAAAGGATTTATAGACTGGGCAACAAAACATCAAGACGTCTTACTATAGAAAGGAGAGTGCGACAATGTCGACCTTAGATAAAATCTTAAAGGCCCGTTCTGCTCTTGTTCTTGACCATCCTTTCTTCGGTGTCTTATCACTGCGATTGTCATTAGTAGAAGACAATTCGTTTCCAACATTAGCAACAGACGGAAAAGGAATCTACTATAATTCTAAATATATAGATTCCCTATCAACAAGAGAGATGATAGGTGTATTGGCCCACGAAGTAATGCATCTATCCTTAGGACATTCCTGGAGACAAGGCACAAGAGACCCTATGATATGGAACATAGCAAGCGACTATGCTATTAACCAAAACTTGATAAGCACCGGTTTTTGCCTGCCGGAAGGTGCTTTGATAGACTCAAGATATGATGCATTCTCCTCTGAAGGAATCTATGCTCAAATAGCATCACAAACCAATAAGAAGGAAGACAAGACCAAGCAACAAGACAAGAACAAACAACAGAGTAAGCAACAAGATAATAAAAAAGAAGACTGCAAAACAGACCCAGGTATGTGCGGTATAATCCTACCCACAAAGAACAAACAAGAAGAAAAAGAATTAAAAGCAGAATGGCAAGCAGCAACCGTACAAGCTGCCCAATTGGCAAAAGGAACACTACCAGCAAATATCAAAAGACAAATACAAGAAATTCTCAACCCCACAATACCTTGGTATATCTTATTGAGAGATTTTGTAGAAAAAACTGCCCGCAACGACTACAACTGGATGAGACCATCAAGGAGATACATAGGACAAGGTATCGTACTACCAAGCCTCATCAGTGAAGAACTTCCAGAAACAATCATAGCAATAGATACCAGTGGGAGTATAGACAAAAAGGCTTTATCTACATTCGCTGCAGAGGCGTCCAATGTCCTTAGTGCTTACGATACCACAATCAAAATCATATACTGTAACAATAGAATACAAAAAGAAGAAACATTCACCCGAGCAGACTTTCCAATGAAACTAAAACCTGTAGGTGGTGGAGGGACAGACTTCCGTCCTGTGTTTGACCATATCGAAAAACAAAACCTCACACCCTCCTGCCTAATATACTTCACAGACATGCACGGCAGATTTCCAAAACAAGAACCAAACTACCCTACCATGTGGCTTACCACAACAAAGGATAAAAAAGCCCCATTCGGAGCAACAGTACAATTCTCGAACTAAAACGAAAGGAACAATACCATGTCTACAAAAGATTTGAAAACAAGAAAGAAAAGAACAAAATTAGTTCAACCTACCCTTCCCAAAAACTGGGAGGAACTACCCTTGGTAATGGTTGCAAAGGCTCTCCAAGTACTACCCCGGTTCAAAGAAGAACACTCTTATATCTCCTATAATATCTCAAGTACAGCTACCGAAGCAAGAGACAAATTCGAGACGGGTAGAACTCAACCCTATGAAATCACCCTGACCCAAAAACATAAAAACTGCCTAATAAAAGTTCACATCAAATGGCTCTACGAAAACGAAAAAAGATGTGCTATAGTTCTCAGGGTGCCTATAACCAACACATATTATCCCAATGGACAATATAGTAATCCCAAAGCAACAAAGTCAAGATATCTAGAAGGGGTAATAGAAAGAGTTGAAGAGGCTCTCACAGTTGGACGTGCCAAAATAGATGAATCAATAGTAGCAGAACAAAAGGGAGAACAAAGAATAAAAGAATCAAAAGAATTCCATAAGCAACTCTGCGAAGAACTCGGAGTAGAACTATCCAATCCCACTCCTTACGAACCCCCCTTCAAATATCTCTACAAACAAGGAAACCAATTTTGGATGAGATTTAAGAAAATAGACACAGAATTATTAGAGGTCTCCTCTATAGGAGGCTCCTTCACTATAGAAGAACTCAAACAATTCATTAAGATTGTAGGAGGAAACCCGAGAGCCATTGCATCACGATTAGTAGGTAAACAATAACAATTTAGAAAGGAACCAAATGAAAAATACAGACTTCAAAACGCAAATTAAAAGCCTCATGGAGCAAAAGAAAATTAGTACTGCTAGATTATCTCGTATATCTGATATCCACCCGGATACAATATACAAGTATCTACGAGGAGAATCGGAGATGACAGCAGCAAACCTCGAAAAAATATTTAATGCCCTAAATTCTATGGAAAACAATAAACCATAAAGGAGTATGACCATGAATGCAACACCATTACAAAAAGATGCCCTAACCGAAACCTACTACGACATGCAAAACCTAATAAGCACAATAGCTTGGAAATTCTATTTAAGATATGGAGGAGATTTTGAAGAGTGGAAAGCCCAAGCAAATCTCAGCTTCGTTGAAGGCTATAACAACCACAAAAGAACGAAAGCAAAACTCTCCACCTGGCTTTGTTGGGGTATCAGGACAAACCTACTAGACTACGCCAACTCGCTATACAAGCAGATGCCAAAGACAGTACCTTACCCCACCGCTCAAGAAGATAGAAACTACATAAAAGAAATCGAGGACAAGGGAAATCCTTCCTTCTCCCCTTTAGAGTTGCTAGACGAACTACAAGAAGACGCAAAAACAATCGTTCTATTGATATGGAATCCCACTGAAGAATTAAAAAATATGAAAGTAAAAAATGGAGAGAACCCTTGCCATATGAAGGTTGCTCTAAGAAAATACCTACACGATATAGGTTGGACAGGTCGAAGAATTAAAGAAGCCTTTATCGAAATAGCAGAGGTAATCAATGAAAAATAAGGCCTACAAATATCAACTAGAGGCAGTTCGTAGAATCGAGCATTTCAACGGACGGGCACTTTTAGCGGATGAAATGGGCCTCGGAAAAACTATAGAAGCCTTACTATGGATTAGAAGACATCCAAAAAGAAGGCCTGTAATAATTGTCTGTCCAGCCTCCCTAAAATGGATGTGGAAGTCCTTTGTCCGTAGAGTTCTCAGAGTAAGCTGCAAAATACTGTACGGGACTACTCCACTATCGTTGAAAAAAACCTACGACTTTCTAATTATCAACTATGAAATTCTACAGTATTGGGTCAATGACCTCAAAAAATTAAACCCCAAAATACTGATAATCGACGAATGCCATTACATTAAGAACCATAAAGCACAGAGGACAAAAGCTGTTCGTACACTAAAAGACATCCCCTATATCATAGCTATCAGTGGAACTCCTCTAACCAATAGACCTGCTGAACTATACAACACAATTCATCTTCTCCGACCAGATATATTTGAAGCAAAACTTCCCTTCACCATCAGGTACTGTAATCGCAAATGGACCCCGTGGGGTTGGGACATCAGTGGAGCAAGCCATTTAGATGAACTCCACACAAAACTCAAATCGACAATGATGATAAGAAGGTTGAAAAAGGATGTACTAAAAGAACTACCAGACAAAATTAGACACACCATACCCCTTGAAATAGAAAGAAAAGAATATGACGAAGCAGTTCACAACTTTGTCAAATGGTTGTCCAAAATATCTACAGCCAAGGCCAAACGTGCAGCCAAAGCAGAACAATTGGTTAAAATGGGATACCTAAAAAGATTAGCAGCAGAACTCAAGATGAAATTAGTAATATCTTGGATAGATGATTTTTTAGAAGAAACAGAAGGTAAAATAGTTTTATTCTGTTTTCACAGGAAAATTATAGACATTCTTTACGATAATTATAAAAAGACTTGTGTAGTAATAGATGGAAGCGTAACAGGAATAGACAGAAAGAAAGCAGTTCGCAGTTTTCAAAAGGATAAACGAATAAGAATATTTATAGGAAATATCAAGGCAGCAGGAGTAGGCATAACATTGACAGCGGCAAGTTCCTTAGCTTTCGTAGAAATGGATTGGGTACCCGGGAACCACACTCAAGCTGAGGACCGTATCCATAGAATAGGACAAAAGAACACTGCTAACATCTATTACCTTATTGCCAAAGATACAATAGAAGCAGCACTGTGCAAAGTTATACAGAAGAAACAAAAGGTACTTGCAGCTACATTGGATGGTAAGACAAAAGTGAATGAGCTCAATGTGTTCGATAGCTTGTTAAAGGAAATACAAATTAGAAACCGTCTTTCAGGGAAACATTTGAAAGGAGAACAATATGAATAGAAAACTATTCTACATCTTAACAATAATTTACGTTGCAATAGCCACTATGACAGCCATCCTAATGACTCCCAATGGAGATTTTTTAACCAGGGTAATAGGAATCATAACAATTGATACGTGTATTGTGCTGCTTTCCGTAGCAGCTACTAAGGTATTACACAACAAATAATGAAGTTCACAGACATCCTACAAGAACTTAATATAGAATATAAAACAGAGGGCCATCATCATTGTCGTCCTGGATGGATAAATCTAGACTGCCCCTTCTGTGGAAAAGATTCTCACAAATGGCACTTAGGCTATTCCATAGAAAGCAATTTCTTTCATTGTTGGAGGTGTGGATTCCACTCTATCATCGAGACCCTAATGGAAATAACAGGATATTCTGCTACCAAGTGCAAGAAAATCCTCAAAGATGTAGAATATACAGAAGTCAAAAGAGAGAAACCTAAAGGTAAACTCATACTACCAAAAGGAATAGGGAAGCTACAGAAACCACACAGACGCTATCTTCGCAGTCGAAGATTCAATTGGAAAAAGATACAAAACCTATGGCAAATATCTGGTATAGGAATAGCAAGCAAGCTACCTTGGAGGATTTTTATTCCCATTCTCCACCACGGGAAGATGGTTAGTTGGACCACACGTTCTATTTCTAACAGTAATATGGTCACAAGATATATAAGTGCTTCTTTGAAAGAAGAATCTATACCTCACAAATCTCTCCTGTATGGAGAGGACTATGCACAAAAGACCATCGTCATTACAGAAGGACCATTCGATGTTTGGAAAATAGGACCCGGTGCAGTAGCTACACTAGGAATAGGATACTCCCTAGAACAACTACTCCGAATGACAAAATATCCAAAAAGAATGGTTTGTTTTGACCACGAAAGAATTGCTCAAGAAAGAGCAAAAAGATTGTGCAACGAACTTTCTGTCTTTCCAGGCAAAACCTTCAACATACAATTAGATGCAAAAGACGCAGCCTCGGCAACCAATAGGGAAATAGAAAGAATACGAAAGGAGATATTATGAATTTACCTCACATAGTCATACCTTCCTATCCAGGAAATGACAGAATCACAAGAAAATTCAGATTCGAATCGCACATCAAACAACGAATAAGATTAAAAGAACTCTTCGGAGATGAATTTCATATTGTTACCCACGCTTGTACCTATGACCAAAAAATGAAAGACATATTCAAGCAACACGGGTTCGAGGCAGTCTTCCGAGAAGAACGCATGTATAAATGGAGGAAGATAAACGAAGTCCTTAAACTTCTATATAGAGAAAAAGATAAGGCTATTCTATTCATGGACGATGATGTACTTCCCTACGAAAAAACCAACGTTCTATTATACCAAAACACCATCCCAAAGATAAAAGATATCCTCCGAAATCCTCAATCGGTACCAGCCTCCTGCTGCTTCTTCCACTGCTACGGGCCAAAGCAATATCTATACACGCACCATCTCGAAAGTCTATATGAAAAGGATGAGGACTATAATAGATGTCGTGTGTCTGCTACAGGGTGGGCTATATTCATCAAATCCGACCTAAACATACCCTATGAAGATGAGGATGTGGCAGACCCCGAGTACGGGTTTGAATATCCTCTAGACGACTTTGCCCTTAGAGCCAAATGTATCGCCCACGACATACCCGTTGTAGAAAATCATCACATTGCCTTCGAGCGAATGAAAGATAACGAAAGAAGTACCACATATGGTAACTCTCCTCAAGGAGGAAAAGTAACAAAAAAATCTGTGGTGGATACAAGAAATGCCCACTGGAAGAAGTGCTTAGAAATACTCAGAGCATATTGGGCAAAACGATACCCTAACCACTTCTTCTATCTAGGCAAGACCAAGCAATTTAGAACCATTCTAACCCATTCTAGATTAGGGCATCGAATAAAAGGTATAGGCAGACTTGATATGATACTACTCACACAAAAAAACACAATGGAAGAACTCTGTAAGAAAATAGAATTAAGTAAAGACCGAATCGATAAGCATTTATATCACATCAAAACAAACCACAAAGACTTCTGTATAAGATTTGAAAAAGGAAAATATGATATTATTCCAACGAAATAAGACAAAAAGAAACGATAATATAATAGAACAAGAAGCTAAGGAGACTGCAGGTAATTCATTTATTCCTGCGACCGATTATTGCTTGTAGTCTCCTCTTACAATTATTTTCTTAGAAATATATTGTAAATCAATGATAATATTATATAATAAAAATAAGAAAGTATTAAAATTGAAAGAATATTCCCAATCCAAAATACTTTTTTGTGGGACTGCTAGGTGGTTTTTCTTGAATACTCTTATATCTCCTAGCAGTTCCTTCTTATCATAAAGGATTTAAAATGAATATAAACATCCAATATCGACCTATCTCTATACCAAAAGCTACGATAGATAAGATAAGAGAAATAGACATTACAGGAATAGATGGAGTAATTGGACTCTATTGTTTCTATTACTACACTGCTGTCTGGCAAAACACATATCAACCTTATTGCACAACAAGATACACTGCTAAGGCCTTAAAAATATCAGAAGCCAAAGTTCGCAAAAACAAGAAAGTCTTATCGCAAATAGGCTTGATTGAAGATGTATCTACCCGAAACAACAAAGGAAAGATAACCGGAAATTACATCAAGGTAAGATACTATCAAAAAGGCCGGACTACAGGAAAGGCCGGACTACAGGAAAGGCCGAAGTCCGGCAACCAAACTATAAATACTTACAGTACTAATAAGAGAAATACTAGCAGAGATAATACTGTCGTCACTCAAAAGAGAGTGGACGACCAAGATATATTTTTTACGAGTGCTTCAAAATATTTATATAAAATACTCGACAAACATAAGAAGGTAAAAAAGAATACCAATATGAAAGAATGGATACGTCAACTCAAACTATTGCACACACGAGATGGTATTTCAAAGAGAGTAATTAAAACTACATTGAAATGGTATATGTCTCATTTCGGAGATCCATATGTTCCTATAGCTGAATCAGGCAAGGCTTTTAGAGAGAAATTTATTAGAATATTAAATGCCATAGAAAGGTCTGGTCAACAAGAAAAAGGGACTGGAGATATCAAAGTCGAAACGTACAAAAAGGGAAGTACAACAACGCACATTTTAGACTACGATTGATAAAAATATGAAAATAGAGAAAAAAGAGAACAACGAGGAGAGGTCTATCCTAATTGGAATGATTATTGATAGCACCGTCCTCGGTCGTATCAGTTCTAAGTGGGAACGAAATATGTTCAAGAGTAGGTGGGCAAATATAATAGCTAATTGGTGTATTTCTTTCTATCGTAAATATGAAGACGCTCCAATGAATCAAATAGAAAGTCTATTTGAATCCTGGACCTCCGAAACGAACGATAAAGAGTTGATAAAAATTATAGACAAGTTTTTAAGTTCCTTGTCTGAGGAATATGAAGAACTACAAAAAGAATCGAACAGCGACTATATCATAGATGTAGCAGGAGATTACTTTAATCGCGTCAAGGTAGAGAGATTAATAGATAGTGTGCAAGGAGATATAGATAGAGGCAAGGTTTCAAAAGCAATTAATCGTACCACATCCTTTAACCAAATCGAGATGGGTGTGGGTCAAGGAATAAATATACTACAAGATGCAGAGGCTATTAAAGAAGCCTTTGAAGAGAAGAAAATTCCTCTTATTAAATACCCAGGCGATCTAGGAGAATTCTTTAAAGGCACCTTAGAAAGAGATTCATTCATATCCTTTATGGGCCCAGATAAGGTGGGGAAGTCTTTTTGGTTGATAGATATAGCCTATAGGGCCATGTTAGAAAGAAAGAAAGTCGCTTTCTTTGAAGCAGGAGACATGAGCCAAAACCAGGTAATGAGAAGATTAATGATTCGAACGGTAGGAAGACCTTTATTTCCAGGTAAGATTACTTATCCTGTTCGTATAGGAAAGAGAAGGGATGGAAGAATAAGGGTCAAGACGGATATAGAAACAGTCAAAGGTAGGATTTCTTGGAGGGATGCTCTAAAAGCGTGCAAGGAGGTAATGCGAAGAAAGATTCGGTCTAAGAATTCGTATTTTCGTTTATCCTGCCACCCTAACTCTACTCTCTCTGTTGAGGGTATTCGAAGCATTATCCAAAATTGGATAAGAGAAGATTGGATACCGGACGTCGTTGTAATAGATTACGCAGATATCCTCAACATGGATTATTCAGGAATAGAGGGAAGAGACAGAATAAACGAGACTTGGAAAAGACTACGTTCACTATCCCAAATATTTCATTGTCTTGTTGTGACGGCTTCTCAAACGAATACAAATGCATATAAAACAGGTATTATTACTAGAAGTAATTTTAGTGAAGACAAGCGAAAGCTTGCTCATGTGACAGGCATGGTGGGTTTGAATGTGACAGAAAAAGAGAAGGAAATGGGTATAACCAGATTAAATTGGGTAGTCCTACGCGAAAGGGCTTTTGGTGTGGGTAAATGTGTGTATGTAGCGGGGTGCTTAGATAAGGCTAATCCTGCAGTTAGGTCGATGTGGTGAGAATATGAAAAAGAAACTAAGAATAAGAAGAAGAAGAGGTTATCGTTTTGAACTCAGTCCCCCTCATAATGTATTTGCTAAAAGAAAGTATGAAGGGAGATGCAGGACAGTTCGAGAGTTCGTAGAGGATCTTTTATCAAACGGAAGGACTTCAAAAGAAGTCTTAATAATAGCCAAAAATACACAGTGGGCATCTAATATCGAGGAGATTATTCTAATTCTTAAAAGTTTTTCTAAAAATCTCAAAAAAAGATTTCAAATTATAGACAAAAAAGACGATAATAAAATATAGAATAAATAAGTCAATTTAATTTCTAAGGAGAAAATAAGATGAGACTAAAGATCAAAAAAGAGACAGTGGTAAAGATGTTTGTAGGATTAGGGTTCAAGACAGCAGATACCTGGGACGAAGAAAAACTATTGAAAAAGGTCAAGCAACTCCCAGATATTCTGGACGATTCGAAGATAGATGGTATAGAAGATCCTAAAATAGAAAGAATTCTAGAATCGGTCTTGGACGCCGACGAAATAATCTTCAAGGAAGAAGGGGAGCCAGAGAGCTCTAACGAAGAAGTTTCCAATGAGGAAACAGAAGAAGAAGACGCCGATGAGGAAGCAATTGAAGAAGAAGACGAAGACGAGGTGGAAGATGCCGAACCGGAAGAAAACGAACCCGAATCGGAAAAACCAGAAACAAAACAACCAACAAAAAAGACAAAGAAAGGAATAGGAAAAGATGCTTTCGGTCGTCGATTAGGTTCTCAAGGAGCCCTAATAGATGAACACATTAGCAACGAAGGCAAGACTATAAAGGAAATCGCAGAAGCAACCGGCCTACCAAACGGTAGGGTAAGTACTCATCTGCGAGACCTACTGTCCAAAGGCTTCCTGAAGAGAGACGACGACGGTAAATATAGTATTCATGTCGTAGAAGTAGAAAAATAGAACATGGTGTTGTTTGGGCGGTTCTTAGGGCTACGAAGAAGGTTGGAAAGCTCTACCCGCCCAGCACTTTCCTTGTCTAGGAGAATAAGATATGTTCAAAGTAACAAAAAGAGTAGAAATAGCAGGCTCCCATTCTCTTACACTTCCTTACGAGTCGCCGTGTTCTAGAATACATGGCCACAACTGGATTGTAGAGGTAGAA
>Ga0210003_1001155_pt1 | contig 23447 bp, 14 predicted proteins | sample LantaG_FD_182804 | JGI IMG/M metagenome (GOLD analysis project Ga0210003, IMG submission 182804) | Deep subsurface microbial communities from Baltic Sea to uncover new lineages of life (NeLLi) - Landsort_02402 metaG (SPAdes) (version 2) | ecosystem: Environmental > Aquatic > Marine > Oceanic >... | reverse complement strand
GAACCCCGCAATCCTTGCCAAACCTCCTGTTATAAGGGGGCGTTCCCTAACACAACGCCGCAATGATTTAACTAACATAAACAATGGATGCGTTGCCAGGAAATATTCACCAACCCCATGTCGAAAGCGAATCTTCAAAAAACCTTTGGAATGTCCGGTTCCAACAGACTTATTATGGATAACAACCAAATCAGGAAACGACCAACTCTTCCAGCCATTCATCCGAGCCATAAAACAGGCACAAGTATCCTCTCCTCCGTATTTCATCGGCACAAATCCGCCAATCTGCTCAAAACACTCTCGCCGGAACACCTGGATCGCTTTCGGTGTTGACCGCCGGTCATTCAATACTTTTCGCAACTTGCCATTGACAAGGTCCTGATACACCCCCGAAGCCACGCCCAATTTATCGTCTTTACTGAAACGATCAAATATTCTTTCGTAGTAATCATCAGGCAAGCTGATATCCGCATCCAATACTGCCAGGAAATCATATTTAATAGCCTTGACTTGTTCGTACCCAGCCATTATCGCATAAACATTACTGCTGTAGTAAGTTTGTCCCATCTCCTTTTCGCGATAGAGATAACAAATCCAGTCGTGTTGTTCGGTGTATTTCCGGATAATTCCGGCTGTATCATCTGTCGAGCCGTCATCAACAATTATCCACTTCAGCGGAAGAATGGATTGAGCAAGAACACTCTCAATAGTTCGCTCAATATAAGCAGATTCATTAAAAGCTGGGGTAACTATTATATATTTTATGTTATTCTTTAACATGGGGTAAAGACAACTGTAATTTTTATCTACCCGTCAACTAAAAGCCCTTATGTCTTTCCTTTGAGCCACCAATATGGGACTCTGGTTAAAAAAAACAATGTTATCAGAACCCACGCTGACAGATATTCCAACATACGCTTATGTTTTTTGTAATACAACAACATACTCTTACGCCATTGTTTTACCATCGGTATCCTGACCTGCTTACTGCTGGCACCGCCAAGATGAATTATCTCCGCATCTGGAGTGAACACAACCTTCCAGCCAGCCTTTTTGAATCGATAACACCAGTCTGTTTCTTCAAAATACATAAAGAACTGTTCATCCATCGTACCAACCTGTTCTATAGCCTCCCGCCTGACAAGCATAAAACAGCCTGTTAACACATCCACCTCTCGCTCATCCTTACGGTTCCACCAAGTCATCTTTTCCCGCCCGAAAAACCTGCTGCGTGGGAATAACTTAAATAAATAAGTAACCCATAGAGCCATATTCAATATTGATGGAAACATAAAACAACTTAACTGCAATGTTTTATCCTCATTCAAGACACGACAGCCAACAATACCGGCTTCAGGATGAGAGTCAGCAAAAGAAATTGTCTTTTCTATCGCTTTATCTAGAACTATCGTGTCACTGTTGAGCAATAACACATATCGGCCCTTTGCGACTGTCATTCCCTGATTGTTAGCGGCGGCAAAACCTGCGTTGTCATCATTTTCAATCAGAACAACCTGTGGGAACATTTCCTTTATCACCGCAACAGAATCATCCGATGAGGCATTATCAATGACAATGACCTCAAAATCAATCCCATCCGTCTGCTGATAAACAGATTCCAGGCAATCACAGGTTATCTGAGCGGTGTTCCAATTGACTATAATTACAGATACATCCATAAGATCAGGCCAGTAGCTCACGAATATTTTTTTTCAACTGCACTTTGATATTGAAACGATCAATATCGACTATATTCTTCGGCTTTGCATCCGATAGAATTCGAGAGATAAGCGAAAAGGTCGAATAGCCCGAATAGATAAGACAATCACACTCCGCCAGAAGATACATATCCACCAGAGCTTCGATACCGTTTTCAATTTTATCCGGGCATCCCGTATTTTGATGCATCGATGCCATGCCTTCCGGGAACCATTTCGGAGTTGAAAACACATTATCGTATTTTTCACGATACCGGCAACCAACCTCTTGGTTATCGGTTGCCAAAAATATATGGGCATCAGGAAATTGTTTCAGGAATCTATTGAGTTGCTTCTCGTATTTAGCCAGGTTTGTTTTCCGATCCGTATAACGAATGTGAACTCCTATAACTTTCTTCGGCCAGCGTTTGGCCTTAAACTCTTCGATCCGCCGCCGAATATCCGCGTGCAGAAGCATTTTCTCGGTGAGCACCTTGCGAATAATACCATTACTATCGAGCCGCTCATAGCCTTCCAGACCCTCGTGCAGAAGCTTCTTCAGTTTTTCTGTCCGGCCTGTATAATACCAGAATATGACAATATCCTCATCATAATCTAACCTGCGAACATCAATAGAATACTTACGATGTATCCTGATACTGCTATGCTTTTCAGGGTCAAATCTGGAAATCATTTCGTTCATCGACTTATCCAAATGACCATCCCATATCGCAGGGTTGACCGTTGCATCATTCGGCAAAATCGTTTCCGGATAAACACCAGAACAATCGAAAAACTGCGAAAAAGTATTACTCCCATCATTGGAATAAGACCCATCCCGCCAGTCGATAATCGTCTTCTTTCCGGTAACCTGACCATAAAGCACCCCCGTAACAGCACAAAGCATGCGGTTACCCATGCCACCTTTGGCTTTGACAACAAGATATCTATTATTGCTCATAAGAACCTGATTATTCATTCCTGCACGCCACAACGACAGGTCATCATTAGTAACATCTCGCTACCGGAAACAGTTATCATCAGATTTTTAGTGATGATCCCAACTCTCTGCACAGAAGCTCGAATGAAAGCATCAGCCCGATTTGGGTTCTATCCTTGAATCCGTTGCTCATACTTTGCCTTACAAATTCCCTTAGATTGTCAGAATCATACAGAAAAGCACTGGCCATATGCTGCGGATCCATCAATTTCAAAACGCGGTCTGACGCAAGAATGCTCGTTATGGTTGACTGTACTCCGGCATTATCCGGACTAAACTTCTTCTTGGCCAACAGCGAAGTTCCTATTCTGCCCAGCAATTTCTTCGCAAACGCATTGTAGTAACAGATCACATGCTTGTAGTCACTCAGTCGCAACGGTCGGCCCGGCAAACCATTCTCCAACAATACCTCGCTATAGCCTGGATGAAATGTCTGCAAGGCTTGTTTAAACAACCTTGAGTTTTTCTTGTATTGATGTGGGGTTCTGAATGCAATATCAACGATGTCATTATCAAAATACGGTAATTCTTGACGATAGAAATAATTATTTAATGAGCAGCTTCTACCGATGCAACGCTGGATAGCGCCAGAAAAATAATACTTATCTAATCGCCATCGCAAGGGCTGCCCTTCGGTTTCAATAAAATACTTCTCAACGAGTCCCTGTATCAAGCGCTGGTAGTCGGACGGAAACTTTGCAGAAAAAACACCGGGTTCGCCGCAAACATTGTGGAGCATCTTGAACCTTATCAAGCGGTTCAAGTTTATTCTGCTTGCGGTGTTCGGCACCCCCTTAAAGAAAACATAATAAGAGCCTCGCAGGATTTCACCAGCAAGACCTGAAAGTGCCGAATCCCTGAGGTCCACCGATTGTCGGTTGCAGGAAGGAGAGGAAATGAGGTTAAGGCAGTTCACTTCATTATCGGTCAGTCTGGTGAGCAGTTCAAGGTCAGCCAAAAAAGTTTCGCCCAGATCAACCGCAGCAGAGAATACATGGTGGTCAAAGGACTCAACCGCCTTCAACTTCTCAGCTATTACCACTTCGGAACTATGCGGCTCCCCTATGGTCCAGGCATGAAACGCCTTGCCGCTAGCCAATGCACAAGCCAGATTCAGCCGGGAATCCATACCGCCGGTCAATTCCACCGATGTTCGTCCCTGGCCATCCAATCTGCGGCAAACAGCCTTTTGGAATGTATCCACGAATTCATCCAAATAATCGGACATCGGTTTACCTTGCTGTTCCTCAGACGACGGCGACCAGTAGCGAGTTCTGGTTACCTTACCTGCCTTAATATTAACACACATAGCACCATCAATCTTTTCGATTTCTTTAAAGAATGTGCCCTGGCCCATCAGATAACCAGCCATAAAATAACTGGCAACAGACTCTCTGTTCAGATGCACATTCATAGCCGATGCCAAAGCCAGCGATGAGGTTGATAATATGAAACAATCGGCAAGTTCCGTAATATAAATATGCTGAAGTCCCACCCGATCGGTTACTACATGAACGCTTTGGTCACGACCATCATAAACCACAACCACAAACGGGGCGCTAAGTTCGGTAATCGCATCGATGCCGCGCTCCAGATAATCTTCAAGAAGCCCACGGGTGTAATCGGACCCCATAACCCCCTGATATTTCTCGCCAAATGGATTGCCAATGCAGGCAAGCCAACTCTTTGAAACTGTATCTTGATAAAATCCTTGTGTTCTTGAATGCGGCAACCATAGTTTTGTCGCCTTGATAAAGCCTGTGCACACACTCTCACTTTTGGAATTACTCAATGGCAATTTCAACTGGCTAACCAGGCGACCATATACACTTTCATTAACCTGAGAGTTCGGAGTTTTACTGATTACCATCGCAAACGCAGTCATATTTTATCTTCCTGTAAAATCTCTCAATAAAAACGCATAATGTATAATTACCGATTAGTCTAATAGTTTACTTTCAACTATTTCGCTGATTATATTATTGTAAACTGTCTTAACGGTTTCCTGTGGCTCATTGATAAGCTGGTCCATCATTTTATATCCTTTCAGAATTCCCCTTAGTCTGTCCCTGCCGTATTTGCTTGTAATCCCTCCGCAATATAACAGTGTTTTGTACAACGCCCATTTCCTTACAGATTTGCGAGGTTTCGACCCGGGGACACAATGCTTACAAACAATATACACATGATTAAACAAGAACACGAATCCCATTTTAACGCCACTAATTGCTCGCTTGGCTGGAAACCTGTAATGACACACCCTAGCGTTATGAGTTCCCACCAATATGTAATCCTTCATAGGTTCAAAGCAAGCCTCAGCGTCTTCCCCTGCCGCCCAACCAATGAGTGTGCCCAATTCGGGAGCATAACCGTTTTCTTTGATTACTTCACTCCTGAATGTCATACACAGCCCACTCATAAAAGGAACCACTTTGGCATTCTCATCGGCAAGCCAGGAAGGTATTAAATGATGTTTCAGCAGAGATTTACCTAACACATAATTGGGGCCAGGAAAATATTTATTCTCAAATTTAGCTCTTAAATGAGTATTGTTCTGATTAATTTTATCATAAGTTCTTATTCTGAACGGAAAATCTTTTTCCAACAGACCTGGAGGCAATTGAGCCTCAAGCACCGCGCGTACACCTCCAATAACTTTCCCCGTATCTCTTTTGTATACTCGTAAAATAGATTCTGCGACTCCAGGCCACCAGAATGAATCATCATCCGGCAGAAACACAAAAGGTGAGACTACTGACTTCAGGCCGATATTTCGCTGAAGAGGGAGATTTGCTTCCGACTTATTAACGATAAATTCTACTTCTCCATTATACTTCCTACGCAAACCTTCAATATAATCACACACTTGATTGTGATTATCACTCGCATCAACCAGTATCAGCCTTTGTGGTTTTACTGATTGCTCAAGAATCAAAGGAAGCGAAAGCCTCAGCGCTTCCAAACGATTCAGGGTCGCAACTATAACATCATAATTCATCAGTCGACCTCATGTGTACATACTTTGAATAATTATAGCATTTTTATTAGGCACTCTATAAGCGTAACCATATCACACGTATTTGTTTAATACGACATCCTCAAACATTCGGTCCCATAACGGTACAATGTTTCTCGCACTAAATAACTTTACTCTTTCTTTACCGATTTTTGATAACTCTTCTCTTAACTTGCTGCTTTTTAACAAACTTTCAATAGCTTCTGTAAGTTTTTGTTCATTGTCAGGTGGAATTAGTATGCCATATTTTCCATCTTTCAATATTTCTACTGGACCCTCACATTCCGTGGCAATAACCGGCACCCCTAAGGCCATTGCCTCGCATACAACTAATCCAAACCCTTCATATCTTGAAGACAAAACAAATACATTACTCCTCCTTATAATACTATATGGATTATCAGCAAAGCCAGGCATTAATATACTTCCACTAACACCAATATCCTTAGCTAAAGCTACCAATTGTCGACGAGCTCCTCCTTCACCTAATATTATAAGTTTGAGTTTCATTCCATTCCTAATTATGTTAGCATGTGCCCGAATTAGCACATCAAATCCTTTTTGATAATGCAATCTACCGCATGCCACTATAACTGGAATCTTTTCAGAATAACTAGGGTTATCGTGAATTCGCTCCAGTGATTTGTCACGAATGTTTTCTATATCAATAAAATTATAGATCACCTGAATCCTATCGCTTTTGATTTTTGGACATAATTCTCTTGCACTTCTGCACACCGCCTTTGACACACATATTATTCCATTTAGTCGAGGATATATTGTTTTAAACAGAAGAGTATGAAACTGTTTTCTATGCTTGAGAAATTTATCCACTGCAATGTGCACCCAGCCTAATACGGGTTTTCTCCACAACAGACCTGCTAACCACGCGTAATATGTCGGCGTAAGTTCTAAGGTACCTACAATAATCTGGTATCTCCTAGCATAAAGAATTAATTTAAGTAAACAGATCAAATAATCATACTTGCTGCGAATTTTCTCCGTTGCAAATATAGCTTCTATATCACTAGGGATATCGTCTAATAATCGCCCCCTTTTTTCCATAATAAACAACGTCGGTTTAAACCTGTCCTTATTTAGATTTCTCACCAGATCTATTGTTAATCTTTCTGCCCCACCCCCACCCATATCTCTACATACAAATAAAATTTTTATCGAGTATTGCTTTTGTTGCATATCCTTCTATCCTTCTATCCAAATATCGATATGGGCTAAAACTAGCTTGTAGGTTGGCATATTGCTTTCCTATGGATCTAAATATGCAATTGTATCTTCCCTGCCATGGCCTATTCTATAGCCTTCTTGCATGAGCAAGGCTACACTTTCATCCCATTCTTTATTATTCAAATTAATATGTTCAAATTTTACAATATTAGGATGGTATTTTGATATTGACGCCATTTTAAGAATTTCATAATCATACCCTTCAGCATCAATATGTAATACATCGTAACTACCAATAGATGCTTTATCAAGAAGCGTAACAAAATCTAAACACTCAACAGATTCTTCAATTATATTTTCCTTTAGCCCTGGAAGCAATTTCGAAAACTTCAGTAAGTGATTTCTATCGAATGAAGCAATCCCATAAACCCATTCAGGATATGAATTGTTTCCTTTTCTCACTTTAAATAATGTTCGCCTGCCACATTTCCAGTCAAGAGCGACATTAAAATACATAAAGTTATCATAATCTTTTGTATTTTCCTTCAACTGTTCATAAATATCCTTTTGGGGTTCTAATAATATTCCTTTCCAACTCAATTTAGCTGCTACAGGAAGAAATGTTTCAGCAAGAACGCCATCATTGGCACCTACTTGAATAAATACCACCGTTTTTTTTCGAGTTGATAAATATTCTGCAATTAATTCGATTGACAATTCCAATCTCTTTTGTGGATTCCTACTCAACGTAGGAGGTGTCCGATAAATATCAACATAGAAAAAATTCATAATCTTTCTTATTATTGTTTTCATCTTTTTACCTTCTTAACATTGACGGATATTCAACGGTACAAAACCCAAACATCATAAAGAGCATAGTCATAGGCTGGCCGAACAGGGATACAGAATTAAATGCTAAAAGCACCCCGAATAATCCGCCAGCTACACACCATATAAGCCACTGGTCAGATTCATTGTTTATCTTCCAAAAATCTTTAAACAGATTCTTGATGGCTACTATGATAACTGCGCAAAACGGAATAAAGCCAATCAATCCGTAACGGCATAGCTCTAACAGATAATGATTGACCATATCAGTACCTGTTCCGACATTGATGATTTCTCCCCAGCCAGGATCATCAAGTCCATAGCCCGTCAGCCAGTGGCCGCTCATGCCACCTTCGAAAAAAGCCACTTCAAATAACCTGCTGCGATACCAAGCTGTTTGAGCGTTAAAAGTGAATCTGTCAATAACATCGTAAAAATGCCTATTGCTTATAAATTCCACCACTCCGCACATAATTATTATCCCGACTATAGCTTGTTTCCAGTAAAGCCGGTATTTATAGAAACCGATAAACACTAAAGCCCCCGCCATAGTAAGCAGGCCGCCGCTGGACATCGAGAAAAATGAACCCAGAAGCATTAAAGCGATTAATATCTTATAGACAAATGCGTTTTTGTTTACACTTTTCACTAAACCCATACATACAACCCCCGTCATTCCACAGAAAACACCAAAATATATAGAATGTCGAAATGTCGCCTGTGCCCTGTAGAAAAAATTCAGTCTTATTTGGGGCGTGCCAATGTTACGCCCTAAATCTAACAGATTGCGACCCGTTAATGATTCAAAACCGGCAAATATTGCCAGAATTCCAGCCGACCAGGCAATAGCTTTCAATAACGTAATATACTGCTGCTTGCTTGTAATTATAATCCGCACGGCAAAATAAGGCAGAGCCATATCAAAAAAATCTCCGCTGCGATTTTCAATCAGTTTCATAGCTGGTATAGTAGTGAATCCGGCGACAATCTCTGCCGCAAAAAGGATAACTACAAGTCTGTCCAGCCAGATAACTTTAAAATGATTTACCAGATTAGTGTCTAACAATACCCTGGCAAATAAAGCTATGATGACGATTCTGCCAACCGAAAAATCGATGGAACCGAGACTGACCTTTCCTACACAGTAGGGAAACCACATCGACAGGATGGCATATACTGCCAGACCTAGAATCGGTCGCAGGAAAAAAACTATAAGGCAGCCTGCGATTGCAATTATAAATGTTATAGTTTCCAATCTTATTTATTTCATTATTAAGGTTTTCTGCCTACGCAAATGATCTGTGGGGCGATAAAGTCTTTAGCCAGGCCAAACAGGCAAGCAGAGATTATTTTTCTCCGACGTAGAAACATTTGATAACTGATCCCTACTGGCTCTAAACCTATCTGTTTGAACCAATCTAAAACCATCTTTCGTGTAGTAATCCTGACATGAGTGCGATCTAATATGCCAGCGTCACTATATCTTAAATGTCCGCGAATGAACAGTTGCCAAAATATTGAGTAATGCCGAAAATTTGGCACACTTACGATGACAGTTCCATTGCTATGTAAATTTTTTATATGATTTCTCAGGACATTGACCGGATCTATTAAATGCTCTAAAACATCGGCATAAATCAAGCAGTCAAATGAATGGCCTATCTGACTTACATCTATCTCCAAAACATCCCCTTCCAATACGGTTATCCCATTCTTTCTGGCTAGTTCAGCAGCTTGCGGTTCTATTTCAATACCTGTAACCTCAATATTACGTTTTACAAGCTCCGCCTCAGTTACGCCACTGCCACAGCCAACCGACAGCACATATATTACATCTTTTGGTATCAGACCCAAAATATCATGCCGTCGAGAATAATTGTAATGTGATTTTTTTTGGTTCAATAGCCCCTCAGCTTCCAATAATTAATATAGCGTAATATTAAGTCAAAAGTGATTCATTATCAACTTCTTGAAAAGGTTTTACAAAATCATGTAATTCCGCTTTTAGATCTTCGATAGTTATATTCCACCATTTCTCTCTCTTAAGCTCTGCTATAATTTTTTCAGGAAACCGATATTTTATCAATTTCGCAGGATTGCCCGCTACAATCGCAAAATCCGGGACGTTCTTTGTAACCACCGCCCCTGCTCCAATAATAGCTCCATCGCCGATTTTATTAACACTCGGGAGGATAATTGCATTGCAGCCAACCCACACATCGTTACCTATTGTAAGTTCATTAACTCGATTGAGTTGTTTGTCAACATATCCAAATAAAGGATTATAAAAAAAAGGGTGTGTTGATTTACAAGTTGTCGGATGGTTTTGACCAAGAACGCGTACACCAGTTGCAAAAGAACAATATCTTCCTATTTTTGTAAAAGGCGCGATACAATCCGGTTCGAAACATCCACCATAACTATATAATCCAATATCAATGTTATGATAATCATTAAAAATAGATCGTAAAGTATCTGAATACATTTGGCCATTTTCAGATTTTATACATATCCTTAAAAGAATTTTACGTAATCGCCGTATTCGGATGGAATATAATTTGTGTAGTATTTTAAGCATTTATATTGACAAACAAACCACAATACTTTTGAACAAATTTATTGGAAAAACGATAATAAAATCACAACGATAAGACTTAACGTCATCCCTGGTAACAAAGAATATAAATAGTCGCCGATTTTCAATCCAATCAACTTATGTATTACAATGACTTGTAAACACAATGCAATGAAGTTTGCCAGAAGCACAACAGATGCCGCTCCTGTGAGGTCAAATAATCTGACAGCAGGGTATATTAATACAATTAGAATAAGTACGCAAGAACCAACGAAAATACGATGTTTTGCTGGATGTCCCAGACCAAGAAATAGGTTCGCAAATATCGTGCCTTGAATAATTAGTATCACATATATGCACAACAATGAAAAGGACACTGCAACGACTGAGTATTGCTCGCCATAAACTAAAGATAATATATTCTTGCTGTAGATTATCACTAGTGTTACCAATGGAACAGCAAACAACATTGTAATTTTTGTAATTCTAAGAATTGCCTTACAAAGAGCCTCCTTATTATCCTGCTTTTCGGCAAACGCTGGTAATAAAATTGGTGAGATTATACGACTAAACAGATCCTGCGGCGACCGCGCCAGGACCAAAGCCATTCCGTACATGCCAACTAAATCAGCAGAAATCATTTTGCCAGCTACCAGCACATCGATGTTAAATGCTATATATGTCAAAACCGGCAATCCCAGCATTCCACGTGCGAAGCGGTACAGATTCTGGAAGCTTTCTCTATCGTAACTGAGCCGGGGCCTGAAAGGGCAGAAAATGTGGGAACTCATACACGCTATGAGAATTGAACTGACATGCCCGATTACTATTGCCCAGACATTTCGCATAGTAAAGGCAAGGATAATGGTTAGTATAATTCCCAGTATCCCACTACCCTGCTTGATTAAAACTGATTTGCCAAACTGAAACTCTTTTTCTAATACATGGATTCTGGGGCTGACAAACCCGCCAAAGAGAAACACCAGAAACATTGTCCGCACCATTAAAACCAGTTCCGCTTTTGAGTGCAGGGTTAGAAGTTCCGGTTTATCGAAGTAAAACCCGCATATCCACGGCGCTACGATAAAGGCAACCGCATACAGCCCGATCCCCCGCAGACTTTGAAACCACCAGGCCATATTGAGGTATTCGGCCTGTGCGCCTTTTTTGTTCTGGATAACCGACTGCTTTATGCCAACTTCTGTTAAAACGCTAAAAAGCTGCGTCATGCTCAAAATCAACACCATCAGTCCCATCGCTTCGGGCGCCAGCAGACGGGTCAGGATCATCTTGCTGGCAAACCCAAGAAACTTGGCAATGAAAGCTCCTGTTCCTAAGACAACACTGCTGCGTGCACAGCGGGCCTTGAGATTGTCACCTCGGAATTGGTTGGCTATGGCGACAATTTTTTTCTTCAAACAGAAAGGTTCCTTCAATTTGCGTGTGCATAGAACATATTCAATAAAACACTTTTGACACTGACATCAATCTGGTTAATCTCGTCTATATTTCTTTTTGGGACAGGATTTACTGGATAATACAGGATAAGTCTAAAAAATCACGTTAATCCTGTTATCCCGTACAAATAAAAAACAGCCAAAGGCGCAAAAACCAACCTCTGCGCCTTTGGCATCAAATGCTTTACAATACTACCATCGCCGTATTAGACGCTTCGCTGAATTAGTTGTCAGAGGTCAGATAGTCAACTAAGTTGGTGTTAAAGGTAACAGATTGCCAGCGGTGCTGGCGTGAAAAGTTAAAGGTAGGCCGACGGTGTCGGCGTAACGAGTAGCAAGTAACAGATTGCCAGTGGTGCTGGCGTAACGGGTAACAAGTAGCAGGTAGCAATAAGCAAAGCTCCCCAGCCGCCAACTTTTCAGCCGATGGCTGAGGGCTTATTTCTTTACTTCTTCTTACGCCGTTATTGTTGCGCTGATGGTTTCTGACCAGGGGCCTTTATCGCCGCTGCTTTTGACCCAGCGGAGCATATAATGGGCGGTTTTGCCGCCGTCGCTACCGTCGAATTCGGCAGTGTACGGACTGGCGGTATCCAGCGACACAAAGCTAAGCTCATCGGCGCTAGCCGGAGCAGGCTCACCGACAGCAGTAACCTTGACCCAAATCTCACAGCCCATAACGCCGGCGGGCTTGGCACGCCTGGTCGGGGTCGCCTCATCGCTGAACCGAATCTCATGCCGCAGCCGCTGGCTGGTATCGACCACGCCGACCGGTCGGGTCGTAATATCACCAGCGGTTGCAGTGCGAACTCTGTCGGGAACGGTAATACCCAGTGCCGCCCGCTCGGTGTCATCGACAGCGGACGAGGCCTGAAGCCGCTTTACCAACGCCCTCACCAACGATTCCAGCGTGTCGCGACTGTCATCCTTTGCCTGACGAGCCGATTGAGCCGTTTGCTGAGCGGTAACATTAGCCGTCATTTTCGTGTCAAAATCTGTCTTGCCAGCCGATATCGGTATTATATCGGGTGGTGCAATACCCAACTCGGCGAGATGGGCGTTGGCATAGGTAGCAAAGTTGTTCACCCACACCTGAAATCCTGTGTCTGAACCTGGAATGTAATCTGCCATAATCAAATCCTTTCAAAAAAAGTTAAACATTGTTGTCCCCGCCCATTGCGGAAAGCATTTTTATTAGATAGTCAGATGTCTGACTTCTGATTTTGACTGATAATCTTTGTTTTTATGCTTAAAACGCCGTTTTGTAATTCCGCCGAACATCGCCGGAGGTCCGCAGGTCGTTGCCGGACTTCCGGAACTCATCACCGGACACCCGCGATCCAATAATCGCGCCTCCGCCGATCACCGCCGGAGGTCCGCAGGTCGTTGCCGGACTTCTGGAACTCATCATCGGACTCCCGCAATCCAGTAGTCGAGCCTCCGCCGACGATCTTCTGACATCCGATGTCTTAATTCTTCCTTTGTTTCCATGTTTCAGTGGCCATTTCTCTTAGTCATCAATATTCAGCCACTGATACATGGATACACTGATACAATATAATCGCTCAATTATTTCTATGTTTCCTCGTCTCAGAGTTTCAGTGGCTTTTCTCTTAGCCATTAATATTCAGCCACTGATACATGGATACACTGATACAATAAAACTGCTGTTACTTTTCTTCGTTTCCTCGTCTCAGTGTCTCAGTGGCAATAATCTCTTTAATTTCCTGTTTCCTGGTTTCAGTGGCCATATTATTTCTTATATAATGCTCTGCGTTTTATGGTCAATTTGTGTCCGAAATTTATCAACAGGCCGACTTCGATACCTGTTGCTTTCAAATAGTTATATAGCTGGGCATAATGAATATTTTCAAGTTGGGTACATGCCTTTAATTCAACAATCACCTTATCAGCGACAATCAGGTCAGCATAATATTCGCCGATTTCATTGCCATCATATTTGACAATAAGCTGCTTTTGTGATTCGACTTGCAACCCCTTCTTTTGAAGTTCGATAACCATGGCATTTTCATAAATCTTTTCCAGGAAGCCATAGCCCAATATGTCATATACTGTAACAGCAGCATTATTAATCAAATCTGTCAAATCGCTGTGCTTATACTCATTGCTATCATACATCTGTTTTTATCCAAACAATTTTTTAGCCACTGATACATGGATACAACTGATAAAATAAAATGTCTTAATTCTTCCTTTGTTTCCACGTTTCAGGGTTTCAGTGGCCATTTCTCTTAGCCATTAATTCTTAGCCACTGATACATGGATACACTGATACAATATAATTTCTTAAATTTTTCTTCGTTTCCATGTTTCAGGGTTTCAGTGGCCATTTTTCGTAACCATCAATACTTAGCCACTGATACATGGAGACAACTGATACAATAAAATTTCTGCGTTCATCTTCGTTTCCTTGTTTCAGGGTTTCAGTGGCTGTTTTTCTTAGCCATTAATATTTTAGCCACTGATACGAGGATACACTGATACAATAAAATTTCTTAATTCTTCCATAGTTTCCACGTTTCAGTGTTTCAGTGGCTGTTTTTCTTAGCCATTAATATTTTAGCCACTGATACGAGGATACAACTGATACAATAAAATTTCTTAATTCTTCCATAGTTTCCTGGTTTCAGGGTTTCAGTGGCTGTTTTTCTTAGCCATTAATATTTTAGCCACTGATACGAGGATACACTGATACAAATATAATTGCTCAATTCTTCCATAGTTTCCTGGTTTCAGGGTTTCAGTGGCCATTTTTCGTAACCATCAATACTTAGCCACTAATACATGACTACACATATAGACGCACTCCGTCCCCGTCAGTTACATCGGTATTTTTCTGTAATTGCTTGAGTAAAACACACTTATCGACAAAATTGGTGGCTTAATTACCCGACCCCGCCCATGGCAGATTTTGCCTGAATTATCTTCTACCTCTTCTGCTCAGCAGCTTTGACTGTGCCATCAGAATTTGGGAAATAATCCAGGATCAAATCGGTAAAATCTTTCACCCCCGAGCGGGCAGAATTCTCCAACACAGAACTGACCTGGACCTGGGCCACGTACCGGGCCGGGTCGCCTCCAATATTCGGCGTCCGCCAGCCAACACCGGAAAAAACGCTTTCATCATCTGTCAATTGGCCGTTGACAACATAAAAGTTCAATATCAGCATCTCCTGGTAATTTGGAGCCGGCCGATGGAACCGGTGCAAAAGGCATGGTATCTCCAAGCCCAGCCTGGAAATCACCATTTTGTGATCGGTGCTGTCGTGTATCCAGCCATGGGCCGGATAGCACACCTGGGGCCGATGGCCCATCATCGTCCGCGGCCGGGCGGTATAGGCCACATAGATATTGACCCACTGGTTAGTTGCCTCGTTAATGTATAAACGGCTCAAAAAATCGTCGTTTCCAGCTACTCGCTGAACGTTTACCGGGATGGGGATTTCGCGGCCGATCCACTGGCCGACCTCCAGCGGAAACTCATTCAGCGGGACGGGCAAGGTTATAGGACTTTCAGTAATCCCTTGCAGATGCTCGGCAACGGAGTAGTAGGCGATACCCGAAAATATCAATAATACAACCGTAAAGGGCCAGAGCCACATAAAGGCCACTGGGCGAGTAGCGCTGTTTTTTTTATCTGACATTTTTTCTCCGTTTCCATTAATAGTTGTCAGAGGCTTTTGACTTACCCATCAAACTATCGGAAGTCCGATAACTATTCGTTTAGTAGCGGCCTAAAAAATATACTCCCAAAAGGGCAGTAAAGTTCGATAAAAACTACACATCCAAGACTATAATAATCGACCCTTTGTAGTGTTTGCTTGATTCCAAAAAAACCTTGAATACGTAACTACCGACCTCCATGTCCAGTATAATCAGTATAATATGAAAAACCCAACCTGTCAACCCACTTATGCAAATTTTCTCAGGGTAGCGAGAATTTACATAACATACGTAATATCAATAGATTAGCGGCAATTAGCGATTATTAGTGGTCAAAAATCTGTGTAATCCGCAAAATCCGTAGTTTACTACCTGGTTTGCATTTTTAATGTCTATGTCCCAGTCCATGGCAAAAAATTCTTCATTTTGAGTTTGCCAATACACGATTTATATATTAAACTGGATAAGCACGGTAATATAGGTAAAATTGACGCCAGCGTCATAAGTTCAAAGTGTCTTTGATTCTGTGCTAAAAACGCAGGTTTTAGTACGGTTTTTGGACTTTTGACGGGGCCATCAAAATTATGCGCTCGATCCTATTTGGTAAGTGAGGCAGGGGAAAGTAACAATGGCTACCAAAAAACAAATTCACAATTCACATCGGTTCTGGCTACCCTTTCTGCTGATTGCCTGGGTTATCGGCCCCAATATCGCCTCGGCGGTAACCTACTACGTAGCCACTAATGGTGATGATAACCACACGAAAGTGCAGGCACAGAATATAGGGACTCCGTGGCAAACCATCGACTATGGCGCATCTCAATTATCAGCAGGAGATACATTATTGGTGCGTGGAGGAACTTACAGAGAAGAAATAGGTATAAGTGTAAGTGGTACTGCTGAAAATCGTATTACAATAAAAAATTATCCAGACGAAACACCAATCATTGATGGCTCTGAAGTAGTAACTGGCTGGACTGCGTGCGAAGACGCTGCCGCCGCTGGAGGAAATGAGAATTGGGCGAATATCTATTATGCGTATCTCCCTGCGGAGACAACGCTTTTTACAGCGAATCTGTTCCAGAACAACGAAAGACTTGCGATTGCTCAATCTCCAAACCCGTCAGATGTATTTTATATTGATGACCACACCGAGCATCATGTTCTACAACCAGATGATGTAACAACAACCACAATTACAGATGCAAATCTTGCAACGTATGGTGGTTCAGACCTTGTCGGTTGTAGAATAACACTATGGGGGGGCAGCAATGAAATCTTTTACCCGCTCATAACAGATTATAATGTAGACACTACGACGATTACTTTTGAAGAAGTTAGTAGTGTTTATGAGGACAGGGACTCAGCTTACTCAATACTGAATTGTTTGGATGCCAATGTTTTAAGTAGGGAAGGTGAATATGTTATTAATGAAACCCCAGAAGGGGATGGTACACACAAGGTTTGGTTATGGCCTTTGGATAGCCAAGATTTATCAGCCACAGGTGAAGTTACTGTTTCACTGAATAGTGAATTTATTAAATCGAATGGATATGATTATTTTACTTTCGATGGCTTACACGTTACAAAGGGTATTAATACGGTTGTGGAAATTAAAAATGCCAATGGTATTACTTTCAAGAACTGCGAATTTTATAACTGCAAAGGTGGTACGAGTGCAGAGAATATGTTTTACACGGAGACAGTAACAGATTGTATTTGGGAAAACAACACATTATATAACAATCAAGGTCGATTGAGAGGATTAGTATCTGTTATTGGAAATAATATAATAACAAGAAACAACACAATAACTAATATCGGTGGAACGTGTATATGGTATGTTAATGTTGACAAGGGTCAGATAACGGGAAATACAGTTACTGGAAGCACTGGGAGCCACAGTAATGGACTTTCGGTTTATCAGGGATGCTCAAATATACTTGTCGCTTCTAATATAGTTATTAACTCTAACATAGCTCTTTCTTGGCAGGCGATGGAAGGGGATTTGATTGTTTACAACAATCTGTTTCATAACTGGGGCCTCGTCCAATATACTATAGCTAATTGGGGGAACAATACTAATGGAGCCGCCTTTTACCTATTGAATAATATAATTCTTGGCAGTTCAGCATCATCTAGCACTGCGACGCATGTGGGTTCTTTTCCTGGTGGAGAATACTCAATTAACAATATAATAGAAGGAGACATGGATTGGATGAAGGTTGTGGGAAGTGCTCCTTATCCTGAAAACTATGCAGTACGAGAAAACAATTTGTACACTGACTATGCTTGGTCACAAAAAGCAAATTTTGGATGGGTGTTGAGGGACAGCGAAATATTACAAACGGACGAGAGTACATTATTTAATGACCCCAAACCCAATACAGACTATACCACAAAAGTAGGGAGTCGGGGCATTAATGCAGGAACTGATATTTCAGAGTATCTTCCAACCGACACGTTTTCTGACTATAATTTTGGTCTGGATATTGCTGGCAATCCTCGTGTTTCTGGAACCATCGATATCGGTGCTTATGAATATGCTGCAGGCGTTCAGGATAGTATCCCTCCCGTTATCGAAACTATAGAAGTCCATTCTCCCGTAAATATTCTCTTTAATGAGTCGCTTGACGAAACAAGTGCCGAGACCATTTCCAACTATTCTATCAGCCCAAATATCACTATTAACTCGGCAACCCTGCAACCAGACAACAGAACAGTCGTCCTGGAAACCTCGGCCCATCAGGAAGCTATAGAATATACGCTAACGGCAAATGGTGTGAAAGATATCGCCGGGAACGCAACTTCGGGAGAGACAAAAAAATACTGGTATTCCGACAACCTGCCGGATGATTGGGAGATTGATCATTTCGGCGATATAAACCTCTATGGAGATGATGACGATCCTGACGGTGACGGTATCAGCAACCTTGACGAATACAACAGCGGCACTGACCCGGCTTCCTCCGCTAATAATGTTCCGGTAGCACAGGATGATAACTACAGCATGGGCCAGGACACTATCCTGACGGCCTCAGCCGCCCTCGGCATCCTGGCAAATGACAGCGATCAGGATGGTGACACGCTAACCGCCCTGCTTATCAGTAATGTAAGCCACGGCACGTTGATCCTCAATGCCAACGGCTCTTTCACTTACACGCCACAAACCAACTATAACGGTCTGGATGTCTTCACCTATAAAGCTAACGACGGCACTGCCGATTCCGTTTATGCCACAGTCCGTATTACCATCAATGAATCTGCCCCTGCCACTTATACGCTGGCTGTTACCACAGCCAATGGCACCGTTACCAAAACACCCAATCAGACGACATATAATGCAGGTGAATCGGTAACACTGCTGGCAACCGCGGCGAACGGCTACTACTTCACCTCATGGTCCGGCGATTTGACCGGCAGCACAAATCCAGCCACCATTACTATGGACGGCAATAAGTCAATTACGGCTAATTATCAAACCAATACCTATTCCCTGGCGGTCGCGGCAACCAATGGCACAGTCGCCAAGAGTCCCGACCAGGCCACTTACCAACACGGTGATACCGTAACGCTCACCGCCGCCCCAGCCTCCGGTTATCACTTTACCGGCTGGTCCGGCGACCTGACCGGCAGCACAAATCCAGCTACCGTCACCATGGATGCCGACAAATCTGTTACCGCTGGTTTTGCCGTAAATACTTACGGTTTGAATGTAACCGCGACCAACGGTTCGGTCAGCAAGACGCCCGATAAGGCCAGCTACAATCACGGTGACACCGTAACGCTCTTGGCTACCGCTAATGCTGGTTACAACTTTACCAACTGGTCAGGTGATTTAACCGGCAGCACAAACCCAACCACCATAACCATGGACGGCAATAAGTCAATAACGGCTAATTATCAAACCAATACCTACTCCCTGGCGGTTACGGCAACTAACGGCTCAATGACTAAAACACCTGATCAGACCACTTATAACCATGGTGACACCGTGTCACTCTTGCTCACTGCCGATACGGGGTACAACTTTGTCGGCTGGGCCGGTGATCTGGCAGGCAGTGACAATCCAGCCGCCATCACCATGGATGGTAACAAATCCATAACGGCCAATTGCCAGGCCAATACATATACCTTAGCGGTTTCGGCCGCCAACGGCACGATCACCAGGAGTCCCGATCAAGCCAGTTACACACATAATAATTCTGTTACAATGACTGCAACACCGGCTACAGGTTATCATTTCACCGGCTGGTCCGGTGACTTAACCGGCAATGCCAACCCGGTCACCATTACTATGGACGGTAATAAATCTATTGCCGCCAATTTCGCGGTTAATACCTACACCTTGAATGTCGCTGCTGCGACCAACGGTTCGGTCAACAAGACGCCCGACAAGGCCGCCTACAATCATGGTGACAACGTAACACTCTCGGCCACCGCTAATGCTGGTTACAACTTTACCAATTGGTCTGGCGATTTGGCCGGCAGCGTAAATCCAACCACCATAACCATGGACGGCAATAAGTCAATAACGGCTGATTATCAAACCAATACCTACTCCCTGGCGGTTACGGCAACCAACGGCACAGTCAATAAGAGTCCCAGCCAAGCCACTTACCAGCACGGTGATACCGTAACGCTCACCGCCACCCCAGCCTCCGGTTATCATTTCACCGGTTGGTCCGGCGACCTGACCGGAACCGCCAACCCCGCCGCCATCACCATGGACGCTGACAAATCTGTTACCGCTGATTTTGTCATAAATACCTACACCTTGAATATCGCCGCGACAAACGGTTCAGTCAGCAAGACGCCCGACAAAGCTGCCTACAATCACGGTGACACCGTAACGCTCTCGGCTACCGCTAATGCTGGTTACAACTTTACCAACTGGTCAGGTGATTTAACCGGCAGCGTAAATCCAACCACCATAACCATGGACGGCAATAAGTCCATAACGGCTGATTACCAAACCAATACCTACTCCCTGGCGGTTACGGCAACCAACGGCACAGTCAGTAAGAGTCCCGACCAAGCCACTTACCAACACGGTGATACCGTAACTTTCACCGCCGCCCCAGCCTCCGGTTATCAGTTCACCGGCTGGTCCGGCGACCTGACCGGAACCACCAATCCCGCCGCCATCATCATGGATGCTGACAAATCTGTTACCGCTAATTTTGTCATAAATACATACGCCTTGAATGTCATTGCGACCAACGGTTCGGTCAGCAAGACACCCGATAAAACCACATACAATCATGGGGACACCGTAACGCTCTCGGCTACCGCTAATGCTGGTTACAAATTTACCGGCTGGTCAGGTGATTTAACTGACAGCACAAACCCTGTCACCATCGCCATGGATGACGCCAAGTCCGTTACGGCAGTCTTTGCCCGTAAGAATCTTGACACAGATGATGTAACAGCACCAACCGTTGCCAATTGTTCGCCGAGGCCGGATTCGATTCAAGCTCCGCTGAATACCCTGACAATTCTGCATGTTGTTGACATTGGGGCTGGCGTGGACCCAAATTCGGTGGTGATTCGTATTCAAAACGATATTATTTATGCGGGCGGTGCGACCGAGTATGCCAGTGATCTCGGGCGATGTCGCAGAACGGGGACAAAAGCAGATTATACATTTACGTACCAACCCAAGGCTGTCTTCAATTACGATCAGACAATAAATGTTATGGTAAACGCTACGGACCTTGGCGGAAACCCAATGCCTCAATACGTTTATTCCTTTAAGACTGAGATGCGTATATTCGGCGGGAAAAGAATGGTTGGTCCCGATACCGCCAACTTACCTCAGGAACACGCGGCAACCGTTCTTGACAGCAACGGCAATATTTGGATAGTCTGGCAAGCGGGATCAACCGGCAGTAGAAATATTTACATCGCAAAACAGCCTGCAGGTGCGAACGCCTTTGAAAGCAGCATACAAATTACCGACGATCCCTACGACCAATGCAACCCAGCAATCGCAATAGACAGCAATGATAAGCTATACCTGGCCTGGCAGGATAATTCCAAAGGTAACTGGGACGTCTGGTTCTCCAGTTCGACAGATGGTGTGAACTTCTCGCAGGCTGTTAAAGTTGCTAATACAAATGCTAATCAGACCAATCCTGTCTTAGCTGTCGATTCTCACGCACCTACCCGGATTTATATCGCCTGGCAGGATGATCGAAAAGGCAATTACGATATATATATTGCTGCTTCCAGTGATGATTTTACCGATAAAGTCATCACTCCGATCGCCACCGACAGCGCCGATCAAACCGAGCCCGCCATCGCTGTCGATGCCGACAATACGGTTTACCTCATCTGGACTGATGCCAGAAATGGTTCAACCGATATTTACGGTGTCGCCTCGAATTACGGTTCGTGGACTAACGTGCCAATAGTTAATAACAGTCATAACCAAACCAGCCCGGCAATTGACACAGAACCGGAAGGAAACATCTTGCACTTGTTATGGGTTGACGATACTTCAGGCAATAAGGATATATACTACGGGGCCATTTCGGAAGCTCTGCCGGACAGTCCGTTGACTGGGATTAATATCGTTGACGACAGTTCCGGGGCAAACCAATCCTGCCCAACGATTACTACCAGTCTCGACAGCGACAACAATCTGAAGGTCTTTGCCTGCTGGCAGGATGATCGTAATATTCTTGAAGGCAACAATGATAGTGATATTTACTTTGCCGAGACGGAGCCGGTGGATCGGCTTTTAAATCCCGATTCGCAGCTCGCCTTTGGAACCAATATTTGGGTTACAGATGACGATCTCACTAATGCCTTTCAGTATCGTCCGGTAATGAACTCAAATATTAATGGCCATCCTTATATCCTCTGGTGTGATACCACCAATGGAACTGCCGATATCTATTATGTCGGAACCACTTTAATCAGTTCCGAAGCACTGGCAAAAAACAAGATCATCGCTTCCAAAGGCGGCTTTGTCGGCACTCGTCCGGATAATATTACCAGTGGAAATGATGTTAGCGTAGAAATACCTGCTGGTGCTTTTTGCACCGACGTTGAGGTGAGTATTCGTCGCATTGACAATCCACCATCTTCGGCGACAATGACAGCAATGGACATCATCTCCAGTTACGAATTTGGGCCCAGTAGCAGCATGGAATTCCCAAGACCGGTTACGATTACCATCCCTTATGCTGTTACAGATATCGGCGATGAATCTGTATATTGGTACAATATCCAGACAGGAAATTTCAGCCAATCGGGAGTATCAAATATTGAGCATATTATTATTTCACCAACCCTGCATGCCATACGCTACAAAACCACTCACTTTACCCAATATGTCGTGGCTCGAGAAAGCGAATCAAGCCAATTACCTGGCGGTGACGGTGGTGGTGGATGCTCCATGAGCCGTTACGGTTATGGCCAGGGCGCATTATACGAAATAATCGGATATTTCCTGCCTTATATCATGCTGGCCGTGGTATTATTGGTCCTTAAACAGCGTAATGCGCATAAATCGAAATCCTGAGTTAGAGACACCAGGCAAAGCAGAAAGTCCGGAACGGAATCGCAATGTTACGATCATCAGAAATAATACCGGTTTGTCATTATAAGGATCAAAACTGCCAGACTGTCTCGAACCGCATATTTGAGCTTGTTCTGGTAACTGTAACTGCGGTCTTGTTGATGAGTTTCCTGAAAGATATATTCATCGGCAGAATGGGTTGGCTGATCTTTCCTGCGGTTCTGGTTGGAGCTACTTTATTGCCGGCCGTCATAAGAGGTGAAAAATTCGGCGGAATTAACCTTAACCCGGACAAAATCGGATATTCTCTTAAACTGTTAGCTATTACCTGTCTGGTGGTTTTTCCCACAACCTTTGGCGGTTTATTACTGCTGCGGTTTTTTGGAATGAGCCTTCCTTTAATATCAATTATTAAAAAGGGTTCATGGATCAACTGGATATTGTATCAGTTCATGTACATTGCTGTGGCAGAGGAAA
>Ga0210003_1001153_pt1 | contig 23459 bp, 50 predicted proteins | sample LantaG_FD_182804 | JGI IMG/M metagenome (GOLD analysis project Ga0210003, IMG submission 182804) | Deep subsurface microbial communities from Baltic Sea to uncover new lineages of life (NeLLi) - Landsort_02402 metaG (SPAdes) (version 2) | ecosystem: Environmental > Aquatic > Marine > Oceanic >... | reverse complement strand
GTAAGGCTAAGAACGCCCACAGTAATGACCAGAGGAGGAATGGTGGTAAGTATGTGTTAGTATCAAATCTTTTTCTTCTTCTATGTAGCTAATTATTAATTGACATACTCCCACATCTAAAGAGCGTGGGATTCTTGGATACAAACGGGCAACGCTTCAAATGAAGTCTGACTTGACCTTTCCAATGAGAGAATGCCCTCTCTCAAAATATTTAACGCCGCATTTTTATCCCGACACTCTGAATATCCACATTCACAAACAAATACACGGTCTTTTAATTCCAAGTCTTTCTTTATATTTCCACAAGAAAAACATTGTTTTGAACTTGGAAACCATCGGTCAATTTTATGCACGACAGTTTTATATTTAGTTGCGATATGTTCGAGTTTAGAGAGAAACGCGGAATGCGATAAATCAGAAACTTTCTTGCCCCAAAGCCTTTTCATTGCTTCGATATTCAAATCCTCAAGCAAAATATACGAATAGTTTTTGCAGAGTTTATGTGCAAGTTTCCACCCGAAATCATCTCTTAAATTCGAGATTCTTTTATGAACACGAGCGACTTTTAATTTAGCTTTGTTTCGATTATTTGAACCTTTAACTTTTGTTGAAAGTTCTTTTTGTGCTTTAGCTAAATGTTCCTGATACTGCTTGAAGAATAAAGGCGAATCTACTTTTAGACCGTCTGAACCCGTTATGTATTGAGATAAACCAAAATCAATTCCGATTGCTCCATCACGAGTCTTAAAGGTGTTTGGCTTAACATCACACACAAAACAGATAAAGAATTCATTCATAGAATTTCTTTTTATTCTGATGTTTTTGACGTTTTTGTATTCCCTTGACAGAGAAAACTTAAATGTCTTTTTGATTGAGTTGATGGTTATTTGATTATCAAAAAGCTGATAACCCGACTGTTTAAAAACGATTGAAGTAAAAGATTTAGACTTTTTGAATTTAGGAAGTCTTTTTGCTTTTCCTTTGAAAAATCTTTCCTTTGCAAGAATAAATCTTTGACAAATTTCCTGCACGGTTTGAGAATTCAGTTTTAGCCAAAAAGGATTTGTCTTTCTCTTTTTAGCAATATGACTTTGAAGTTTTGTCGAACCAATGGATTTCTTAAACATTCGATAATAACGTCTGTCTAACGCAACTATATGATTCCAAATAAAACCTGCCGACGTGATAAGCACATCGAGTTCCTTTGTTTTCTTTGTTGAATACAGTTTGTATTTATACGTTAGCATTAGTTGTTTTCTTTTATTTATTGATGTATGTCAAATATCTAAGAAAGAAAATTCATCCAACGGTTAAAACTCGTTGGCTTTCTTTTCTAAAATCGTAATTTTTATTTAAGATAGCTATGATTTTTATGTAAAATTAAAACATGCCAAGTAGCAAGATGACCCGAGTGTGGATTTTAAGTTAAAGAAGCTATAGTTCGGCTTTTTCTCTAGCTCTTTTGGCCCCTTCTTTGGTTTTGAAATAGCCTAGACATTTCCTTTTCTTATTAACAGTTATATAAGCTTGCCAAGTCCCACTTTTCTCATGATAACAATATCCCTTTATTTTTCTTTTTGTATTTTTAGATAGATTTTTAATAAAGTCAATACCATATTTACAGTATCCTTTTTCTGCAACTATTCTAATATTAATTGCATCTTCTTTATTCTTAAAGAAACCAAGAGAGTGGATTTTACCACAAACGTTCATTCTAACTCTCCATTTGTTTGTTTTATTATCAAAAGTGATACCCTTCCCCTTTCTCAATCTTGGGCCGTCTCTCTGGTTGACTCTTTGCTCCTTAGAGGTTGCGAATCTACAGTTTTCAGGGGAATAAGGTCCATCGTTATCTATTCTGTCTATTGTGTGGCCTTTTATGTTATTTTCTTCAAACCACAATAAAAAGCCTATTGGGTCATTTTTCCAATCTTTACAAACGTATATTCCTCTTCCACCATAGTTCTTATATCCTGTAGCTTTTTTATTGTAACATCTCTTTTTAATTCCATCCCATCTTCTATATCCAGGATGTTTTGTTATACTAACATCATTATCAATCATTTTAAACTCAATATTCTTATATTTTCTTCTCATACACTTGCTTTCGTATATTACTATGGGTCATCAACATTACTACGGGCTATCAACTCTACATAGAAGGAGAAACATGGAAAAAGAAAGAAATTATAAAAAACACGAAGGATTAAAGAGAGTTTGTGATTTTTGTGAGGAAAGCTATTCTGTAAAAAATATTCGTCAGAGATTTTGCAAAAGAAGTTGCTACACTTCTTGGCATAGCCGTGATAAAAACAAAGAAAGCAACTCTAAGCGTAAAAACGATGGCAAATATGTTTGGAAGCACCTAAATTTGAGGTGCAATAATCCAAATTCGAAGTCTTATAAGGACTACGGCCAAAAAGGAGTTGAATGCAAATTCGAATCATTTGAACACTTTCAAAAGGTTTATTTTAGAACTGACACCTGTGAACAATGTGGAAGCCCATTAAACGACGACAATAGGCGAGCGGCAGACGGAAGAAACATTCACAGAATCGACTCTGCTGGACACTATGAAGAGTCTAACGTCATGATTATTTGTAAGAGAGATAACAACTACCTGGACCGAAATGACAAAAGAGGTTGGCTATAGGTTATCAGAATTGGAGGAGGGTAGCGATCCCTCCTCCTTTTCTTCAATAAATGAAACAGAATCTCCAAGCGTGATATCTAGGTTATAATCGCTTGGCACTTCAATAATAATATTTGAAGGCTCAGTCATATACTTGTTCATTCCAGCCTCCATATTGACGATCTGTATAACTCGATTTCCACTTAGAACATAAGCCGTAACGTCAAAAGATACATTCTTCATAGTCAAATTACGGATAGTGGTCATTCGAAGTTTAAATAGCAGGGGTTTTGCATCTACTCGGTCTGTCAACATATAACCCCTCATATGCTCCATACCAGTAGTTAGAACTTCTATGTCAGAAATAGAAGCTACAGTTTCGTCGTCTCTGATAAAATTAATAATCATTTTTAACCTTTTTCAATCTCATTTTAATTTACTAATAAATTCTTCTTGACTAGATATAATCTCGTCCTGCTTTTCTATACGAGAATAGAGATGTGAAACTACTTCTGCGATAGCAGTAACTTCGAACTCACTAGTATTAGAGCCTTTTTCAATAGCGTTAAATATAACATTAATAAGCTCTCCGTGACTGACAGGCATTGCTTGCATTTCTGTTCCTTCTAACTTTGTTCGGATATCGAACTGATTGACTGATTTAGTATAGCACGTTTTCCACGTTCCGCCAACGGGAATTTGTTCAGAATTGGAAAATTTCATAAGATATTGCTGTCTATGGAGTTATAAAAACGAAAAAAGCCTAGGTCTCACGCCGAGACCTAGGCTTAGGTATTAATAACAAATTATTACAGTTTAAAACTTACCGAATTAGATCAGCAAAGACTTCTACAGGATTTCCTTTATAGTTGTTTCTAACAATTCTAAGGATAGCACTAATGTCGCGTACTTCTAGGTGATCATATGCGTCATGCATATGTGCTTTCTTTACAACCCTTCTCCAGTTAATACCACTATCGTTAAGATCATTTAGAACAATTGCCGCTCTCTCAATTTGGTCTTCGTCTAAAACAGAGGAAAGAGATTCTTCTTTTTTCATTTAACCTCTCCAAAGATTTCATTTAGAATTCCATTAAGAACGGCCCTAGGCTCTGTCTAACAGTTCTACTTGCCGCAACATTTACAATTTTATTAGTCTTTTTCATGTTCCAAATATTTCCTTGAATTTGAGATCAAAATCATGAGCCCTTTTGTCAACTACAATTGTACCTTCCGTTGAGTGAAAAGAGACTGTTACATGTTCACATACAACCTTTTCAAGCTGTTGCTTAGCCTTTGCTATTGATTCGTTTTTAGCTAAAGAAGTAGGATTAGTTTTGTAAACCCTTTTCTTATTCTTCTTTTTCCTATTTTTACCATAGATAGTTAGCTCTAATTGGTATCTCAGGGAAATCTCCTCAATTATTTCTTTCCGTAAAAACTCCCCTGGCCATTTATCTGCCAGGGGTTCCAAACTTCTATAGGTAAGCATACCACAAAACGGACTATTTGTCAAGTGACAATCTTTGTCATGTGGACATGAGTTCCGCCAGCCATTTTTCTCTTGTTTTCAACCCCTATAAAGGGGCCTATTAGCGGTATCAGTTGTGTTTTCTTTAGTGTTTCGTGTCAGTATTCCAATGAACACTTAGAACGATTACAGGCTTCTAATTACTCTTGCTTTTTAGATTCAACGGTTAGCAGAATGTCTATCCTTTGGAGGGTTTTCGCCAACTCCTCATTGGAGTCACGGTTTTCTTTAGCTATCTCTTTCAAAATCTCCCGATTTTCTTGACCCTGCTTTTCTAGAGCAGAAACAAACTTATCATCTTTATCTCTCATATAGCGAATACAAAAGTAAATTACCAATAGATTTATGGCAGTAGTGGGAAACTCGGTAAAGATTTTTGTGAAGATCTCGTCCATGATAACTCCTTTTTGTGTATATTTTTAGCTTATAAATGTCTATGTCACATATAAGTATATACGAATTTTGTGGAGTTTTCCTAGGTAAGACTAGTTTAACAGTGTTTTACGGATTTTCAAACCCTCTTCCAAAAGTATATGCTGCCCAAATGAATACGGACATTGAGCCAAGAAGAACAATAGCAAAGATCGCTCGCTCAAGATTTCTTTTCAATTTCTTTCTCCAAACAAATTTCAATATGGTCGCTGTTAAAGCAGCGCCATTTTCCTTCTTCAAAAATGTAAGAGTATTCGGTACCAGAATCGCTCATGGAAAGAAGCCATTTTTCTTCAGATTCAAACGTCTGAGGTTTAACTTGATTCCAAGCCTCACCTCTTTCTCTATGGTAAAAAGTAGATTCAAACACTGTTTCACCAAGAGAAGATAGATCTCCTAAAGAAGTTAGCATTTCTACAAGAGTTTTAGAATCGTAATGTTCGACTAGGATTTTGCCATTGTTCTCAGGGTACCCGTCCCAGTGACAATAAATAGATTGAATTTTGTTGTCATTAGTCCTAAATGCAATTGTAGATCTAGTTGACATTCTTTTCCTCCTTCTTAATTAATTAAACTTATACTATATCATACCACGTTTTAGGCTAATTGTCAAGTGACAAAATTTGTCAGTTGCTAAGAATGATATTTTCTAATTTGGTGACTTTTCTTGAGAAACAACCTTTAAACAATTCTACTGGGAAAAACTGTGTAAATTTAAAGGAACCAACTGACTCACATTTAGCTTCATTGTGTAGGTGATCAAACCCTATTACTTTAAAAAGCTTACGATCGTGGGTTTCGTAAATAGCACCAACTTCGATTTTCATTTTATCCCCACTTCTGTTTAAAAAAAGCCGCTGCTCTTTCTTTAGATAATTCGCGTCCTTCTTCTCGACTGAATTGTACAGTACAGAAAGAGTAACCTCGCGCCAACTCATTTCTCTTATCATCTTCAATGACACAAACGGTGAAAGCATTAATCTTACTAGGATCTAGCGTTTTCTTGTAGTTTCTATCATTCTCTCCGACGAGCTTAATTTGATCCATCTTTACAGCACGACGAATAGCTTCATTTAGTTGTTCAGTGAAACTCCGTGGATTGTTTGGGCCAGTCTTATCTGTTGATCTATTGTGGAAAAATCTCGGTTTAGTATTACTCAATTTTAATCTCCTTTTTTTAGAAATTTTTGTTGTTAATTAATAGTAATATAATGAGCCTCATTGAAGCCTCTTATCTTTAGCCCAATTCTCGCCCGCTGTATTATCCTACATTTATACATGATATCTAACGGAAGCCCCGTTACTTCCGCTAGATATCTTAGACTATTAAATACTAATTTTTTCCTGCGACAAGATCGAGGGCCAGACTGTGAGCACGTTCGCGTACCTTCTTACCCTCGCCGAACCAGGAAGCCTCTAGGCGCGTCTCGTCCGACCGCCCCCGTACATGGTCCACAAATCCGGTGACGGCATTGTACGCACCCCAGACGGTACCCTGGACTCCGTCGATATTTTGTCCAATTCCTTCGTCATGGAAAGTCATAACATTTTTCACAACTCGCTTTAGATCTTTCATATCAACACGCTCATTATCTTGAAGAATAGCGCGAGAAGCGTACTGGGCCAAACCTTCAATACTAAGATTCTTCTCTTGCATACAGCGATATTGCTCTAGAGTTACAGTAAAGCTTTTCCTAGAGATATCAATTGTTTGCTGAACCAAGGAGAGACTTTTTTCCATATTCTCAGTGTGAGAAACTTTTATCATGTTAGTGCCAGAACCCTCAATGGCCATAGTGAGAGTGTTTTGGCACACAACTCTAACAGGAGTAAAAAGAACACCAACACTAGTAGATCCGTCGTGAGAGTTAAACAAGAGAAGATAGGTGTGAACCAAATCTCCATTTACAACTTCACCAGAAGCACCCTCATTAATTTTTACAAGAGACCAGATTTTACTTCCACCAGACAAAACGCCGCCAGCTTCAAAACTTGCTTGCCCATCTCTAATAAAAGGGTTAAAGAAGTTGAAAGCTTCTGAGTTTTGAAGAACGCGATACTTTGTGCCAACAGTTCCGAGAACCTTATTGTCAGTATTTCGAATGACGCCAAAACGTCCAGGAACTTCAATTAGATTTTCTTCTCCTTCGTCGTCTAGGAAATTGGCTACTCTATCATTATCTTTTGTTTTACCAATGTTACAAAACAAAGGTTTAAGTTCAACTTCATAGTCGGCACCACAAGCCTCCATAGCTTCTTGTGCGGTTTTAGGGGGGTTATTAATATCATAGACTTTTCCAAGTCCATGCCACGTTTTGCCTGTGGAAAAAACAGACGCCTGATTCCCTCTTACCTCAATGTTATGGCTCATTTTTGTTTCCTAAATCTACCCGTAATTGGGTTTCTGAAGTTTTCATGTTCTTTTAAGTGAATCTTTGCATGACAATTCTTACAAACAAATTCACACTTTTCGAGTTCTTCTGTTAGAGCTTTTTCACCACGTTTTCGGAGATAATAATGTTTTTAAGTTCTTTGGCGAACTCTTTTTCAGTTTCTACAACAGAATCAGATACAGGATCCCAGGTAATGCTTTCATTTTCATTTGTAAAAACGAATTTTTCTGCAAAATCATGATATGGAGTGTCTTGGGTACTATTGTACAGTGATTTAAAATCATTCAAAGCCTCTGCAAGAGAATTGAATTCATTGTCACTATGATCCATGTACATTCCAGTTTCATTGTGTAGGTAGATTATCATTGCTTATTTCCTTTTTAAGATTGTTTATTAAAACGTATCACAGTCTTCTTCGTCTTCTTCTTCCCATTCGTCTTCTGGGAAATCGTCCTCTGTTTTCCTAACGAATTCACTGTATGTAATTTTCTTGTTAACAAGATCTTCTACATATTTAGAATGAAATGGTTTAATTTTGTTTTCGTAAAGAAGATTAAAAAGAGCTTTTATTTTTCCATAACTAGGGTCAATGTTTTTACTTAGGAGAAGTTCTTGGCACCTCTTCCATTGAGAACATTTATCTTTATCTAGATCTTTAAGTAGCTCTTTTTGTACCTCGTTTTTTAGCTTCCAGAAACTACCTTCAGAAATCATTAGTTTTCTTCCCAGAAAAATTCGTCAGAATCTTCCATTACAACTTGAAGATTTTCTTTTGCATAACCTACTACTTCGCCAATAGTTAGACCAGTAAGGTTAGCAATTTGTGGAATGGTTTTCCCTTCCATTTTAAGAAGAGTAATTTCCAACTCATTAAATTGACTATCCATTTTTCCTTCTTTCTTTTGTGGACGGCCTAATAGGTCGAGAACCGATCCCAACCCTATATTAGATCATACCACACTCTCGGCTACCTGTCAAGCGATTTTAGCCAATATTTTCGGAATTTTGTCTTACTTGGAGGCTTTTTCAATTAGAATTTTCTGATCCGACAAACGCCCCCCCCTGTATAGATCTGGATTGCCCAGCTATTTTTGTACTTATTGACTCTATCAACGGGAATGAATCTACTTATTGCATAGTCTTTAGCTTCTTCGTATGTCGAGAAAATCATACATTCCCCTCATATTCTTGCATTAGAATCTGTTGAAACATTTCTTCCATGTATTCAAAGAACCCGGCACGATCTTCACCGCTAATTGCAAAGTCAAAATCAAAGACAAGATCTGGCCAAATTGTCACCGTATGATCTGTCCAGTCAGTATATCCACCACTTTCGTCCATGTGGTAATAGGAAGTATTAAGTACTATCCTATTGCGCTCACTTTCTATCAGGTTAATGGTAGTTCCACTATCGAACCCAGAGCCACTAGGAAGAAGTTCTTTTTCAATTCTCTCGATAACTTCGTAATGGTTATCAAGTGCGATAGTGTTTTCGTTTTTAAGACAATTTTCAATTGCACAAAGAGTGTTAGCAATCTTTTGGTAAAGCTTCATTATTAAATCCTCCATGTTTTCGTAGACTGAATTCTATGCCAAAGATCTTGGTCTAATTTACTACCAGACATAAGCCATTCGGTTTCCCGAATTACAATTTGTTGCATTTCTTGTGAATCTTCGTAAACTTGACGTTCTTGCCAATTTGCTTCATAGGAATCAGACATTGGTATTCCTTGCTTCTTTAACAAACTTATTTAATTCCTGATTAACCATAAAGAGTATACTACTAGCACCTAAATGCTGACCTAATTCTTTTGCCTCCCCGTAGCTATTAATAAGGTTTAGAATTGTTTGCTTCTCTTCTTCTGTCATTCTTATCTCCTATTATCTACATTCAGGGTGCCAGTCTACAAAATTATCTTCAATAAATTTGGCAGCCTTACTGTTGAATTCTTCATAAAAGATATCTACACCGTCTTTTTGAGTAGTATTTTTTCCTTTTAGGAAGTCATGAAAAACATTACAGAAAGCTTGGCCAAATCTTAGGTTGGGGAATTCTCCATTATGAAACTCTCTAACAAGTTTGCTATACTTATTCTTATGGAGTTTATTCATAGATTCTTTCTTCCAAAATCAAAGTGTAACAACTCCCAGAAAGACTATCAACAACATCTTCTGTATGATAGCTGAACTTCTTTCGGAACTCTTCCCCTGCAAAAGTACACCCGAAAAACTCAGAAAGTTTACCCGAAAGACTCTCTTGGCTTTTTTCCGAGAAAACTTCAAATTTATTAGGAACATTGTCTCCAGTAATTACACAGACTTTTGTATCAACACAATCATGCCCAGCGAAAACCATTTTGATTGTCATTAGCTTCTTTCAGAAAGTAGAATTCTTTTGATTTCGTTTAAAGCATTCTTGGCATTAGATTCAAAAATTCCTTCATAGCCATTTTTTCTTGCACTTCGTTTCATATTATCACCATATGATTCGACTATGCACAGAAGTTTTTCTCTTTCTTCTTTATTCATTAATTTCCTTCTTTAAAGAATTGTTATTGCCAGCAATTTGACTCGATCGGTTCCAAACCCTACACAGTATTATATCACAAAACCAGAGATTCGTCAAGTGACAATTTTCGTCATGCCCCGATTTTTTCTATCAGTCTTTTCATCGCCCACTATCTTATTCTAGAAGGTCGCTTTAAACATTGTTCCAGATTTATTCTTATAAAGAATTTTCAGGGGAACTTTGTTAAATCTACCCGTGTCGATTCCACGAGAATTAAGCTCTATTGAAATCTCCGCCCAACTATCAGCAAAGATTTGTTCCTTAAAATTGTCACCGTTATACATGACTGTCTTTTTCCCACCGACAACTTCTAACAAAAAAAATGTATTTTTTTTGTTCATTAACAAACTCCAAATTCATGAACAATAAAGTTTTTCAAAAAGTCTGCAACTTCTATAGAATCACCGCCAATTTTAAGTGTATCACCATAATGCCAAGGGTATTCGTCGTCAGAAGGTTGACGTGCATAAACAGGAATAACTTTTCCGTCAGGCATTTCAAAATTCCATGCTACATAATCAATATCGTCAGTATTGGGGTCTCCAAATCTCTCAAACATTTCTCCAACAGTAACTTCGTTAATATATTGCTGAAGAGAAGAAAGACAGTTAACGTTATCACTAGTAAGCTTCATTTAAGTTTCCAGCCCAGGAATGAGTTTGTTTACTTGCTTAGTAATTGACACGATTTTATCCCACTCTTTTTGAGTGTAATTATGATCAACCTTAATGTTTCCGTTATTTTGAAGAGTTCCAGAAATAGGAATAGCAATTAGATAAAGATCTTTGATAATGTTTTCTAGATCAAAAATCCTCTGATCTTTTTCTTTTTCAATTGTTTTATAATGTTCACAGCGACTATCTAAAGGATCATTATAGTTATTCATTTAACACCAAACAATCTGTGTTGCAAAACGCTCTCCAAGAATCTCTCCACATTCTTCCAACAAAGGAAGGTAAGCAGACTCTGCCCCTTCTGAAGTAGGATATTCCCCTTTAATTTCACAGTAACTCCTCCAGAGATCATAAGCCCTAACAGAAAGCCAAGCAAAAAGACTATTCTCCAAATGTATTCCGTCACAGTCAACGATTTCTAGAGCAGTTTTTTCAGCAGCACTATTTATTTCGCTTTCTCCATAGTTATCCCAAGTCTCATTAAAGAGATCCGTTTCTATCTCGGAATGAGTATCTTCACAAATGATACAATGATCTTCTAGACCAGAAATAGCCTCCTCAATTCCATGAGGCAAATTCTCAACAAGAAAATCACCACGAATAACTAATACTTCATATCCATATCCACACGATCCTTCAACCCAATCTTCTCCATAGACAAAAGGGTGCTCATAAAGATCAGAAGTTCCACCAACCTCTTTAAGTTCGTCATACTCCTTTTCATAAGCCTCAAACATTTCAGTGAGGACTTTTCTATTGGCTTTTTCTACAGTAGATCCTGCATATTCTCCTGAACCAGTAAAAGGAACAGTAATAAAGAGCTGGACACCTTCCTCGTTCTTATTATACTTACTAACTTCGCAGCCATTTTCGTCGAAATAACAAGGAGAAACTTCAAACTTAGATCCAAGCCATTTTCTGATTTTCATTTTTATCTTTCCTTAGCCGCTGTAGTTAAAGTGAGCATTATCGACAGTAAAGAATACTTCTTCTTGATCTAGGCCAATTTTTACTTCAAAAGCGAGTCCAGTCATATGTCCATGAACAGAAGCCGTAGGAAATTTCATGTAATTAGTATCGACGAAAGCACTGAAGATTTCTACTTTTTCTTCAATCACATTTCCAGTGTTGTCTTTCCAGAATCTTTTTCCTTCTGTAGAAGTAATCCTAGTAAAAAAATCAATCATAACTGAACGAACTCTACAACTAATTCTATCTACAGTATGAAAAGGCAAAGAATGCCCTTCCTTATCTAGAGTAGGAATTTGAATTGAAACTTGCATTGTGGTTTCCTTATGAAAGAAAAATTAGCCGAATAATCGAGAACCGTTCTCGGTCTACACTATATCATATCACATTTTCGATCGGTTGTCAAGTGAATAGGCCTATTTTCTCACAATTGGGAATTATTCTTCGTGGTGGCCGTTAGAAATATTCTCGTTAATTATTTCTTGCAAATAATCAACATATTGTACTGTAGTAATATGCTCAACTTCTTCGTCATAGACAACCTCACTAACTCCCCAGTCAATACAATCGCCGTTTTGTGAAATCAATTGGGCCAAACTAAATTCAGCATGTTCAAGGTATTGAAAACTTTTTCCGTCAAATCGACCAGAAGACTTGATTTCAACGTACGGACAGAAAATCGGACCAATGTTATTGTTTTCTTGCATTGTGTATCTTTCTACTTAGGAATCGTTAGGTCAAAACGATTAGCAATTTCTTCGAACTTATCTTCCCAATCTTTTATGTCACAAATGTCATGAATAACTTGAAGACTTTCGAGCAAGCCAATGTTCAAGTTTTCCAGAGTAGGAACGTCAATATATATATCGTCAACATTAACTCCACGATCTTCGTCCCAAGAAGGTTCATACTCATTATCAGGAATTAAGGCACCAATAAAACACTTCATACCTTTGTAGTCAGTATTTTCTGGGCCACGATACCAACATTTAATCCCGTCGTGAGACCCACACTTTTCTTTCTGACTCCGAGCATGACGAACAACAGCAGTAAAAGCTTCTTGATTATTCAATTTATTATCCTAAACTGACAAGTGACTACGGTTAAAGGCTTCGTGTAAATCTTTCAAAGTTCCGAAGTGAAACTCTCCGTCAACTTCGACCATGCTTTCTAGCGTAAGAAATGGGAAACAAGAAACGACCCAAGTTTTTTCACTTGTTTTACTAACATAGTATCGGACTTTATCTCTACTGCTTTCAATGACTCGAACTTTTCCATAGGTACTTTGCACCAATTTACTTTTAATCATTTTAAAATCCTCCCTTTGCATTATTAGAGTAAAAAGTCTCTCCTTCTTCCCATTCCCCAAAAAGCTGGTACCATTCTTCCCAGCTTCCGCAATCATATTCAATGCGATAAATTCCGTCGTAAACTCTAGCACAATAATAATCGTTGTAACCATACTTGTCGTCTAATTCTTCAATTTTATTCTTTAGACTTTGTGGAATTGAGTAGGTTGTATTATACATTATTTCTCATGTCTTTGAGCTTGGTGCCATTCAGGTGAAAAAAGACAAACATTAGCTTTGCTAGTTTCAAAGAGTTTATATCCAACTTTTCTATTTAGATAAAGACGCAATCTTTCGGCCTTTTCTCTAGTAAAGAAAACAGAATGATAGTAATTAGTTCCAGCTTCTCCTACATAGTAAACAGTCATGTTATTCCCAACCTACAAAGAGATTCAAATAGTCTTCAAAAAGACCGTCTGTTGCTCTAATAGACAAAAAGTCACCAGTGTTTTCTCCACTTTTATCTAACTCTTCAATTAGAATCTTTTCAATGAGCCTATTTTGAACACCAATACTTTCCACAAAATGTGTCACACGGGCTTTTGAAGTAAAACTACCTTTATAATCAATGTTGTCAAAAATCTGCATTTGAAGAATGAACCTAGTATGAGCAGGATTGCTAAATTTAAAAATCAGGGGCATTTCGATCTCCTTAAATGTCAAGAAAACTAAGTTCACTGAGACACTCAAAATGTGTGCCGTTTTCCACTACTACTTTATCCATATGAAAGTGACCGAATATCCATTTTGTGGGCCTATGAATCTGCAACATTACTTCCAAAGCTTTTTCTGTGCGAGAATCAAAGGGGATTCCGCCGACAAAACGGCCCTTAATACTATCAGGACAAGTGTGGGAGATCATAATCTCTGGCTTAATGTCTGCATAAACCTCAATGGCAGCTTCAAGGGTCTTATATGACAGCTCTTCTTCTTCAAACCAATCTACACCAATAGTTCGGTGCATTTTATCGATTGAGAAAGCTCCTCTAACAAAGAAGAAGTCTTTATAGACCCCATAGCCCCCTAAATTATTGGGACAACCTTTGATCAAATTGTAATTTTCATGATTTCCGCCGATAAACTTGTGAGTGTTAGGATTAAGATCATATTGAGAGAAATGATCGTAACTAAATCCCATGTCTCCCAATTGGAGAGTTTCTATGCCTTTTCTTTCTGCGTCTTTGCAGATATTGACATAGGCATTGTATTTTCCGTGACAATCTCCAATTAATCTCATTATTCAATCTTCCTACCATGTTTAAGCTCTAATTGTCTCTTGGCACAAAAGAACATAATATCTTGACCAGAACTAACCCAACCTTTAACTATTCCTTATCTGAATGAATTTCCATTGATTTTGTCTCCAGAAAAAAGAAAAGGAAGGGATTATGGGGAGCCTCCCCAACTGACACTATATGATACCATATTTTCGATCGGTTGTCAAGCCTATGGGGCGCCTATTTTAATTTTTTTATTGGCACGGGGTTTGCTAGCGGTGTTTTAAAAGTATCTTCATTATTCTTGGGAGAGGTTTGACAAGATTTTGCAACTGACTAATTGTAATAGGACCGTGTATTATGTCAATTGAATCCATTTTCCATATATAATGCTTCCATATATAATGCTTATTACAAAACGTTGCAGAAGAAGCAATCCTAACTATCTCTGAAGTACTAATCAGTATGCCATATTCTTTCATTAAGCATCGCCCCGCTTCAATTAATATTTTCATTAACTCTGGTAGTTCACTATCGTTATCATTTAAATAGTGTTGATCTACGGAATATTCCGTTGGATTATTAAACTCATCCATATCCATCTTTTTTCCTTCCAGATAGAAACCTAATTAATATCTCTGGCAGTTCATAAACAGTCTCTAGGTCTTCTACAGGATATTCAACCCTACTACAATCATGCATTTCTAAATCATAATAGCTGTACTTAAAAGAGTAAGTTCCATATAGAAACTGTTCATCAATTCCAACATATTGTAAAAAATAGATCGTGGCACCTGGGCGACCAAAATCTACATATAGTTTACCATGTATTAGTTTATCAGGCGTCATTAAAAAACCTCTGAATTATCTTGGGAGCTTTAATAAACTTTTGCAGGGTAAAATATGCAATTACACAAGTATATTTTGAACCAGTATAACAATCTTGTATAAGATGCTCCCATTGGTCTCCGAATTCCGCATTATCACCTAGATATCTGAAAAAAACACTATCCCGAAGGTCTAAGCCTCTTACCATTTTTATGTATATAGTATTTATTTCTAGTTCCATTATTATGCTCCTAAAAACCTTCTAATTATTTCTGGACATTCTTCTATGCCAAATTCTCTCAGGTGTCCAATAGTATACCAATTCTCAATATCTTTATGATCTGATACACATAACTGAATTAATCTAAATCTATAAAATAAGACATCTGAAACACCATAAGAATCTGATCCATTAAAACTCCAAAGCCCACCACTAATGAAATAAAGCCCTCCTACGGTAAGATTATCTACACATAACATGTTAAACCTACTATGGTACTTTCTATGATGTTTCACTATGCAACCTATGTATACTACCATGACACTGATTGTACTTTAAGTTGTACTTGCGAGGCTACTTTTCTCTGTCTACTTTGCTCTTAAATTGACTAGTCGGAGATAGAATTAGCAACAAGATTAAGGAGAAGAGAGAACCCTAAACCTGCTAAGAAAACTGCTAGAGCTAATGAACATAAGTCCTTTATACAGTTGTATTTATCATCTTTCATTTAACCACTTTCTAAACATAAAAACAATACAATAAAAGAAGGATCAGAAGAAGTAATTAGAAGGGGGATATTAGGAGAATTTAGGAGAAGTCGGGAGATGTTAGAGTAGAGATAAATGGTGCAAATTACACACCCCATTTTCATTTACATAAACCCTTACAGTATATAGACTTACAACTTTAACTCAAATGTTCTATCCTTCTATCTATAATGGGAATGGATGGGAATGTTTGCTTAATTAAGTCTTTTTCTACCATTGTCCATGTTAGATCTTCATATGCATTTGGATTATATAGGGTGAAAATGCCATCTTCTTCATCAATTATGTCTACTTTTAGACATAGCGGTAAGCCAAAAGTTCCGTCTTGGATCCATACTTTATCACCTGCTTTATACATGACTTCCAATTCCTAGAAAACGCTCTAAAAGCTCACAGGAGGGTATTAATCGCGTTTCTATCTGTCACTGACTCAAGCGAAGACCCTTTAAATTATTCAGAATATTAAAACATGCACCGCAAAGAGTGCCCAAATATTCGAATCTTAATAGGTTATAATCGCCCCATTGATAGTATATATATAGATTTCCAGGGACTAATTCGTTCATTTTCACTCTTTTTAGTCCTTTTTCAGTATGATTGGTCCTTTTTAGGAGACAGAAGGGTAAATTTCATGTTTCCATAAACCCTTACAACACTTAAACTTACGAAAAGAGGGGTCTCGTTTGGGACATAAGGGCTTATAGACTTTATGCATACTCTCCTAGTCTGTAGAATGAGAAGGGTATTTTCCAGGATCTCCTTTAGGGGGATGAAGGAGTAAAAGATTACCATGCTTATACAGCCCATTTAATTCTGAGCGTTCAAGCCCTTTCTTCTTCTTCTTGATACTCCTACTTTGATTCCTATTATGTTTATTAAAGATAACAAAGCACTTAATGCTATTAGTGAATAGAGATTTGATAAAAAGCCAACACCTATATATAGGACACCTCCTATTAGGTTTAAAACCATTGATTCGATCGGACGCAATCTAGCAAGAGAAACAGCTCCCCATATATACGCTATATTACCTATCCAACCAAGGTATTCCTCTAGGTCCATATAGTATCATTTCCATTATAGGAGGAATTTCTCCTAAGTCTTCAACTTTCCAAAACATCTCATCAGAATTTATTTGAAATTGATTCAAATACTTCCCCGCCCCCGAAATCGTCTTAAACACATACTGACAATATGGCCCCTTCTGATTTCGAACCCAAGTCCTACTATATAAAAGGCACAACCCGTATGAATCTATGAAGTATAGTTTTCTGTCTTCAAAATCCCTCGTTTTATCCAATGTACTTTTCCATAACGCCCACCTTAATTATAATAGCCTTATTTATTGAAAAGTTTCTTACAAAGATTCTTATATCCATGAAAAAGCATAATAATTTCAACTGGCTCTATCATTATTTCGTTTAATCTAGGTTCATCCCAATACCAATTCCTAGGTCTTCCTCTTTTGCCACATGTTCTAAAATAATAAAGCCTGCTTTCCCACCGACCATGCCCTACTATCTCTTCTATCTCTTCTAACTTCCAAGGACTATTACTAACTATATTCCAATAGACATTTCCAACTTTGTATTCCAAACTTCTTACTCCTTATTCTACAACCGTTCGAACGACTTCACTTCGATTACTTTAATTACTTTAGTATTCTTTATGGACAAACTTGAAGAACAAGTTTTATTTGATATTTACTGATATCAAAAGAGTTATACTCTCATCGTTGTACTTACGTTTGTTTCTAACGTTGTAGAACAACTTTTTATACTAAGGTAGCACGCTGGCGGGTAAAATTTCTTCTTTTCTTTTGGTTATTTCCTAAGTTACCTTCCGGGTTAGACTTAAAAATATAAAATAACTCCTGGATTTATAGAAAAACCCAGGAGCTACTTTAAGAAAGAAAAAGAATGGACTAGTTAAACACTGATATACAACACGTCACCTTGTACTTCAGTATGGATATCTGGATTCTCTCCCAGGAACTCATATGCCTCTTTCTTAGCGTACTTGAAGCTTACCCAATGGCCGTTCGAACCTTTGCACTTGATCTCTACCCTCTTAACTACTGGGAGGATCTTCATAGCCATTGCCGCAGTAAGTTCCCCCGTAAGTTCCCGAACATTTGCAGTTGTCATGTATGCCACCTTTCTATCAGTGATTGAGTAAACACGCAACTATCAAATAGTACCACATTTTCTCTATCCTGTCAAGCTGGTTGGGTACATTTCTTTGACATTCTTTCTTTAGCCCACAAACCGACAAGTGCATTTTCTTTGTAAATTTCTTTAGAAAGTGTAAAAAACCTGTACATATAATGCTATTATAATGTATGTTCTTTGACAATCAGAAGATTAAAGGCAACCAGCGTGCCATTGTAACATTTACAGAGTAAGCAGAAGCCCCTACAATATACCTACAGGGCTATCTCAGACGATGTACATTTTACCGATCCTGGCTACATTTAGCCATTTAGTCTCTGGCCACCCTCGGCCAATCGATTCGAGAAGGGTTCTCACATGCTCCCCATTGAACGTTAGCACCCTACCGCGTACTAATGCAAGGAAGAAGACCAGAGCCTAGAACGACCCCCTGCAAGAACCGTGCCCAGTTGGCCCTTGCAAAATTCGTGCCAAACGCTCGCCCACTTTAATATCTAGAAAACCCACGCAAACACTCTAAACACTTTTCCGTTCGCCCGTAATAATAACTATATAAAAAACCCACGATCTTTTCCACACTACTTTTCTATTATCGCCCACGATAAGAAGACCAAAAAATAGATAAAAAAATACCCAGGGTTTTATCCCTGGGTAACGGTTTGAATAACTATATTAGAAACCTTCTAGATATTCTTGCAGTTCTTTTCTGGACCATTTGTTATCAGGCAGAAAGTTTCTTTACCAATTCTTTGTCGGTCAAAAAGTTAATCTCTTCTTGAGACACAAAGTTACAACGATCTTTGGAAAAATCATTTTCTCGCAAAAACTTGTTGATATGTTTGGTGGTAGTCGCCGAGTACTTTTTCTCTGTAATTTTTGGAGCAGATCCCGAAGTATGAACAATCACAGGAGTAACATATGAAAAAAGAACCGTGGTTTCTCCGATACAAAGAACTTTGTAGATTTTACTCATGATTATTATCTCTCTAAAAGAAAGTTTTGTTTTGCAGCTTTAATAAGACTTGCAGTACTTTTTGGTTTCCTTAAATGTAGACGAGATTATGGGTTGAACAAAACATTCCGACAGCTCCCGGTGCTTTTCTTTTATTTTCCTCTTCAGTCAATTTTCGCATTTCTTCCCCACAATAAATACAATGACCATAAGGCATATATTCAAGCGGGGCAATCTTGCAATTATTTGGACACCTTTTGTAAGCTTTTTCACCGTAAAGTTCAGTTTCGACAAATCCGTTGAAACAATCACACATTTAAATCTCCAAGCTTTTTCCGTCAGTTTTAGGATTTGAAAGACAACGAGATTGAATGATATCTAAAAGACCCTTATCATATAGGTCTGTTTCAATCGCGAGCAATTCGTCATGCGAACAAATCAGAACAATATCGTGGTCTGTATCGTCAGTGTAAACAGAGAGACCTAAATCGTTCTGTTTGTCGAACATCATTTTAACCATAGGACGTTCCAATAACATTCTAGAAACATGATCGGGATCGTCGAAATCGGATTCTGTGATGATTTCATATAGAACTGTTTTTGGTGGAATTCTTTCGACCATTAGTGGTATCCTTCCGAGTTAGTGGTCTCTTCTGTTCTCCAACGTCATGCTCAAGAATACCATGTAAGCTAACATTCGTCAAGTGACAAACTTTGGCCATACGCAAGAACCGTGCCAGGCACACTATTTGCGGTCGCCCACTACAAAACCCCCCGTTTTTTTTGCATTACTTTTCTATACAGGTCGCCCACTACAAAAAACGCACGATCTTTTCCACTACACTTTTCTATTTCGCCCGCTACAAAACCCCCCGTTTTTTTTGCACCACTTTTCCATTTCGCCCCCAATAAGAAGAAAAAAAGACAAAAAAAAGAAAGAAAAAGAAAAAGCAAATACCATGCCAGAAAACTGATGGCAATTTTCATGCCAGAAAAGAAAGATTCCGCACCTAGCAAAAACCATGCCAATCCGCACCTAGCAAAAACCATGCCAATCCGCACCTAGCAAAAACCATGCCAATCCGCACCTAGCAAAAACCATGCCAATCCGCACCTAGCAAAAACCATGCCAGCTTTTCATAGCAAATTTGAGGCCCAAATATTCTACCTGTAACATAATTGGACACTTTTTCGCGCTAGCAAAAACCATGCCAATTCGCACCTAGCAAATTTGAGGCCCAAATCCCAACTAGTAACGGAAATGTACAGAAAATAAACTGTACAAAATATGTACATGCGCGTTCGCCCGCAATAATCGTGCCAACATTTGAAGATTCGCATATAAAATAAAAAACCTCTGAGAATCCCGAAGGATTCCCAGAGGCAGGAAAGGATATTTTTATGATGTAATTTTTGCATAGTAAGAAATTGCATCTTCTTTGGACAGGAAATCTTCCCGATCGAATTCTTGCATTGTCAAATTATTTGACAGCACAACATACCTACCCTGAAGTATCCAAAAAATGTGCAAATATTCAAACCCGCCATTTGTGGCAAATTTTTGGTCAATTTTTCGAGTTTCTTTTTCTTTGAACATTCTACAATCCTTTCCAAGAATTGGACAGTATTTAGGAACCCCCCCGATTCCCGTATCTGACAATTAGCTTGACGCTTTTCGCTCATTCGGATAATCGGGCACAAGATTTGCCCATTCAATCCAGCGAAACACCTCATTCGCCGGAGTGTCAAGAGTAAGAAAGCCAACCCTTTTCCCAGTTTTGACATTTACTAAGGAATAACCCGAACCCATGTCCCTAATTTGAATGTCCAGAAGTTTGGCACATTGGCAGAGACGCGAAAATTCTGCTTCTGGCAGGTTCGCGATTGTGTGCTCTTTTTTTGTTTTCAGCATTTTTGTTTCCTTTTTGTAGAAATTTCAAAAATTGGGGGAGCGAACGATTCTCGCTCCCCCGGTGAAAGGAAACCCAATTTTAGGAAACGAGAGGAATGGTCAGAATAAAAGTATCGCGAATTTCCGGCTTTTCTTCGCCTCGGCGAACGATCGTTTTCCCTGGGATATGCTCCATTCGAGCGTCAAGAGACGGATTCTGGGAGAACATTTCCAGAGCGTCATTTTTTGACACTTCGATTTGGACCGAATTTCCTTCCGAATCCACGACTTCCACAGCAGCTTTCGTAGCAAAGGTGGACGCAAGCAGTTTCGCCGTTTTGGCAGTCAAAGGGACCGAAAGGGTACCGTTTGCATGGTTCGACATTTTTGTTTCCTTTCCTGGAAACTGTAAAAAAACCGTTTTGGTCGGGGAACCCTCCCCGACTCACTAAGAAAGTATACCACGGATTCGGCAAATCGTCAAGCGTATCGAACAACTATTTTTTATTTTTGCCGCATGGGCTATTGTTCGATTCTCGGCGATTCCGTTCCGCATTACAAGGTACATATAGCAGTTTCGGGGCCTGGAATCCAAGAAATCGTAAGTTATGGATATTGTGCGACTTAAAGAATTAGCCTCCAATTGGCATGACAGAAGTGACATATAGTGTTAGACAAAAAGTGGCCAAAGTGACAAAAAATGGTATTTTGTGACAATCGGTGACATTTTGATCATTATGGTATAGAATTTGCTATGCTGCAACAACCATGCCCAACCAACCATGTAAAATGTACAAAACGAACGCCCACCCTATTTAGGGTATCTTTGGATTCAGGCACGAAAATTTATTGTACCATTTTAAGACAGCCTACAGATTCAGGCACAAAAGTTGCTAATGAGAAAAACTGTACCATTTTAAGACAAGTCCCTCACCTTGGCACATAACTTGCTATGCTGCAAATCCCATGCCTAAATCGCAAACGTTGTAAAAATTACAATCGCGTGCGCCCACCTCATTTAAGGTTGGCTATATTTAGCCTCTAATTGGAACCAAAATTGCTAATCCTTGCAAATATCATGCCATTCCCATATATAACAATACTACAGGAAGCCATAGAGTCAATCCTAACGCAAGAGCAAAGATTGTCACCCTGGCCATATCTGGCCAATTAGTCTCTGGCTGTCCTCGGCCAATGCATTCGAGAAGGCCCCTAGGATCGTCTGTATTGAGCGCAAATGGTGGGGATCGATATAAGGGTTGAACCGGGGGGAAGAGTCAACAGAATAGCAGTGAGAAATAGTGTCCAAGAAATGTACATCGGCGATCGCCCACAATATGTACAAAAAATCCCCCAAGGTTTTACCCTCGGGGATAATTTTATCCTTCTGTTAGTTGTTCGATTCGCATTTGTAGAACCCTGCAAGCTATCTTCATTCCCTCTAGCTGTGCTTCGTGTTATATCGTATACACTTCGAAGCCATTTATAGCGTTGGTGATTAGCCCGAGAGCCACAAGTATTCCTTGCAGAGCAGACCAACGCTCATTCACTAGTCTCAATTCAGTCATTTTAGTATCCTAACCATTCGCACAATTGTTTCTCTGTCCAACCTGTCAGCCGCTCCCAACGCTTCCAAACGTCCCAACGTCCGAACACTGAACCGTTCTCTTTCTTGGAGTCTATCCCATGAGCGTCAAGAAAGGCTAGAATGAAAGTATCTGCAAGAATGTCATTTGAGACTTCTTCGAAGATTTCCACATCTGGGAATGCCTCAATAGTTGACTCCCATTCCGTTTCGTCTTGCAGGTGTTCGAAACCGTCATAATCGATATCCTGTACAGCTTCCCAGCCGTCGAAATCGTTACTATCTTCCACTCGTCTTCCTTCCGTTTCGGAGTTACCAAAAGAATACTACGGTATTCGAGTCTGTGCGGGAAAACTTTTGAGAATTTCGGGGAGGGGAAAACCCACTCCCCTCGGCAACCCTTAGAAATCCCCTTCGAAGTAGTCTCGGTCCGCGTCAATCTCGTCTTGCTCCCAAGAGTCCTCTTCAGTGTCCTCCCAGATAGAGCCCCCCTCTTCAACCATGAGAGGAAGGGCTCCGAGTGTGAAGAAACCCTTGCGTAAAACCAGCGGAAGGAAGGTTTCGAACTTCTCTCGCGAGAGGAGGATCGTTCGCCCCTTGGTGATTGAGAAGCCAGAGACCTTGACGGCCCCGTTGTCTTCGATTGTAGCGAGTGCAGTGTCGGCATGGTTTGCGTTGCTTTGAATGGTCAGCATGGTTTCAAGTCCGTTCGGTTTGGGTTGCGATTTACAGGAGACATATAGCAGATAGCGGACCGGGAATCAGAGAATGCTGCAAACGGTTACAGATAGGCAACTTACGACGAATCGACAGGATCCCAGAATTCGGGCATCGGGAACTGTACCCTGGCAAAGATTCCAATCCGGTACTAATTCCCTGAAGTTCAAAAAACTGTCCAATTGTGTTACAGGTAGAGGAACCTGGCCTCAGAGTTGCAAGGTAGGAGCCCCACAAGAATCGTGCCCACATAAGAGACTTGTAGCATAAGTAGACACTATTTCGCAGTAGCAATTATCGTGCCCACTACGCCCACCATGTAAAGATTACAAGAAAGAAGGGAGAGTAACCCGATCGGCTACTCTCCCCAGCTTGCTCTAGTCATGGAGCACTTTCTGCCACCCAAGGCCCAAGAACAGGGAACCATTCTCCCCCGACATTAGCCTCGATCTTGTACTCGTTCATGACGTTGCTTCTTTCACATGGTAAGTGTAGAGCACACGAGCGTAGAATACCATACTAGAAGAGTATTCCAAGTTGATCATTTTGCGCAAGGCATTACGATCGACAGCTCGCCAGTGGTCGCCGGTTGCCTTCGTTACTGGAGTAACCTTACCACGTTGACGGCACGGAGTGACAACTTCCCAGACTGACATTCTCATTTGTTCTCCATTCAAACACCTACTACTCCTACAATAGTTACTACAATAGCAATTTGAATTCCAAAAATGATTTTAATTGCTGTTGAGAATTGTTTATCAAAGTTACTCACTTGAGTTAC
>Ga0210003_1001152_pt1 | contig 23477 bp, 30 predicted proteins | sample LantaG_FD_182804 | JGI IMG/M metagenome (GOLD analysis project Ga0210003, IMG submission 182804) | Deep subsurface microbial communities from Baltic Sea to uncover new lineages of life (NeLLi) - Landsort_02402 metaG (SPAdes) (version 2) | ecosystem: Environmental > Aquatic > Marine > Oceanic >... | reverse complement strand
TTGATTTGTTCAACGATCTCATAGTAGGAGTCAATCATGTTGCTCATTTGCTCATCTGTTTCAACAGCTGGGTTGGTGGCTTTCTTTGCGGCTGAAGTTTCTTTGATCTTTACCATTTCTGTTCTCCTTTGTTTGTGTTTATTTCGTTTCCCTATATCTAATTCATCGGGTCATTTTTAAAAAACTTTAGATTTATTTTTGAAGGGTAATTTATCAAACTGAATTAATTCAAGTTTATTTTTTGCTTGCAGGTTGTATGCAAAAATCTATAGTCTCTTTTTGTATTTTTTTGGAACCAAGTGTGTGCATGTGATTGCACAAAATGCTAGAATCGCTTGAACAATTCTTTTGATTCGGAGACACGCATGAGTTCAAACGCCAAAAAATATCTAAAGTTAGTGGAAGATTTTGTTTCTGAAGATCTTGTTTCAAATGAAGCTCTTCCAAAAATTGATAACAATCTTCCACAAAGAATCCAAACGGGTATGCCAAAACCGAAGGCAAAGATATATCCTAGAAATGGAAGTGGTGGTGGTGCCGAGCAACCTTCCCCATCATCAGGTTCATCTTCGATGCCACCGCCGTCTTCCACGAGTTCTGAACCGGAGATTGAGATTGAGCCGGATGAGACAGAGCCAACTGATGAGCCAAAGAGCGGTGAAGAGCCAGCAACCGAGCCTGAAAGTGATGAAGACAAGAAGAAAAAAGAACTTGAGTTCGAGCCGGAGACAAAATGAGTCTAACAAAAGAATCTTTAATTCAAGAAATTAAAATAGATCTCGGTGAGCCAACGGTGAAAGTTGAGATTGATGATTTGGTTTGGGACACGATCATCAACAAGGCCATGCGATGGTTCAAAGCCAAAAAGGGTCACATCGTTTACAAGCTCGAACCTATCGTTCAAAGCAAGCAAGAATACGATTGGCCAGTTGATGCCACAACGGTGACTGATGTGGTGTTGCCACAGTATTCAGACTTAGCAAACATCTTGACTCTTGGTCTTTTGGATATCGTGCCAGCTGACTTTGTGATTGGCTCGACAACGAGATCGTCGAGAATGCGAGTGCAGGTTTCTGAGTATGTGCAAATCTTGCAACAGTTGAAGATGATGAGGCAGGTGTTTTCCGCCGATCCTGGTTATTACATTCTTGATCATCCGATTCGTAAGGTTGTGTTGACGCAGAAAAACGACTCTTACCAGACAACGTTAGTTGGTTTGAAGATGGCTATCTTCTACAAAAAAGACACTTTAAATATTGAAGACTTTGTTGGAAGAGATGAAGATTTCATTTATCGTTTTTGTTTGGCAAAGGCAAAGATGATTTTGGGAACGATTCGTTCAAAGTATTCAACGTATCCAACGGCTGGTGGAACAATCACGATGGACGGTGATCAGTTGAAGTCGGAAGCAAAAGAAGAGCTAGCGGCTTTGGATGTTGAGATTGATGATTCGCAGGGTAATGCAGGTGGCATTACGGTTGGCTGATTTTTTGATTGGGTGAGTATGAGTTTCAAATATGTTTACATGGTTAGTTATTACACAGGTTGTCCTTGTCATGATGGAACTAACGAGCCTTATTTAAAATTTTCAAATGATTTGGAAACGATTTTGAATAGTGCTTTAGAAGAAATGAATGAGTATCATTATATTTCAGTGTATAGTTTTGATGGAAAAGAAATAGGTCAATTCGTAAGAATATTTGGTTTTCATACAATAACATCTCTTGAATTCAGACTAGCCGAAGAGGGTAGGTTATACCGAGTAGTTGATGATGGAAATGGGAATCAAAGGTGGGAAGATCCGGACGGCAACATCATCGAGAGGAAAACGAAATGAGCTTTGAAAAAGAGTTAGAAATTGCTTCAGATATTTTGAAGAAAAAACGAAAAACCGATGTGTTTGAGTTTGATGTTCCTGAAACACAGGAAGAAGCGAAGAAGAAAAAGGTTTTGCCAAGAAGGGCTTTCAAGTTGGCTCCGTTGCTTGGCAGAGACAAACAGGGAGTCAGTGCTGGTGAAATAGGTTCGGTTGATGGTGTGACCACCACAGCGCACACGGCGGTGTCTGGTGTAATGGCATAGCGAAGGAAAAACAAAAATGGCTGTGAAACATATCTGTATGATCTGTGGGAACAAGGGCAAGCTTGCAAGCGGCAAGCAGTGCCCACTTTGCAAGCTTCAGCACAACACGCAAAGGATGACTTCTTTCGATGATATGAAAGACAGGATTGGGGATAGTCCGAATGATTACATCCGCACAGATCCGCTAAGTTTCAAGGGCTGTGACTTGTTTGAAGAGACAGAAATTGATGTGCTTGCGAGCACTCTCAGAGATGCGAATCGCAGGATCATCTCAGTTTCGGCAAGGGTTGCTGAACAGAGGGCGGCGTTCTTGCGCATTTCGCAAAACCTTTCCAAGCATCCAGAGACAAGGGATATCGCTCAATTCATTGAGAAGGCGTATTCCAAGATGAGATCCGGTTGGGTGAACATCGAGCGAGCGCAAGAGATGGTTTCGAGAAGGCTTCGGGAAGCTGGGCTGAAGGAAGCTCAAACCGAGGTTGTTGAAGACGTTGAGTTAAAAAAAAACTCATTGCGTGAGCTAACATCTTCATCTAACTTTGCCGATAGGATCTTTGAAGGGAAAGAGTCATGTACAAAGAATACAAAACATACGATGAATTCTTGGCAGATAGGCCAACACAACAAGAAGCAATGGGGAGATGTGATGGAAGGCGGTCCAGAGGCGGAATACTCCAAGTGTTCAACGCAGATTGATGTGTCTGAAGAGATTTCTGAGATAGCCAAAAGCATTCAAAAGAAAATCGATCAGAGTGTGATTCACAGGGAATTTCCTTTATCTGAAGATGGCTCTCAAGATCCAAAAGAAACAAAAGGTCTTGAATCTCAACATCATGTGACTGTACTTTATGGTTTAACCAAAGATGAAGATGTGGAAGTCGCTAAGGGTCTTTGCGCAAAGCAGGAGCCTTTCGAGGTTGAGTTTGGAGAAATTGGTTCATTCAGAACAAATGATGAGTTCGATGTTCTTTGGGTGAAGGCTATTTCACCAGAGTTAAATGCACTGAATGGAATGCTTAGAAAGAACTGTGCGTATGAAAACTCGTACAATGACTATCATCCTCACTTGACGCTTGGTTATGTGCAAAAGGGAGCTTGCAAAGACCTTGAGGGAGAGTGTGAACTCACGGGCAAAAAGTGCATGATTGACAAGGTGACTTGGAGTGACCGTGGTGGGGGTACCATACCTTTGTCGTTCAAAGTCTGACGCCTAACTTTATCTTGATCTTTGTAACACTTTCTTTTACAACCTGTATGTGTTTCGTAAAAGGAGAATTCCTATGGATGAAAAATATTACCAACAAATCCTCAAATCAGCTCAAAAGATTAATCCTAGTAATGCTTTTGTTGTTGGGTGTGCATCATTCTACAAGCAAAGAGGTTTTTTGACTCAAAAACAATGCGACGCACTTCAAAGAGTCAGACCGGATGAAAACAAATCTAGTAGTTATCCGAATAGGTACGAATCCTATAACTACGATTTAGGTGAATTGTACGAAGATATGTTTGGTTGTGAAGGGTTTTTAAATGATTTATGAAGAAGATGGAAAAACAAAATGGGCACCTTTGAATGAAATGGTTCAAGTTCCCAGAAAGAGAGCGCAAGCGAACCTTGAAGGTCAGCTCATGTCTCGGATTGCAGAAACAGTTGGTTTGATCCGGTGGTATGGTGGCGATTCTCTCTTTCATTGGAAAAAAGAGTTGAGAGCTTTTTTGGATGATTATTTGATCAAGACTTCAAAAAGAACTGCGATCCAAAAAAACAAAAGAATTGTCAAAGATCTTTGGTTTGATGCTAAAGAATATCAAGAGATATTTGATTCTTTTACAGTTGATGCGATAACCGATAGTTATATCCATATGGACAAAAAAGAATTTAGACAAAACGAGCGAGACTTTAGCAAAGATTCTTTTTCAGAAATGGGTATTTTTCTGAAGCTATCCAATTCTTCTGAAGGATATGTATTGAATGTGTATTTCGGAAATGAGTTAGTCGATTGGTTCGGGTAATTCTGATACTCTGAGTTGTGCAAGTGAACTGCACAAGTTGGAGTGGCTATGGCAGAGAATTTCTACGATAGATTCAAACAGATTCGAGCGCAAAGAGTGGCATCAAGAGCCAAGGGCGTGCCCTTGCGCTACAACGAAGATGAAATGCTTGAGAAGCTAAAAGAAGCGATGATTCCAACGCAGATGAAGCACTGTGTGATTGCTGTGGAGCCAAAGATGGCAGGAACGCCACACGAGAGATATCTTTCGGCTTTCAACATTTGTGCAGCTGTGTTTGAAAAGAATGGCTACCAGCAACCAAAAACGATGAACCTCACGGGCAAGGGTTTGCGTAACAACATGCAGCATAGAAGAGAACCGGACGCTGGGTTCAAGAACTCAAGGTTCGATTTTTTGACAAAGAGGTTATGGCAGGGTCATCTCAATCGTTTGGCTGAAGCGGCGGCAAGAAGGAAGAAAGAGAAGCAAAAACCAGCGCAATCGAACGCCAAGCCAAACACGACAAACACAAAAACCATTGGCGTGAAACCAAAACCGGGTTCCAAATAGATTCGGTGATATAGATTCAATTGATATTGTGTCATAGTATTATGTTATTGTGAGAATAGGCTTTTGATAGTTAACACTTCCAAGCGAATTTCAAAGGAGAGGCGAACAGATGCTTCCTCAAAACAAGATAAGCGGAACAAAGATTGCATTTGGCCACGGTGCTTTTTTGTATGATGAAAAAGAAAAAGGGTTTTTCAACTTTGTGAAAGAGTCGGATTTTGGGTGGTTATTACCAATCTCGACACTTCAAAAAGAAAACGTGACCGAGCAGGATTTGCTTGATTGTGTTGAGCAAGTGGAAGCGTCTTTGGGCGATCCTGAAGAGCTAAGAGCCGTATTGCCTTTTGGATCTGGCTTGAAAAACGTTGGCACGGTGTTTCGTTCAAAGAGCAATCCAAGGGTTATTTGTGTTTTCACACCAACCTCTCAGCTTGTGCAAGATGTTGTGCCACTTGGTCTCCCAGAAGAGATAAGACCTGATGGATATTTTGAGTGGTATTTGTCGGATGAAGATTCAATCACAGTTGATGATATCGGTTCTGGTGGCAACAACGTCGGAGCGATGGGCAAGTGGCTTGGAGAGTTTGATCGCATGGCTGGCACTAGAAACACCAACGTTGCGGATGCTCCTGTGTTCACGGTTCCGACGTACACTGAAGCGGTGCAACACACTTCAGGTGTGATGGGGGCTGTACAACGAGAAGTGTTCCTGGAAGACGTTCATGCTTACCATCGCAAGCAAATGCCTTGGTTCAAGAAAGAACAGCTCAAGAAGCAAATTCTTGGCACATGGGAAAGTGTGCAAAGGGTTAGAAGCTCGCTCACAGAAGAAGATGGTACTTACAAATCAAATGTTCCTTTGTATCTTGAAACCGTGACTGGTGTTGAGCCAGTGAAGTTTGTGTTTCACGGCTTCATTGCAGAGTCGAGGGTGAGTCTTGGAGAGCAAGAAGGCTTGGGCAACTTGAAGAAGTTCTGTGAGTCGCAAGACAACTTGTCGAGATTGAGACTCATGACTGACTGTGGCTTGAGGAAAGCTCGTGCGTTAACCGAAAGCAACGGTAATTTGGTTTTGGAGTTTGAAGGCGAAGAGCAAGTGTTGCCTCAAGATGAAGACTTGTTCAAAGCTTTGAAGAACAAGCAACCAGCAAAGCCAACGCCAAAGGGAACTTTGATTCAAGGCTTGAATGGAAGAATGGATCTCTCGAACGAGACTTTCAGACCTTACAACAAGGGTTTGATTGTGTTCTTGCGAGATGGGTCGTTTCCAGATGTCAAAAGAATATTTGACGGCAAGAGCGAAGTGTTGCTTTGGATTGATGCTCAAATTTATTTGGCACGGTTGAACGAAGAGTTCAAAGCGTTGCAAACTGGCAGGGCGTTGCCAAACCAATCAACAGCATTGTCAGTGATGGGTGACTTGCTCAACAATCCTCAGAAGGGTCAGGAGCGATTTGCAAAGTTGTTTGTGAAAGAGCCAAAGCCTGTTGGCGAGAGTGCTTTGGGTGAAGCTGATGATGGTATGGATAAAGAATTCAATGATGATTCCGGTGTTGTTCATTACGCTATAAAGAAGCCATTCAGTGGGTACGCTTCTCTTTGTGGGAATAACGGGATGAATATCACCGTCAACGGCGCTATTCGCAGAGTTTATGGCGGAGCGAAAAGAACAACCGATCCAAAGAAGGTTAATTGCAAAGACTGCCTTGATCTGATGAAGAAAAAGGTTGAGCCTGAGAAGGTAACTGAGGCCGATGTTGGGGATAAATTCTTTATTGTTTACAAAGGCAGAGATAATGTTTTTGCCAAGGGTATGGATAAAGAATTTGTTCTTGATGGATTCAAAACCGAACAAGAAGCCAAGCAGAATTTAGCTAAGTGGAAAAAAGACTACGAAGCTTATATCGTCGATTATGATCCAGCCAAGAAAGTAACTGAGTCAGATGACTGTGGCTTGGGAGTTTGAAGGTGATGTGTATATCGACACCATGAAGCATGAAAGTGTGTTCCCAGGGGTTGAGGTGTTGTACAAGATGGACTCTCGTGAACCTCACGGCAAGGTGTTTGCTGGCAGACCGTGTGCAGCAAATGTGTACAAGATACCAAAAGAAAAGTTGCCTGAGTGGTCAGTTGTTTATCAGAGCTGGTCTTACTAGAAACTCTAAGAATTGATTATTTTTGGCGTTGTTTTTGATATAGATATTCTTTAATTGGATCTATATTCACAAATAATCCTATAAAATTAGCTACTCCATTCACAACCTTGTCGATCATAGAATTGAGAATAACAATTACTCCGATAGCAAACACTGGAATCATAAGCCAAACCATAAATCCATCAAACATTTCATAAGCTTTGTAACCAGAATAGATACTTGATATGTATACCAAAACAACCAAGAAGGCTTCAAAAGCATACAAAAATCCAAACACTTTTACTTGTGTGGGAGTGTAATTTGTCACATCAATTCTCCTTGTTCATTCTCCCAATACTGGGATTGATGGATGTAGTCGGAGCAATCGTTCCAAGGAAGAATGCCTTCGGTCCAAGCGTTCACGAGAACCCCGTGTTGAGGCCAGCTTTTGAACAGACAAAGCAAGAAGAGTTGTCTTGCTCTTTCAGGTTCTTGCAAATCAATGAGGTAATACTGAAACAGGTGAACGAAAGCATCAGCAAAGGCTGAAGCAATTTTGTCGTTGTTTGGGATGTTGGGTTTGCGCTTCTGGTCCAAAGCTTGACCGAGTTCGAGGATGGCTTCTTTGACCAAGGGAGTCATGTTGATTTTGAGCTTTGGTGTTTGCCAGTTTTTCTCAGCCGACACTAATTTCAAAAACCTTTGTTGTGGAGTTTCAGTTTTCATTGATCGGCTCCAATTCTTCATCTTCAAAGGTTTCAAATTCAATCTCAGTGATCGGCGTGTCTGGCTCTATTTGGATATTTTTGTTGTAGCACTGGCACAGTTTTTTGATAGTAACTTTCATATTCAACTCCTTAACGTTTGAGTGGACACCAACTAGGAGAGCGACCACTGTGACCTTTGTGTGGGCAGTTGTTGCAAGAGTTGTTTGAATTAGTCATTTCCATCACGAATCTCCTTTGAGTGTTGTTCTCTTCCCTTAATAAATAGATCGGCTTAGATATAAAAAACTTGAGAACTTTTTTTCAATTTTCAAAAGTCCAATGGTGGTGATAGGATAGGTGTGGTGTAGATTTCTGATAAGGGAAATAGATATGACAAAAGTCTTCAGAACTTATGTTGATGAAATGAATGAGAATTTAAGAGAGTTGACTGTTAACCATCCAGAATATAAGAAGCTTTATGTTGAAGGAAATCAGGTCTTGAAGGAACGGTTTCTTGAAAAAGAGAATCCTTCTTTTGTATTCAATGATTATCTGACAGAGATAACGGCAATGGTTACTGATATGGAGATGGCCTATGCGCACACAGGAGCCAACAGAAACTCACTTGATGAGCTGGTGTTGCCATTGATGAAGCGGGTTTTGGATAGCACAGCCACAGCCATGAAAGCGATGCGATACGCACCACCGGAAGATACCAACGGTTAATCACCAACGGTTAATCACCAACGGTTAACAGCACATGCTGTATTCTGGTTTTGGTGATAGCGGATGCTGTATTCTTGGCTTTTATTGATGAAGATTGGGAAAATTTGAAGGAGTACTAAGCTTTTGTTTCTCCATAACGCAAGGCCGATCTTAGCTTCGGAGTAAGGTTATATCGCTCTCATTACTACCCTTACCAACACCGTATGCGTACAGATTAATATACGTTGCGACGGCGTACATGCTATGTTTCCTATCACAACAAATATTGATGATCAATTTGGCAAAATAAATTCGTTCAATTTGGAATTGTTTAACCATTCTCGTAGGCTTTTCTGAGTTGCGCAAATGGACGCAATCTCATCTGCAATTTGCATCTTGTAGTTATAGTCGATGTTTCGGCTCCAATTGTCTAAGAGATAGTCGATTTGGTCTTGGAGTTTGATGAGGGTGTCGATGATGTCGTTTTCGTTTGGTGAGTAGCAGTCATTTAGATCCGGTAGCACATTGAGTTGGCTCATGGGATTTCTCCCTATTGTCAAAGTGTTAAGGGTTCTTTTTTTATTGTACCACTTGGCCAGTTTTTTGTTAGCAGTTCTTGCAACAAGACTTAAGAAGCTTTGGGAAGATTGGACAAAGTTTTTTCAATCAAGTCTTCTGATTCTTTCATTTTTTTGACAACAATGGGTGTTGGGGTTTTGACTTTGGTTTGTTTGGGTTCTTTGATCTCAAACGATTCTGAGTTGGCGTTAGTGTTGGAAACCAACCATTCGAGGCAATGGCTGATGCATTTCTTGAGTTCAACGATGTAGTGCGAATATCTTTTGAGAACCTTGGCATCAATCGTGTAGGTTTTGAAGTGTTTGGTGGTGCGCCAAATGAATTGGCCTTGTTCTTCTGAACGCCTTGGGTTGAACGAAATGTAGGCAATAGGCTTAGAGTCGATACATATATCTAGTAGGCGAGTTGTTCTTTGCCTTGGCTTTGAGCGAAAATCTTCTGTTTGCATGGTACACTCTCCTTTGTTCCCTTATGTATTTAATCGGCGTGTTTTGGCCGATCTTTAGCTAAAGTTTTCATATCTATTTGGGGATTTTCAGATGGGTCGATTAAGACACGGAGAAGATTACGGATTTATCAAATCAATTTCAGAAGAGGTGGTCGATCTCTTTGGAACGGATGCGGTGCTCTATAGGCATTTTTCAGCTGATCAGATACCTGTGAGAGATCCTTTGTGGGATGAGCCGACAGTTGGCAACACGGTTCAGAGAAAAGCATTCAACATTAAGATGCATTTTAGTGGCTTTGATGAAAACCCGAAGACTCATGAATATGGTTTGAGCTGGGAAGTGGATCTAAAGGGCTACGTCAATTTGCAGCATTTGCTTGATGCGGGGATTGAGGCCGATCCCACGGGTGACTATATCGCCGAGGGTGATGTGATAGCATTGCATAGAGGAACCAAGGAGCTAATTTATTACGATGTGATAAACACTCAGAGGGTTGGTTGGATTAACACGAGTCATTTGTTTACTGGTTATGATTTGTCGCTCAAGATTAACAGTCAGTACAGACCAGAACGAATGGATGATGTTGCAATATAAGTTAGGAGAAGTGCATGTTAGATTTTTCAAAGGGCAAGGTAGTTATCAGGGGTGAGCAAGTTGGGTATTTGGTGCGCAAAGCAGACAAGACTGAGTTTGTGCTCGCTGGTGAAGTCAAAGATCTAAACTTTACGGAGAGAAAAAAGCTTGGTTTGAAAACTGAGACTGTTGAGGTTGTTGAAGTTCAACCTGAACCTGAAGTTGAAGTTCAAGCTGAACCTGAAGTTGAAGTTCAAGCTGAAATTCCTGAAGAGCCAACGGAAGAACCAACAATTGAAGAAGTCACAAATCAATTAAGAAATCGCAAATCTCGCAGAGGCATGGCTGAGAAGTTTGCTGAAAAAGTGCAAGAAGTTGAAGCTCAACAATCTGAAGTGGAATAAACCTTGAGCAACCTCGACAACAAAAACATCCATAAATATTTCACCAACCTTGAGAAGCGTGTGAAAGCCTTTCAGGATGAAGTTGTCGGAAATGTTGCAAAAGAGTTTGAGAAAACTGTGCAATCATCTGCCCAAAATGCAAGAGAAGAGTATGCACAGGAGTTTGCACTATCGAAAGTGAATTCATCTGATTCAATGTTTCTTGTGCATGTTGGAGCAAAGGAAGTTGCGGTTGAAACAACGGATGACAGATCCGTGTTCTATTACGTTCCAACTTCACCTTATTCAGTGGCATCAAGAGTGACTAAAGTTCTCTTGTCGGCTCAACCTTTCACAAATGAATTTGTACCGTACAAACCAACGGGATATTACAAGCTAGTTTTCCGCAAGGTTTCAGAGGATGAACTCATTCGAGTCAGAGAGAAAAACGAATTAGAATCTCCAACCGTACTGGCAAAAATAATGTCAGAAGGTGGCAATCCCGCTTTTCTCATCAAACCAAAAGAGATGAATCCTGACTTGAAGGTTGTTGAGGATGTGGTGTGGAGAGTTATCAGGCAAGAGCTTGGCATCAGAGAAAAGAGAATTCAGGTTTGGTTGCCAGCGATAAGCTCTTTCAAGAGTGGAAAAATACTTCGCAAGGCTCTCAAGACGGCTGAGTTAGACAGACTTTTGATTGACGCTTCATGGCGAGAGTTTGCAGTTGATTCAACTGTGAGTGAGAATTATTTAGATTATTTTGATAGATTTCAAGAACACATTTTGAATGTGTGAATTTCAGAAGGACAAAGAAAATGAACACAGAAAATGTTACCCGCATGGCAAGAGAGTTATCGGAGTCGGAGTTTCGCAACGAACATCTAGGGCATGTGACTTTGACCGAAGATGTGAAGCGACTTATTGAATCTGATCATGTTGAGTACGCTTGTGGTCAGGAGCTTTTGCCAACTGATGAAGTTCACAAGTGCATTGTGTCTTGGGTTGAGAGGGTGATTCAAAGTGGGTATTCGGAAGATGACGCCGAGGACGCAGTGTTCACAGCGTCGGCTTCTCTCATCGAGACAAAAGAGATACCGGACACGCCGATGATGGAAGCTTCGGAGAACGAGAAGCTTGCTTGGATAAATCAATATGAAGCAAGGATTTATGATAAGCTTGAGTCGTTAGGCATTGAATTCGATAATTGAGTGAGGGATTTGAATGGAACCGCTATACTTGCCAAAAACCGGAGAGGTTTGGATCAGAGATTTTGATAAAGGTATAGTCGAGCAACTTTCAAACACAATCATTGATAATGATTATGTAGTAAATTTTCCTACTGGTTTAAGTCCTAATACCAATCCTAATGTAAGAATAATGTTTAATAAGCCAGAGATGGTGATGAACTATGCGACGTGGCCTCTCATTCATGTGCAGCGAGAGAGCTATGTGCCAAACCTTGAAAGGTGGCACTCGTATGGTCAGTTGCAATATCGAGCTGGGGTTCCTGGAACGGAGATAGCAGGATCGAATCCTGTGAGGTACAGCGAGATAGAGTCACAAGTTCAAGCTTGGCCTTATGACATGAATTATACGATCGCGTGTTATTCTAGGTATGAGTATGAAGCGCAACTTTTATTGCGGTGGATTCTGAGGCGGTTCAATCCTCGTGGTTTTATCAAGGTGATTGATAGTCTTAATGAGAATAGATTCTATACATTTTTTAGTGATTCACAGATCCAAGATTTGAGTGAGATTGTAGACGTTGCCGAGAAGGTGAAAGCGTATGCAATTTCGGTGTTAGTTGAAGGTGAGCTTGATCTTAATGAACCTGCAATTGCAAAAGCTGTGCAAAGCATTGAGATCAACACTGAAAAAATTTAGAATTTTATTTGATGGTTAAATAAGGAGACTAAAATGCCAGAATTTACCGCACCTGGGGTCTACATTCAGGAATTACCAAGTGATCAACAAGCAGTGCGAGCTGTTTCCACATCCAATTTTGGAACTGTGGGTTGGTTGCCTCGTGGTCCTGTGAATGTGGCCACGTTAGTTGGAAGCTTGAATGAGTATTTTAATGTGTTTGGTGGTTATTGGGATAACTCAGTGACTCCCGATATCGTGACTGCATTTTTCAAGAACGGTGGAGCGAGAGCTTACATCACACGAGTTGTGCCGTCGGATGCGGTCAAGGCTTCGATTGTGGTTTCGCCTTCGCTTTGGACTTTCACAGCGACAAGTGAAGGGACTTGGGGTAATTCGTTCAAAGTGCGAGTTACTGGTTCAGAAAATTATTACAATCAACCAACTGCTACATACTCAAGATATGATGTAAGTGTATTAGAAAATGGTGTTGAGGTTGAAGCATTCCGTGAAGTTGATTTTGATGATGACAGTGGTGAGCATGGTGTGCTTACGGTTGTTAACGACGGCTCCAAATATGTGCAGTTAGCAAAAGGAACTGGTGGTGTTATTCCTGCATTTGAATCAACAGCTGTTTTAGCTGAGGCTTTAGGTGTTGGTGATGGCTCTGTTGCGCAAACAATAACTGCGACACTTGCTTCTCCTGTTGTTGCTTCTCGCACCTTGTATATCAAGGTTGATGGAGTGGTTGTTGCTAGGGATAATGGCAAGGGTGCTATTGTTCAGGTTGGAACTTCTTTCACTTCAATCACTGGAACAATCAACTACACGACTGGTGCGTTGTCGGTTGTGTTCACAGCTGGTGTTGCCACTGGTGATGCGGTTACAGCTGATTATTATGAAGCTGGTTCAGCTTCAGAAGACTACACTTTGATTGGTGGTCTTGAAGGAACGGAAGTCACAAGAGACCAAGTTTCTAATCCAATATTACAAGCGGATCGTAAGGGTCTTTATGCTTTTGATTTGGTGAATGAGTTATTGAACATAGGCTTGGGTGATTTTCAAGGAGACCAAGTTGTTCATTCTGACTTGATTTCTTATGTGCAAGGCCGAGGGGATTGTTTTGCAATTTTGGATTGTCCAAAGGGTTCATCCGAAGCTGATGCAAAAGATTACAAATTAAATGTTCTTGCTTCTTTAAGTCCTTTCTATGCGATGTATTGGCCAAGTGTGAAGGTTGCAGATAACTTGAGAGGCGGAAGGCCAAAGGTTATTTCGGCAATCGGTCACGTTGCTGGTCGTTATGCATTCACTGATGCCCGAAGGAATGTTGGCAAGGCTCCGGCTGGTACAGTCGATGGAGCGTTGTCTTATATTCTAGGTTTGGAGTTCCCAGCTGTTTCGTTAGCGCAACAGGGAGCTGTTTACACATCGAACATCAATCCTATAAAGAGCGAGCCAGGAACTGGCATTGTTCTTTGGGGTTCGAGAACTGGCCAACTTGCCGGAGACTTCACACAGATCTCGACAAGACGATTGTTCAACTTTGTTGAAAAGAGTTTGTACAACGCTTCTCAGCCATTTGTGTTTGAGCCTTTGACTGAAGAGACTTTTGCAAGAGTTAAGCTCACGTTTGATGGTTTCTTGAATGCATTGACTCAACAAAATTACTTTGCAAGTCAAAATCCTGAGCAAGCGTTCCGAGTGATTTGTGATACAACAAATAACACTCCTGACACAATTGCACAGAATTTATTGATAGCTGATATTTTGTTAGCGGATGCAAACCCAGCTGAGTTTGTTCTGTTAAGGTTCAAGAGAGTGCTTGGAGCTATCTCTTAAGGGTTGATCTTTGATTGTTTAACAAGCTGTGAGCTAAAGGCTCACAGAAGTTTAAGAGGGAATTAAGTATGGCAAGGGCTATGGCAACAGATCCATATCACAACTTTCGGTTTGCGGTTTCCGTTGCGCAAGTTGGCGCTCTATTACCTTTTGGTGATGCGCAAGCGGGTTTTTCAAATATTACTTTACCAACAAAGTCTTTTGAAAATGTTGAGTACAAAGAAGGAACGATGGTTTTCCGTCGTAAGTATCCAGGCGACGTGACTGTTGACGATGTGACCTTCACTCGTGGTGTGTCGAAAGAGGGCACTGAATTTATGCGTTGGGCTGAGAGAGTTCAGACGGGTAAAGAGTACAGAGCTGATGTTAGCATTCTTCAATATCACCGTGATAATACTTCGGCGACGGCTGTTGGAGCTGGTGCTTTCACGCTTGCAGCTGCTAGTCGGTCGATCATTTTGAAAGAAGCGTTCCCAATTTCGGTAAAACCAGGCAGTGACTTGGATTCACTTTCAAGTGATATTTCATTACAAGAAGTAACAGTGGCGTGTGAAGATTTCACAATAACCAACGGAGCGCAATAAAGAGGGTGAAGAGCAATGGCATTTCATGATGACAAATTATTGATTGAAGATACCTATCGGTTGTCGGGCGTGGAGTTGGGTGAAGAACTCGATTCGATGCTTCGGGCTGGACGTTCGCAAAAGAAGGCAGTGATGCCTGAGTTAACTTCTTCTGGTCTTTCTTTGAATGAAGAGTTTGAACAGTTGATGGGCGTATTAGGTAAGGGTTCTGTGAAAAAGGCTCGTAGGGGTCAGATTCGTTCGTTGAGCGAGTCGATTGAAGATATGCAAAACGATGAAGTGAAAGAGGGCTATCAGGGTCCGGGTTCTCGTGATGAGAAATGGAAAATATACATTAACGGTGAGTTTTACATAAAGACTGACTCTCCTGACTCAGTTATCGATCTTGAGATCGAGCAAGAGTGGAACGTGACAGATGTTGAGTGGGATAGCGAGAAGCTTGAGATTTATGTGACCACTTCTCCTGATGAAGTTGAAGAGGGTTCTTGTGGAGTTAATGGGGTGAAAGAAGACTTCGCTCCGAGAAATGAAGTTGATCAACTTGAAGCTGATCACAAAAAGATTCACGGCGTGGATTTGGATGATGGTCAGGTTTACGACACCAAGTTTGGCAAGATGACAATTCAGTCTGTGTCTGATGGTCAAGTGAAGGTTGATATCGAAGGCAAGCCACCACAAGACAAGACCAAAGATCTTGCACGAGTGTATGGTTGGTTGAAAGATGCGAAGCTTGTGAGTGGAACTCAAACAGAAGACAAGAACAAAACTTTGGGCGGCAAGCCAAAAGAAGAGCCAGCAAAGGCTCAAGATGAGAAGGCTTACGGCAAGGCTCCAAAGAAGAACGTGAGTGAGTCGAAGAATATTTATCAATGCTTGAATGGCTTGATTGAGTGTTTGGAGATGGGCACTGATTTTTGTTTGAATTTGTCTGAAGACGCAAACAGAACTCGCAAGGCGGTTTCGGTTTGGTTGGAATCCAAAATCTTGCCAAAGATGGAAGGTATTTTGGACGAAATGGAACCAACGGATGAAGTTGGCACAGTCGATGGTGATGAAGCCATGGGTGATGATGAGCCTGATATGGATATGCCAATGACTGATGAACCAGAGGGTGATGAGCCTGAAGGTGACGATGAGAAAGTTGAAATGAAGCATGTGTCTGAGCTTGAGGCGATTGTGCAAGCGATGCGAGTTTCGATTGAGCGCATTGACGATGAAGACGTGCGAGTTGAGATCCAGAAGATGGCTGATGGGATTGATTCAATCGTTGGTGATCTGAAAGAAATGCACGGCGTTGAAGAGCCAGAAGATGAAGAGTCTGATGAGGATGAAGTTGAGCCTGAAGGCGAGCCAAGTCCTGAAGATATCGATCCTGAGCTGAACCAAGTTTCTGAAGCGAAAAAAAAAATAGCTAAAGACCATGATTGGCAAGAAGGCGGTTGGAAGTACAAGTCTTGGGACAAAGATGGGGGATTGATGTTCTCCAGAGTCAAAGACGGTGTGCGTGAAGTTAGCAACCGAATCGTTATGGCTCTTGGTGTTCCCCATTATCAGATCTTGAAAAAAGCAGAGAAGCAAGGCGACGTTCAGTGGAAGAAAGTTGAAGCAAAGACTGAAGCTGATGAGCCAATGAGCGAGGCGTCTAATCCTCTTGGTCAAGAGATTCAAAAACAAGACATTGTAAACTTCACTGATGGGAACACACATTCTTTGACTGTGGGTCGTGTGGTTCACATTGATGATGAGGGAATGGCCTCTGTGAATTCTGGGGGTCGTCTTTACAAGGTTCCTGCCAAGGAGCTTGAGAAAATGAGCGAGAATGAGTATCGGAAGTGGCTTTCTATGCACTGGTCGAATTCTCAGGCTGGCAAGAAGATGGAAGATACCAATGATGAGCAATCGGACGATGAATTTTTGAACACTTTGCTTTCAAAAAAAACCGAGTCTGATTGCGAGTTAGATGAGGCGAGTGATAATTCTTATGGCATGGGAAATTGGGAGCCAAAATACTCACCTAAACAATATGTAACAGGTGAATATCTTCGGTTTAACTATTTCCCAAATGACGGTATCAGCATGTATACTTTCAAGCATGATTATAAATTTGGTATCACCGTGCGAGATATGCAGAGTTTAATGGAGCAAGGTTTTCTTAAAATGCAGGTGAATACACCGGGAGAAATCTCTTTGTATTTCAAAAAAGAAGCGATCAAAAAATAACAATCTCTTTTGCGTCTAAATAATCTCCAAACAATTCCTCAATCTTCAAATCAAATAGCATTCCCTGTATGATAAGGATTGAGGTTTTTCTCATATGGAAGGAAAAATATGAAGCGTTTTTTGTTAGTTTTGTTTTTGTTTGGGTGTCAGCAAGTGGTTCCGGTGCCGGAGCCAACACCAATCCCAGAGCCGACGGTTGAACCAACCCCGACTCAAACCCCGACTCCTGAACCAACCCTAACAATTAGTGAGGATTTGAAAAAAATCATTGCACTGATTGAAGGCGAGAGCGTCAAAAAACAAAAGTACATTCCAAGGCCAGTGTTGAGCACAAAGGACACCAAGAAGCTCAAGGGTAAGAGTCAGAGTATCAAGAGAGATGTGAGAGCTTCTATTTCGACAACAAGCAAAGTTGTGGATTTGCGTTCCATCGAGACTTCGGTGAAGGATCAGGGTCAAGAAGGTTTGTGTACGGCTTTTGCAGTGTCGGCTGGCATGGAGATGTTGGCAAGGTCGAACTTGGATTTAAGTGAAAAGCATTTGTGGAGCAAGTATCAACAATACGACACAACTTATGCCTTATTTGCTAGCAAGAAGTATCTCATTACGTCTGAAAATGCCTGGCCTTACAATCTAAATAAGCCTCTCAAAAGGGTTAGGGGTGTTGCTAAGACTGATACTTATGGAGAGTTATTGGCTTGGGATGATGTTTATAAAAGCTTAGATGAAGGCAAGGCTGTGGTGTTGAGTGCAGAAACGAACACTTCATGGTCTAATCCTTATATGGGTGTGTTGAGAACAACTGGCACTAAGCAAGGTGGTCATGCTATTAAAGTCAGTGGTTATTTCGACACAAGTAGGGGAAGGTATCTCATTATTAAAAACTCTTGGGGAATAGCCTATGGTCATAAAGGTTATGTTTATCTTCCAGAAACTTATTGTGATAGGCATTGGTGTGCTTTTCATGTGATTAGCCAAGTGAATGTGGCAAAATAAATTGTGCAATTTCTGCACAGTTTGAGGGGGAACGATGGCCAGAAGTAGGGTGACTGATTATTTGCAGAGATCGAAGTTTCATTTGCTCGACACCTCGTGGAGTTCTGGTCCGGTGTTGCTTCCTGTGTTTGGGTTTTCATCGATCACTTTGCCGCAATGGAACGTGAGTTATAAGCAACACAAAGAAGGTAATTACGAATTTGTGAGAAACATTGCGGTTGAGAAGGCTGATGTTTCGCCAATCATTTTGGAGCAAGGTGTTTCGCTTCTTAATTCGGATTTCTATCAGTGGATCAAGGATGCGACGTTGGGTTTGAAAGAACCTAGAAATTTGCTTCTCATTCAATTCACGCAAATTGGATTTGATGTTGGTGGGGTTGGAGCGGCGATTTCTTCAGTATCTTCTTTGGTGCCAGGTGCGACGGGTGGTTTTGCTTATTCTGATGGCTTTCGGATTCCAGGGCGTGGTTGGTATTTGAAGCAATGCAGACCAACGAGTTACAAGCCTGGAAGCGACTTGGATGCAACGTCGGGTGAGGTTTCTGTGGCCACACTTGAGATTGCGGTTGAAGAGTTTGAAGAATTCTCACTTGGATTGTAACCATTCCCAAAGTACAATAGCCTTCGATTCGTTAACATGTTGATTCATTGATTGGAGAATTACTTATGTCAGAAGAGTTAAAGGTTGAGGATTTATTGGATCAAGGCCGTTCGACTTATTACGAGTGCGAGCTTCCCACGGGATTGTTGGTTGATCAAGAGCTTCACAAAACGGTTAGAATTCGAGAGATGACAGGCGTCGAAGAAGACTTGCTTGGCACGATGAACTCCAAGAATGCGACAAGGGTTCTTCAGCAAATTGTTGAGAAATGCATCATTTCAATTGGGGACGTTGAACCAACTGATCCGAATTGGAAGATTCACTTAAGGTCGCTTGTGAACAGTGACCGGATGTTTTTGTTGATCCACATTCGCATAGCTTCGCTAGGTAGTGCATTCAGTTACAAGGTTGGGTGCCCATCTTGCAAGAAGGTTAGCAACCACACGGTTGATTTGCACGACTTCAAGATTGAGGGTTTGAAAGATCCGTACACCAGAACTTGGGGTGGCACACTTCCGTCGGGCAAGAAGTACGAGTGCAAAGTTACAACTCAAGATAAAGATATTCCTGGTTTAGATCCGGAGCAAGATGCTTTGTCGTATGCGATTTTGCTTCGTCTGGTTGAGCTTGAAGATAAGTCACCAACGGTGTCTGGTGTGAAGAACTTGAGCATGAGAGACAGGTCGTTGTTGCGCTCCGAAATCAGGGAGCGTGAGGGTGTGATTGATAACGAAGTTGAGATGGAGTGTCCATCGTGTGGGCATGAGTTCAAGAGCCAAATCAGCATGGCAGAGCCGAGTTTTTTCTTCCCATAGGAAACTTGCAAGCATTGGAGCACGATATTTATTACCTTGCTTCTGAGCTATCATATTCCTATGGGTGCGTGATGGGATTGCCTTATTCGAGAAGGTGTCGGCTTGTGGAGAGGCGTGATGCTTATGTGCGAGCCAACAACAAGAAAGTGAACTAATGAGAACTGATCATAAATTGCATTTGATGGCTGGGGCTTTGGTATTCTTTATTGCTTATAACTATTCTTTGGTGTTGATCATGATGCCTGATAAATACCATATAGCTTTGAGTTTTATGGTTTCTTTCACGGTTGGTGCATTGAAGGAGCTGAAAGACTATGTTTTCAAGAATGGTACTCCTGAATGGTCTGACTTTCTTTACACGGTTCTTGGCGGTGGCTTGGGTGTGTTGCTTCTTGTTGGTGCTAATTCTCTTATCTGAGGTTAGATATGAAGCTATTGTTTGCGTTGTTGTTGGTTGGGTGTTCGGAAGATTGGTCAACCATGCCCGAAAAAATGATGACACCAACACCTACTCCAACTCCCACAGTTGAGGCGACACCAAAACCTTGTCCTTTTCTCATTCGGGTGTCGGATCGGAAGACGATTTGTGTTGATTGAGCTTCATTTGTTCAAAGCTCTGTAAGAGGCCACAGCTGCCATATCAGCTTCGCTAACAGATCCACCAAAGAAGAATCCAAAGAATTGTTGTGGCCAGATGTATAGTTTCTTTTGCACAATCATGCATTCCAAGATGCAATCCTTGAGGAATTCAAAGTTGTTTTTGTGGCAAGCTGGGTTGAGATAGCTTCCAACACCAATAAAGAGACAGGCAGTCCAATAGATGGCAATAATGATTGGAGCGACGATGAAGTGATGTGGAATGGTCAGGTAAAGAGCGAAGACGCAAAACAATGGAAGAATAACGAACAAACCGTGAAGACAAAACCGAAACGAAGCGGCCAACAATCCAACGAGTGGTCCACCATGAGCTTTGGCTTCATCATAGATGGGTCCAGGATTGAAGAACGGATCGCCTATGTATTTGAGCATATCCCAAAGCATGTATAGGACTTCGTAAGCTTCATGAAAAATTGTTATTAAGTCATCCATGGTTTTTTATCCTTTCATTCACGTCTATACTTTCTTTATCGGGTGAATTTTCAGAAACTTGAGAAGTTTTTCATATCTATTTTAAAAACTTCAATGATCGTGAAATGATGAAGAAATGATACACTGATGATAGTGAGATTATTGAGCCTTGGATTGAGGTTAAAAAATGAGTGATGTTAATTATTTAGGATTAGGCGTTAATTTTATTGGTGTTGATAAAGGTCTTTTCAAGAAAATGGAAAGAGCTAAGAAGCAATCAATTGAATTGACTGACCATTTCACAAACCTTGAACAGTCCATATCTAAATCTGATTTGGCGATGTCGAAGACGGTTGATCAGTCTATTGCTCAATCACAAAGCAATTCTCAGTCATTAGCTTCCCAAGTGCTGCAAAATTCAGCGAGTATCAGCCAAGCTTCAAAAGGATGGAGTGGCGGTTTGGTTGGTGGTTTCAAAGGGGTTGGTCAAACCACGGGTAAGTTTTTTAAAGGGGTTGGTCAGGGTTTTAAAAACATGGTCGGCCAAGTACGGCGAGTTGAGTTTACTATTGCAAAGTTTGCTTCATCCTTGGCTGTATTGAACTTCTTGAAAGATATTGATCCGTTAAAGAAGTTAATCTTTGGAACCGGAGAAATCCAAAAGACAACTAAAGAAATTGACTCTCTCCGTGCTCGCATGACTCAAGTTTTCGATGCCAAACAAGCCAATCAATTCAGGTTTGCTATTACGGATATGATGAATCAGTTTGGTGTGACGGGGGAGCAAGCTTCAACCATTGCGGAAACCATGACTCAATTTTCTGTGCCAATTGGTCAGATTCAAGAATCGTTGCCAGAAATTGGCCAGCTGGTTGGTGTCCTTAACATGGATGCCAAGAGCACAGCTGAGATGTTTGCAAGGTCTTCCAAGCAACTGCGAATCATGCCCAAAGATATGATGGGTGTGGTGAAGAAAGTGAATGCGATGGGAGCGGCGTTTGGCATTCTCGACTTCACGCAAGACTTGCCAGAGATCGTTGATGGAGTTTCCGATTCTCTCTTGAAACTTGGCCGAATGAACAAAACCAATGCAATGCAAGCGATTGAGAGCACAGCAAAAATAAAGGCTCAATTCCAAGCGATGGGGATGGGGTCTTCTCAGGCAACACAGGCAGCTGTGGGTTTTCAGACCAAGATGACTGACATGACTCATTCCATTCAAAGAATGCGGGTTGGTCTTGATCCTCTCAATGAGGATTGGCGAAGTTTTGCAAACACAATTAGTGTTGCTACGGGTAAAGGTTTTGATGAGGCCGCTAGGTTAATGGATCAGGGTGTTACTGACTCAGCTGCTACGATGGGAGAACTGATCGAGATAGGCAGAATGTTGCCAAAGGATGACGCTAATAGGTTTAAATTTCAATTGATGGATATTTTCGGTGACGCAGGAAAAGCAATAGCTCAAGCTATAGAATCTCCTTTGAAGCTCGATGAGGCGTTAGCGTTAGCAGTCGAGAATACTAAAAAAATAGATCCAGAAGAACAACTAAAGAAACAATTGAAAGCTCAACAAAACACATTCGAGCATCAAACTAGACTATTAGAAGTGAACAAGGAATTGGTTGATGTTGAACGTGAATTGGCGGCAAAAGGTCCAATCATTAAGAGCTTAAGAGATCAGACTGATGGTTTTAGAAAAGTTCAAAGTGCCATTCAGGATGCAAATAGTAAACTAGGTAAAATGATTATCACAATGACCATGTTTGAAAAGGGCGGTTTAGCCGCCGTTGCTGCATTTATGGAGTGGGATAAGATTTCGGGAGTGATTGAGAGATTGGCTCCATTCTTTGCGTCAACTGGACCTTTTGCGGTTGGCTTGGCTTTTGTTGGAGCTGCGATTGGAACAGTTGTTTCCGGCGTTGCTAAGTTCACAACATTGTTGTGGGGCTTGGGTAAAAATGGCGTTAAAGTCTTTGCTTTTCTAGGTAAAGAGATAGGATTATTTGCGAGTCACATTCCATCAATGATTAAGACTATGGGTCCAATGGTTTTGAAGCTTGGTCTTATGGTGGCGGCTTTGGGAGCGGCTGAAATTGTTGCGAAGAACTTTGGGTTTATTTTGGACTCGATTGGCACAACGGTCGATATGGTGTTTTTGAAATTCCAACAAGGTTACATGAAACTTGTTGAAGGGTTTGTTGGTGTCAAAAAGTTCTTTGGCATGGATGTTTCTAACAATGAGAAATATCTAAAAGAACTACAACAAACAATTGATAGCGGCCAAGATCTAATTGATCAGCAAGTCAAAGGTATTCAGGAATACAAAATTGACGCTGGGATTACTGGTAAGGTTTTGGATTCAATTATTGAAGCCACGGTTCCGATGGCTGAAAAGTTTACCGATGGAATTATTGAGGGAGCTGAAGCTGTTAAAGAGATGAAGATGCCTTCAATGAGTTCTGTTGCGGATGATGTTGTTGATGGGATTGCGACTGAAGTATCTCAAGGTATCAAACAAGGAGTTTCTAGTGTTTCAAAAAACATATCAAAAGAAATTAAAGATGGCGTATCTAAAACAAAGATAGAAACGCCTAATTCAATAGAAAAAGGGGTTTTTAATAGTGGATTACCATTAGATCCTGCTTTGCAAAAAATTTATGATACTCAGGGCAAAGATGCAGCTGTAGAAGAAGCTATGAAAAGGATTAACCAAGATGTTTCCATTAAACCAAACATGAACCAAGAAGGTGCTCCGAAGAGAGCGAAGCTTGGAAGTGCATTCAAGGGTGAGATGTCAAAGGCTGATGACAAGAATTTCAATGCACTGATTGGTGCGATGCAAAACATGCGAGATACCTTGGAAGGTGCGATAGAAGGTTTGGCTTCACAACCTGTTCTTGTTAACTTGCAAGGTGATACAAGGAAGTTCTTGCAGGTCATTGAACAGAACTCGAAGACTCGCATTACCTCGATGGGCAAGCAGGGTGCTTTGGGAAGAACCTAATAGGAGAGTAGTATGTCAGAAGAGGAATTAGATTTAGAAGAATTTGATTTGGGTGAAGACGATGAAGATGAAGATGAAGAGGAAGATGATTTAGATGATGATTATGATGATGATGATGATGAAGACGGTTACGATGATGATGAAGATGACGATGATGAAGATTAAAATTTAGATTCAAATGCAAAGTGTGCAGTTCATCTGCACAGTGGGATTTTTGTGTGGAGAAATGTATGCGCAGAATTGATTTGTTCAAAATGTATGGTGAGCTATCAGAATCTATTGGCGACAACAAAGTTGACAATATGGTTGATG
>Ga0210003_1001151_pt1 | contig 23478 bp, 19 predicted proteins | sample LantaG_FD_182804 | JGI IMG/M metagenome (GOLD analysis project Ga0210003, IMG submission 182804) | Deep subsurface microbial communities from Baltic Sea to uncover new lineages of life (NeLLi) - Landsort_02402 metaG (SPAdes) (version 2) | ecosystem: Environmental > Aquatic > Marine > Oceanic >... | reverse complement strand
TTTGATAAAGATGAAGTTGATGAACAACTCTTTTCATTTATTTTAGATCAACTATCTCAAGAAGAAATTACTAAGTGTTTGTTGGATAGCATTAAATCATTAATCATGAGCAAGTACAAAGACGAATAGCATACTTTATAACTAGTAATATATAATAAAATTAATCATATGAAAGACACTACTACACAAACTCAAACAATACCTAATCGTAGCCAGCGAAGAAAAGCAATGGCTCACCAAGGATTTTTAAAACAAAAAAGTAAATTAAGTTTAACTGAATGGTCTAAACTTTGTAAAGAGTTAAGCATTAGTGGAACTGAAATCCATCAAGCAAATGTAGAAAGAAGTGAAAAAGCTAACTTTGCAAGATTAGAGGAAATTGAATCTACAAAAATTTCAAACTGGAGAGAAGAAGGTTATACTGATAAAGAAATAGAACAGTTAAGAGAGGCTTATTCTTTTTTTATGATTAAAGATAAATCTACATGGCACACTGATAAAAAAGTAGCTAGAAAAACAATAAAAGAACTTAGTTTAAAATTGCAAGAAAGGTCGTAAATGATTAAAATAATTTTAGAGCCTGCCAGAAATGGTGTAATCAAAAAAGTTGTTGATGATAATCATGGTGGCGGGAGAGAACATTTTACTTCTACTGATGTTTATGAAACACACGAAATAGATAAGAGTAAATATAGTTATATAAAAAGATTCTTTTTTGACTTGTGTGATGATCTAGGCTTAGAACTTGGTAGTAAATTTGATAAGGATGTATTGGATATTAATGCACAGTGGGGATCTCATTATGAACCTACTGCTAAAGATATTGAATTTAAAATAAAAAGACTTAAGAATGAGCTTAAGGAATTAGAAGAATGGAAGAAGAACATATAGAATTTAATTTCATATACTCTAGTGATGCATTGCGCGTTAAGACATTTTTAGGGAACGTTCCTAGAAGTATGGAGTGTATAAATTACATGGATATATTTAATAAGCTCACTAAAAATGATTTTTATCAATTTGAACCATCAGATGCCGTGGTATCATCTTATTTAATGAGGCAATTACAAAATGCGATATCTCGTAACTTATCTACTACAATATTTTATGTATTAGGAAATCTTAACAAAGAAACAGTTGGTGGAATTAAACAATATGTAGAATCATTATCCACTAAACCTATTACTTATAAAATTTATCATTCACCTGATATTAATGTCAACGGTACTGCTACGCTATTCGATGACATAATAGAATTTGAATGAAAACCCACAGAATATTTAATAAAGGACAATTTGTATATTGCTTATTAGCATCTCATACAAATCCTAATATACTTTTGCCAGTCAAAGGTGTTATCTTAGATTCTAAATGGGATCCCGTAAATCCTCTTTATCAAATTCGTATTATTAAACTTTATGATAATATGAAATTTTTAAAACAACATTTCTTTGGTATGAATTTCAGGCATGAGTTTGAAAACCGAGCAAGAAAAATGATTCTTAAATCAGAGGACTTTAAAACAACTAAAGCATTAGAAGATCGATTAAATGATAAAGACCGCGAGCGTTTTTATGTTGTTATAGAATCTGTTATGTGCACAAAAACAAAAATTGGACTTTCAGAATTATTTGAAAAAGTTCAATTTTATATGATTTCTAAAAACCTAAAAGAAATAAGAGATATCTCTACTAGGCCATTTTTTAAAGGACCTCTTTCATTAGATAGCCCAAAAGAATTTGATGCTAGATATAAAAAAGGTTGGGCTGATAAATTTGAAAGAAATGCGCTAGACATTAATAAGTATCTTAATAGCTTAGGTTAAATATATAATAAAAATAACCTACTCATATGTCTTGGAAATTAGGAACGGCTGTACAAAGTGTAAATGATGCATTATTCCCTGGCCCAAATAAAAACAATAATGAAATTCTTGCTGCATTTGGTGGCCAGTCAACTGGGTTTGCTTCTGATTTAGCTAATGATTACGCTAAGTATTTTTATACACAAGGGACTGAGGCATCGGCAGATACTGTAGCTAAAGGGGTTGGTGATCAGAAAATAGCAAGGTCTATTGCTAACAAGTATGCATTATTTAACTTTCAAGGATTTAATGGAAGTGTAGCACAAAGTCAGTGGAAAAACTATAATGATAATACAACAGCAGGGCCTAATCCATTAATGGGTGGTGAGCAGGCACATAACGTAACTATACCAAAAGTCATACAATATTTTAAAGATACATATCCTAAAATAAGTTATTCACCATCTGATTTTTTATATTCTAAATATTACAAGAAAATTCCAGTAAATCATTTAGTTACATTAAGAAGGTTTCCTACGCCTATTGCAGATAACATTTATAACCTAGGTGTTAGAATTGCACCATCTTCTGCTGCAGAGAATGGTACAGGTAGTGATGTATCCGCGCAAGAAAGAGTTGATGCGACACAAGTAGCTGGTGTAACTGCCATAACATACATGGGAGAAACTGCTGGTAATAAATTAGATGATCTTCTTAAGATGTCTTTTGGATTAAAATATAAACAACTTACAGGAGAGATGGAATCCATTGACACTGGTGAACAAGGTGGTGGTTATACTAAGCAGCCTTTTTATAATAAAATAGGTAGTGTTGGTAGAGCGATTGCTGATGTTAGTAAAGGTGAAACTGCAGGTTCTAAATTTAGAAAACAAAATGGTGCAGGTAGTTCTACTGCCGATAGATTAAATTCTACATATCCTAATTTTGTATTAGGACCAGTTAATGTTGTAAATGAAACTATGATTCGTGATATGGGATTAAAATTTACAAATGATATTAAATTACAATTTGAATATGAACTTAGATCGTTAAGCTTTGTCAATCCTAAAGTAGCAATGATTGATATTATTAGTAATATGTTAACTATGACAACAAATAATGCTCAGTTCTTTGGTGGCGGTCATAGGTATTATGGAAGTGCAGGATTTGTTGCATCTGCCTTTGGTAATCCTTCTTTATTAAAAGCTGGTGATTTTGGTGGTTATATGGGAAGTATTGCTAAAGATGTTAATAAAGGTGTGAGTAATGTATTTGGCGATGGTAATGGTGGTTTTTCTGGGGAGAGTATACTTAAAGGTGGGCTTAAGGCAGGTAAACAAATGTTAGGTAATGCATTAGGTAATATGTTAAAAGATATGATGGGTAGTACCGGTGGAACACAAGCAACAAAGGCTTTCATTAGTGGCGAACCTACAGGTGATTGGCATATAACAATTGGTAATCCTCTTAACCCTATAGCGATGATGGGTAATATGATTTGTGATAACTCAACAATGACTCTTGGTAAGGGTTTAGGCTATGATGATTTTCCAATGGAAGTTAAATTTGAAATAGATTTAAAACACGGTAAGCCAAGAGATAAGGGTGATATAGAAAATATGTTTAATGCAGGACAAGGTAGGATTTATGCTTCTGCTCGTGGTGAAGAAGATATACTTAATTTAGCAGGTATTGATGTAGCTACTTATGGTTCTAATAAGGCAGGTAGTAGTAGTTATGCTTTATCAGGATCTAGTAATCTAGGAGGAGCTTCTACTAATGCTGCAACCCCAGCATCAATGAATAATAGCGTAGTTGCAACCACACCACCTGGCGGTAGTGGTATTGACCCAGCATTAATAAGCAGTGTAACATCTATGATGATTAACGGTTAAAAAAAATTATAACATGAATATTAAATCTCTTACATTAAAAAATACTTTATCTATTGAAGAGACGGGTGAATTATACTATGATTTAACAGCACCTTCATTTACCTATAACAGAGACTTAGGTGTTAAAGGTATACATTATGTTACTATGGACCAGGCTGGGCGCATTGATAAAATAGCTGAATTATATTTTGGTGGAAGCCAGTATGTAGATGCTATATGCATTGTTAATAATATCTTTAATCCATTTAGTGTATCTGAGGGTGATATATTAGTAATACCAAATTTAGCGCAACCTAATTTAGTTTACAGAAGACCTAATCCTGCGAGTCGACCAAGTGTCCAATTAGCACAGTACACTAATACTGATAGACAGAGTGAAAAAGATCAATCAAGAATACAAAGATTAACACAAAAAGCTAAAACTAAAAAGAATGGAGTTAAAGCACCAATACCACCAAACATGTTACAGCAAGGACAAGATGCTAAAATATACAGTGGTGGTAAGATCTTATTAGGAGCAAATTTACCAACAAGGAATAGAAATACTACAAACTAATAAATTATGGCAGGAGATACTATAGTTGACAGAAATATATTAACGATCATAGAACCAGCACTGGAATTAGATCCACTATCAATACCTGATGTAGAGAGTGGTACTGAAAATTCTGATGGGGAAACTTCAAAAGAACCACTATCTAAATCTTCTACTGCTATACCTACTATTATAATTAATGGATATAATGTACAAGCAGATAAACTGAAGTTATTCATATTAAATAATAATTTATTTTATCCTACATGTAAAATAAAATTTGCTGATAATGATGCTTTGTTTACAGCAAGACATTATCCTAAAGATGGTGATCTTATACAAGTTAATATTAGGTCACAGGGTGATGAGACTACATTTAAACCTATAAGAATAGATTTTTCTGTTGTTGACTGTAAGCCAGTAGGTGGCGGTGGTGGGGCGAGCCCAAGTCAATATTTAATTACAGGTAGAATGTTTGTGCCAAAATTATTTACAGAAACCGTTGAATACCAAGAACAAGTTACAAGCTGGGATGCACTATTAAATATTGCTGAATCAATGGAATTAGGGTATGCATCTAATGTTGAACAAACTGATGATGTGATGACTTGGACTAATCCTAATGATACAACAGAAACATGGATCCAGGATATTGTGGCTAATAGTTATTTAAGTGACGAAACTTTTTTTACAAGTTACATTGATCCTTATTATTATTTAACTATGGTTGATGTTAATAGATTATTTAGCCAAGAAGGCGCAATAGAAGCAATGGCAACATTTCCAACTAATGCATCTGATACTGTTGGTGAAAGTGGCGCAGACACAGTGGAAGAAACACCAATGCCATATATGCTAAGTAATATGATTCAGTTTCAAGGCGGCTCTGGTTATATTTCTAAATATGAGATGGTTAATAAGAGTGGTGAAATTAGTAAAGCAAATGGTTATAAAAGATATACACAGTATTGGGATTTAGAAGCTAAAGAATGGATTAGTGAATTTGTAGATCCTATAACTAATGACACTCCTGGAATGGTCCCGGCAACAAAGGGTAGAATTGTAAATGGAGAAGTTGAAGGTCCTAGGAATGATCAAGTTAAATATAAATACTTAGGAACACAAGGTGACAATGTTCATCCTGAATTTCAGTATGCTACAGTTCAAAATTATCAGAATAATGTAGAGATTAATAAGATGGGAATGATTATAGAATTAGATACAGTTAATCCTTCTATAACAAGATATAGTAGAATTTTTTGTAAGATTATGGAATATGCTGCAACTGTACAGGAAACTATATTAAAACCTGCAAATAATTTAGATGGTGTAGATCAAGAAGAAGGAGCAGGGCCATTACAAAATAGGGAAGGTAATGACGATCAGAATAACCCGTCACCTGAAAATCAGAATGGCGTTCTTAATGAATTCTTAACAGGGTTTTATGTTGTATCTGGTATAGAATATATTTATACTGAACCAGGTCCATTAAGAATGAAATTAAAATTGCAGCGACGTGAGTATGTTCCAACGACCTAATAAATATAAAAACAAATAGTAATATGCCTTTAACTGATTTAACCGGAACACAATTATTATCGCAAGCGGTAGGGCCATTTGGTTCTTTGCTTGGTGGAAAGTCATTTCCATCTAGTTATGAATATGCAAAAAGGTTTGTAGCAAATGCAACAACTGCACAAGGGAGTGGAAACAACGGAGTTACTTCATTAGATGATCCTACATATTTAGGGTTTAGTTTAATGTTTGATATTACATCACCTCTATTTAATGGTGCTACAAAAGGTAATCCACAAACAAAAACCCAATTTGGTGATGATGCATTTGGTAAGATAGATCAATTTTTAGATGACCCAGGGGCTGCGTTGACAGGATTAACTGGTATTTCTAATTTTCTAGGTTCTGCTAAACCTGCTGGTCCTACTGATCCACCGGCCGTATATGAAAATGCACCTTCGGCTGTTGCTTATCTTAAAGCAGTTGGTGAGGAAAACCGCGCTCAGTATTTAATGGCTTTTATACAAGGCCTACAAGAGGTTGTTACAACCAGGCCATATTATTTTCAAACAATAACAGGCTTATTGGAATCTTGGCAAAAATCAATTGATTTTTCAGAAGATCCTTATACAGGTTCTACTGGAACTGATGGTGTTGCTATAGGTTGCTTAGAAGCTATTGATTTAAAAATGACTGCTTTATTCAATTTATATAGAATGGCAGTTTATGATGTAAGATATAAGCGAATGGTTTTGCCTAATAATTTAATGAGATTTACTGTGTATGTAGATGTTCATGAAATAAGAAAATTTAAAACTGTAAGAAATTGGATAAAGGCGTTAAACCCTAGTGACACAAGTACAAATACTATAGACTATGTAAATGAAAATACATCAAACATTAGATTTAAATTTCAAGAATGTATATTTGATGGAGGTGCAAGTGGTAAAGCATTTGACGGTGTGACTAATACTGGTGGCAATATTACTACGTCCGAAATAAAGTGGAATTATGGTAATATGGAATTAATTTCTAGCTATTCTGGTATTGATGTAGGATTGCCTGAAGATAAGCGACCAGCAAAGGGTGGTATTAAATCTGCATTAAAGAATTTTGCTAAAGATCAATTAATGAATGCAGCCAAAGGTGCTGTGAATAAATTAGAAAGAACTGTATCAAGTGCAATACAAGGTATTACTTTAGGTAACGTGTTTGGTTTAAGAAATGAAATATTAGGAACATTAGCAAACCCACAAGGTCTTTTGAATGCAGCACTAGGTGCAGCAGTACAGAGTAATGATGTCCAAACTTATGGTAATACAGTACAGCCAAAACTAGGTGATAATCCACTAGGTATTGCAAATCCTATTAATAATACATTAACTGGAAATACTTCTGCATTTGATCCTGTTACATCAACACGAGGGTCTATAAAAAGTATTAGTGCATTTGGTCCATCTGGGCCATCACTAGACGATAGCCTAAAATCATCAAATATATTTAACTAATGGGAAAAGTAAATCCAGCAAATTTTAATGCAGATGATTTAAGAAGTACTCAATGGATTGGTATTGTAGAAGATACTGCCGATGATATTTTTGAAGGTCGCTGTAAGATAAGAGTATATGGAAAGCTGGATGATAGGGTTGATCCTGAAAATCCTGAAAGTGCATATAAGATTCCTACTGCAACATTACCATGGGCAAGACCACATCAGTTAATGTATGGTGGTAGTGCTACTGGAAGTGGTAAGTTTGAAATACCTAAACTAGGATCTATTGTTAGGGTCACTTTTGACAATGGAAATTTTTATCAACCGGTTTATCATGAAAACGTTTACCCATCAGATGAAACAAAAGCTGAAATAGAAGCGGCATATCAAAACTCACATGTATTAGTTTATGATACTGCATTCGGTTTAACTGGTGAATTACAAGATGGTGTTTCTGAAGTAACTAACGAAAGGGAAGGTGAACATATTAAAGTTTTCTTTACAGAAGAAAAAGGCTTGATGATGGACTATACAACAGCCGAAGGTCCAACTACTGTTAATATAAAACCAGATAATTCAGTTGAAATAATAAATGCAAACGGTGATTCTATCGTAATGCTTAATGATGGAAATATAACATTTACTCATTCTGCTGTTTTTACTATTAATAGTGGAGCTGATACAGTCATAAATACAGATACTAATTTTATAGTTAATGCAACAGCTGATACAAATATTAATTGTGTAAATGCAAAGATTACTGCAACAGGTGAGGCTCATATTAATTCGCCAAGAATTAAGTTAGGTGAAGCAGCAGCAGAAGCTGTTATTAAGGGTGATACTTTTGCAGGTATATTTGATTCACATACTCATATAGGTAATGCAGGTAGACCAACATCTCCACCAATGTCAGTCACTGCGCCATCTTTAAGTTCTAAGAATACAACCGATTAATATATAAACTATAAAAATATTTAATTATGCCATTATCCGCAGGAAAACCAATTTTACAAGCAGCATTAGCAAAAGCCTTTGTTGATGCAATGAATGAATATAAGAAATTTGATCAAACTGGAAATAGTGGGGTGGATTCATCAGTTGCAGCTACAACTGCAGCAGGAGCAGTATTTGGTGCGGTTGCTGCACCGGCAGTAGATGCTTTCGTAAAAACAGGTTTGGTAACAACAGCAGTAGTTACTACGGGTTCAGCGGTCGCACAGGCAGGTACCGGTTCAGGTGCTGTTACATAATCTTAAACAAACTCACTTGTGCTATGTAAAATAATAAATGCTAATATACATAGTTAATATATAATCTATAATAACCACACTAAATAAAAAAAAATGACAGAACAAGAAATCACAATCCAATTAAGTGATGATCCATTTGATACAAAAGTAATAAAAGTACAAGTACCACATGGTACAAAATTGATGAGTAATGAATCATATGCAGCTGATACTTTATCTATGTATGGGCTTACTGATGCTATGCTTGCTAAAACTCAATTAACAGAAGATCGTATTTCTTATACTACAAGAGGCACGGTTACTTTTATATCTGATGATAGATCTAGAGCACTTATTGATATTGGGTCTAAGCATACTGCGTATTGTGTATTGTCAAAAGAACCTGAATATATTGTTGAACAGTTAGAACTAGGAATAGAAATTGATGTAAAAATTAAAACTAATACAAAGACTGGTGATGTTCTTGCTTCTATTAGTGATGCAATATTAGAAGTTAAATTAAAAGAACTTAAGGAAGCAATTGGTAATAAGTCAGTTGGATTTACTGCATTGGTAAAAGAATTAATTCATGGTGGTTACTGGGTAGATGTTGCAGGAATTCAATGTTTTATGCCAGGTTCATTAGGTGGGCTAAATAAGTTACACGATTTTGATTCATTGGTTGGTAAAGAGATTATAGTAATGCCAATTATATTTTCAAAAGAAAAAAATACTATCGTAGTATCACATAGAGAATATTTAAGAACAATGATTCCTATTACTATTGATCAATTAACTGATACAATAAAGGAGCCAAGAAAAGGTTTTGTAACAGGAGCTACTAAGTTTGGTATATTTGCACAATTTGATGAATGTCTAACAGGTTTAATACCTAAGGCTGAATTAACAGAAGAAACTATAAACTCATTAGATAAAGGCAATATAAAACCCGGTGATGAAATTGAATTCTGGGCTAAAGAAATTATTTCTGAAAAGAAAATCATTCTAAGCCAATTAGGTCCTAAAGTTGATTTATGGGATGGTATAGATGAAAAATATAAACCTATGATGGTGACTGAAGGTAAGGTTACTAAGATAACATCATACGGTGCCTTTGTTGAATTAGAAAAAGGTATAAGTGGTTTAATCCACAAATCTAAACTAAAAGATGCAAATCTAACAAAAGGTGATTCTGTTAATGTTAAGATTGGAAGTGTTAATGTTAGCGATCGAAAGATTACTATGAACATGGCATAACCACAATCCTGGTTTAGAATATATAAACAAATCAGGAACTACATGTACACTAACGAACAGCTAAATGCAATATATGGATCTAAGATTGGAATTGAATTTGAATTCTTTGCCAATGAAGGTATGGACGAGGTTAAACGAAGCCTGTCACAAGCTCTTAATAAGCAAATAAGAGTAGAAGTAAAGGCACACAGTGAATTTACACCATCCGATGAAATATTCAAATTAGAGCCAGATAATTCTGGTGGATCTGGTATGATTGAATTGGTAACTGGGCCAATGCCTTTCGTTGAATCAAAACTTATTATAGCAAAAACTCTAAAGTGGATTCGTGAAAATGGATCTACTAACGAGCGATGTAGTATTCATATTAATGTTGCATTTGATGGTAAAAAATTAGGACCAGGTACTAACGTATCATCTTTAGATATTGGTAAATTTGTACTTAACTTCAACGAAGAAACCGTATATGAAGCATTCCCAAATAGAAGAGATTCTGTTTATGCTAAATCTATAAAGTTTATTGTGCCTCTTAGCGGTATGACTCAACCTTCCCCTGGAAGAATTTCATGGAAGAACTACATGTTTGTGTCTGAAAAATATTATGGTGTAAACTTTTCAAAATTACCAAAGAACTATATTGAGTTTAGATATTTAGGTGGTGCAGATTATGAAAAGAAGTACAATACAATATTAAACATGACAGAACATTTTGTCTTATCTCTTTATGAAAGTTTAGTTGATCCAGTATATAATGAAAATGATTTAAAAATACTAGATTCATTATTAGAAAAACATAAAAGCGTAATTGAATCATATAAAACTTATTCTGCATTTAAAAGAAAGTATCCTAAGATTAAGTTAATGGTTGACTTAAAGACTTATGACCAGATAGTAGAAACATTTTATCCTAAGATGAGGGAAAAGATATTTGAGTTATTAACAAAGGCTGGTTTGAAAGAAGGTTTAATTAATTATGATGCTGATACCGGTAAAATGCAACTTAAGAATGCTGAATTAATGAAATGTTTCGAAATAAGTGGAATTGATATTGTTGATTGTAAAATACAAGGTAACATTATTGGTTGTGATATATTCAGTACTGAATTAATTAATTCATCAATGATGATGTGTAATCTGTTTGGTGCTACTGATGCTACTAGTTCTAAGATAGAAGATTCTTATGTAAGTAAAAACGTGGTAGTTAAAGATTCATATGTCTTTGGGCCACGTGGTGTATTTAGTGGGGATATGGAAGGTGGTATATTTAGACTAGGCAGGGCTACTGAATTTGCAAAATTTGAAAATACCGAAATTATAGAAATAGAAAAAATATAAATTAACATGGCTAATCCAAATACTTATTGTAATGATCCAGACGAAGCAGCATGCCTAGATGCGCTAATTAATGAAATTAATGACGACTTAACAATTGCATGTCAGTTACCTTTCACAGTTCCTAAAAAAGAGCTAGCACACATTATCCAAAGAGCAAAAGGTTACTTTTATAAAATATATGAAGACAGTGTAGAACAGATGTATATTGCTTTACCAGCAGGGGCACTTGCTAAAGCTGATTTTAGACAAGGAGTACCGTATGGGACTGGATCTAGTAATGAAACTATAACAAACAAGAAAAATATTACTAATCCTAGAGGGATAGTACAAATGCCATCCAGGGTTTATTCAGTTAATGCTGTATTTGAAATTGGTGGCTTTAGTGGCGAAGATGGTGGTTTTGGTAGTACAAGCTTTAATGCAGGTGATGTAGATTTTTCAATTGATAAGTTTATTTATAGTGATGTTTATGGTGCGGGGCTAGGTAGTGAAAATTTAATGTATTATGTAGTTAACTCATTATTCATGGATAATGCAAGACAAGTTCTTTTACCACAAATATCATATACTTATAATAGATTAACTAAGAAATTTAGATTCCAAGGTGAATTACCTAAACAAGCTGTTATATTTGAAATCTTTTCAACTATCCCTGATTGTGCGCTATTCCAAGATGAAGCTTTTATAAGATATTGTATTGGACAAGCTAAAATACAATTGGCTAGAATTCTAGGAACATTTTCTTTTAATCTTCCAGGTAATATTACAATTAATTATGATCTAATCTCAAGCGAAGGTAGAGAAGAAGTGGATAGAGTAGTTGAGGAAATTAAGAATGATGAGGGTGTTGATTATTTTTTTACTGGATAATTATAATCTAAAAGCTATTAAATAAAAAGAGAATATATAATAAAAAATTAGTGTTTTATAATGATAAGAGATATCTATAGCCGAGACATAGAGTCGACCAACTATAATGATTCTACGTTAGAAGTAAGCGATACATTATCTCAATTAATTTTAAAGATAGAAAATTGTTTATTTACCAGGAAAGGTGATGTGCTAGGTGCTCCAGGAATGGGTGCAAATTTAAATGATTTGATATTTTCATTAGTATTAAATGAGAACACTATACAAAATCAGATTAATAACCAGATCACCGCATACTGCTTACCTAATATAGCTGGATTTACAGTTAATTGTACGGTAAGCTTTTTTTCGACTGCTGAAAGGGATGGAGCATTTGTTGATATATTTGTAAATGAACAAAGAGTTATAGGGGCTCTTTTTTAAAAAAGAAAATTAAATGTCATTTTTTAGTAAAACAAGAATAAAGGCAACGGAATTATTTGAAGATTCATTTGAATATCTCCAGCGTACTTATGACCAAGCGATAGAAACATTTACACCTGCATCTCCATTCGGGCAAGTGTTAACTGTAGTGTCTAATTTAGGAGAATTAATATTCTTTTATATAGAGGCTATTGCAACAGAGTCAAATATAGCACGTGCACGAAACATAGAATCAATATATGGTCTATCTAGATTGACTGGTCATGACCCTACGCGAGGAATATCAGCAAGAGGTATAATTGGATTACGTTTGAATACAAGTGCGTCTACTCTTCTTAGTGGTGATTACGTACAGATCATGAATGGTGCTAGTTTAGAAATTAGCCAGAACAATTTAACTTACTTTTTAAAATTTGATAGTGACTTCATAAGATTAGATAAAACTACAAATGCTTTTGTCAATGTTGAAATAATACAAGGAGAAAAAGATGAGCAAAGTTTTACTGGTTCAGGTTTAGCTTTACAGAGTTACAATTTAATTACAAAAGATCCTACAGATCAATTTTTAGTTGAGGTTTTTGTAGATGGTAAAAGATGGAAATTAGTAGATTCTATATATGATATGAACCCTGGTGAAACTGCTGCAATGGTTAAAACTAGTGTGACGGGTGGGTTGAGTGTATTCTTTGGGACTAATCAATTTGGTATTTCTCCTGCATTAGGATCTAGAATTAGAATTACTTATGTAAAGACAAGAGGTGCTGCTGGTAATATAGGAGGGAAGCAAATAGATATGAAGTTTGTAGACCCGGGCACAAACCCGTCTGGCGAAGAGGTGGATTTAAATGAAATTCTTTCTATGAATATTACAAGGAATCCAATGTTTGGTTCTGATTCCGAAGATCCTGCATTTACTAGATTAATTGCACCTTATGCAAGTAATTCATTTGTATTAGCAAATCCTAATAATTATATTTACTATTTAAGTAAGTATGACTTCTGGTCTTTTATAGATGCTTATAACACAAAGAATGATCAATACTTAGATGATGATAATATTATTTACTTATTCTTAGTTCCTGATGTAAAAAAGAAACTTACTAGTGATATAGATTATTTCAGTATCCCTGAGGTTGAATTTACAATGACTGATGCTGAAAAGGAAATGACTTATGAAATATTAAACAAAAGTGGAAGGCAAGTTGTTACAGCTGAGACTAGAATAGTAGACCCTATCATTAAAAAATATGCATTAAATATTGTAGTTAGATGGTTTGAAAATTATGATAAAGATGAAATAAGAATTGAAATAAGAAAAAATCTAGATCAATATTTTTTAAATGTAAACAGAAGAGATAGAATACCTCGCTCTGATATTATTTCAATAATAGAAAATGTAGATGGTATTGATTCTGTAAATGTATTCTTTATTTCAGAAGAAAATGAAACTGCTATTAAAAATGGTTATTATGAAATTCCTGTTTATGGAACTGATCCTATTACAGACCAACGAGTATTAATTGAAACTAAAAAAATTGTATTAAAGAAAGGCGAGGATCCACAATTAGGATTAGATAGTTTTGGTGATGTAATAATTGAAAATAATGATATAGCAATAATTAGAGGTGGCTGGGAAGATAGAAATGGTACTTATTATGAACCAATACCAGAAGCTAATAAAATTAGTTCATTAAATGTATTCTATAAAGAAGGTATTGAAAATAATCTTTACAATAAAATACAGCAAGAAAAATATAATTCAGTTAAAAGAAACAGAGGTACTACTATTGCGACTGGTGCAAATGCAGCAGGATTAAATACTGGGAGATTGCAAAATTCACCAACAATAAAAACATTAAGAGGACAATAATATGGCAACAGTAAAAAATAATAATACAGGATTTCCTAGTTTATATAGGGCAACTCGCGAGGAGGGTTGGGTATTAAAAAATACTGGATATGATTATGCTGACAATTTATTAAGAAATACAATGTCTAATTACATGTTTGGAAACCCTCACTTAAGAAAATTCTTAGAGAACTATTTAAATCCTATAATGGTATTCTATATTAACAGAGTTAAGTACTTAAGAATTTATTTTAACTTTGCAGTTCCTAAATGGTATCAAAAAATAAATTAAGAGAGCGTGAATAAGTGGAAACATTTAATTTTCTTTGATAAAGAAGGAAAGAATTACAACATGGAATATGACAGTACTACTGATATGTGGTCTGGTGATATATTCTTGCCTCAGGTTTCTATTGATTTATTTGAAGTAGGACAATTATTCATTTTAGAAAAAATGATTAATGCGACAACTAATACATTTGAATATGGTTATCCTCATGAATCTACTGGTGTGACTGGTAGTTGTGACTGGGAAGTAGAGTGGGATACTGAGCAACCTAATGAGATATTTCTTTTTCAATTTGATAGATACTTTAATACTGGTACGCAGTCTGCATTAGTACAAGAACCTGATGGTCCGCCTTTAGTTAAGTATGATAACATAAAAGTTCCATTAGATTATGATCCTAACCAAACGATAAGCCCGGATGGGTTTATTATTAGTGATAAGATAAGATCAGAATCATTACAACTTAATATAGCATTTTCTTCTAGTAATGAAAACACCTATAAGAGAAAGCTTTTAATTGTTGACACATGCACCAATACTACTATTGCAGAATTTACTATATGGGCCGAAAGTATTGAGGAAGATGAAAGATTAAGAGTTATGACGCAAAACATGGGCTATAATGTTATTGCGTCAGATAGTACAATTTTTAGAGATACTAATTTAAAAGAAGCGTTACCTGATTTTGTAGAAATAAATCTTAAGCGTAAAGAAATTATGATGGAAGGTAGTAACATCTACCCATTCATTGGTTCTTATAGAGGTTTAATAAATGCAATTAAGTTTTTTGGATATAACAATTTAAAGGTTAAAGAATTCTGGAAAAATGTTAATGCAAATTCTCCACAATTTGGAAATTATATTCAAAGTAATAATGTTGATTTATTTGCGCCTACTGCTCAGTTTAATGATCTTACAATAACACTACCAAACAAAAACTTTAGGAAGACTAGTATGTTTAGTCTTATCTATAGAATTAATAAAATTAATCCTAATAAATTTACAGATGAAGATTTACCTGTTACAGAAGAGGTGCAAGATTTTACTATAGAGGAAGTTTTAATTAAGCTATTTGGATTAAAGAGAAAATTAGAAAGAGAATATCTTCCACTTAATGCACACATTAAAGATATAACAGCAGAGGCTGATTATTTTGGTTTATTGGAAGTAACCAATACTATTAGTAGGAATGATACAAATACAATTAAAGTAGGAATTAATACAGACTTTAAAGTATTACCTAGTACATGTACTTACTTAGAAGATTTAAGAACTTTTAATTCATTTTGCTTAGAAGAATCAGCAGTTATTGGCCAAGCTATAATTAATTTCTGTAATGCTTACGTTGCACCGCTTGCTGCAGGAAATGCAGTAATAGGCCAAAACATGGTTATAGATTATACACCAGGCCAAGTTTTACCGCCACCACCCATAGGACCAGATGCAAATAGTGTACTTGGTGCTTTGCAAGATGGTGGAAATGTGCAGATACAAGATGTGGCTGGAGTATATGCTGCATACTTTTCAAGATATGCACCAAACTTAAATAGAACATTAGCTGAGTATGTACCAGGCGAATCATCAAAAAGTTTACCAGATCAGCCAGGTGTTCCGTCAGGAGCATTAATAACATTAACTAATGATAGCTTTAATAACATAACATGGAATAACATAGGCAGTACTTGGAATCAGATAACTAATGCAAATGATTTCTTTACTTTTGATTTTAATGTACAGGGTGCAAATGTAGGTGATGTTTACAACTTAACAGATCCTGCAACTTCAACAGGTGCTACTCATACTGTAGTTGCTGGAGATACAATACAGTCAATCACAACATCACTATACAATCAAGTAGCATTATTAAAAACTACGCAGACCGATCCGTGGTTATGGTTTGACTGGTCTCAGATAACGAATGACATCGGTCCCTGTATTAGATGTTATGGTAATGATGTTAATAGATTTGTTCCATCTGTAGTTTTAATTAATAGCGCAAGCGGTGGAGCTTATACAGAAACGCAGTTACCTGGTGAAACTTTATTTACTTGGGTTGGTATAGGTTCAGGTAACTTTACAGAAATTGAATGGACTATTTACAAAAGTGCATCAGATGTATCTCCAGCATATTATTATAATATAAGAGGAGAAATTGGAACTTATGGAACTTTGCCTATTACATTACCTTATATTGGTGAATATAATGTAGAAATGAAATTGTTTGATTTGTATAATAATATTTCGTCATCTGTTAAAACTTCAGCTATATGTGTTGATGAAAGAGAAGTAGAATATTCAGGATGGTACCAAAGTAGAAAGAGAAGATATACTTGGAATGTTGATGGTAAATATAACTGGAATGATTATGGATCTTTATGGAATTTGCCAATTGAACCTTCTACAACATGGGATGAAGAAACCCCAAGCTTATATGATTCTTTGGATAGAGTCAATGCGATATTAAATACTTTTGGTATAGGAACTAACACTGACTTTCAATTAATGAATTATCAGAATAATGGTAAAGCTAGTTTTAGCGGACCTTATCAGTGGAAGAATTTAAATACAAAAACTTCTACATGGAATAATGCGTATCACTTGTGGTGGGATATGACTGCAACTACTGGTGATACTCCTGCATTTTTTGAATTTAGTCAAATAAAGCCTAATAGCTATTTAAAAATTATAGATGCAAATGGTGTTACGGGTACAGAGTATTTTGATTTTACTATTGATACATTAAGTGAGGCAGTTAATCAACTTAATGTTAGCACTAATAATATAATTAATAAGTATGTCTATAATCTTGTAATGAATGCAAGTGGAAGTCAAATTTATGTACAGGCCGTATCTAGATATTATGGGAAGTTTGGTGATTTTAAATCAGTAGACATGGTTGATGTTAACGGGAATAGAATTTGCGAAAGTGGAACAGGTATTGCAACTGGTGATAGTGAAGCTACTGGTGGTTGTTTAAGTAGAATATATAAGTCAAGCCAGAGCATATCAAGTAACCCAACATGGAGTACTGCTAAGTTTATTAATGATGGAAAGGTATTACCACCAATGACATGGGCAATGTTTGTCTATGATAAATGTAGAATTGTTGGTAAGGCAGATCCTAAATGGACCATCTCTAATACTACTAACTCATCAGTGGCTGATATATATTTTGAAAGCAAGTATTTAACATATCTTTTTAAAGACCCAGGAAAGTATATGATATCATTAGAACTTACTGATACGAATGGGAATAAATATAAAAAGGATAGAAATATCGTAAATATAAAACAAATAAAACAAAATGGCAATTAGCGTAACAGAAATATTAGGAACAGATTCCTTATCCGGTTCAAGACTGGTAATCAATGACAACTTTAATGTTCTTGCAAGTGAGATTAATTCAATGGAGGTATACTTTTCACCATCAGGTGGAACTATCACTAATTTAAATAATCTTTCATCAGAAGCATTAAGAGTAGGTTTAAGTACAATACTACTAGATATAAATGCTAGTACTTTTGATATTTTAACAAATGTTAAAATGACTGGTAATTTAAATATGACAGGTGCTGGTATATTTAGGAATGATACAAACCCACAAACACTTAATAGTACTTTTGCTGGAGGTAGCCCGATTCCTGTAGGAACAAGTACAGCAATACCGGCATATACTATGAACAGAGTTGGTAATGCGACAGCAGCAGCTATAAACATTACTTTATACAATGGAAGTATAGGACAAGAAATATTCTTTATCTGTACTGAAGGTAGTGGAGATGTTGTTATTTCAGGTGTGGCAAATAACATGGTATTACCTGGGGCTACTCTTAACACTATAACATTAAACGCAATAGGAGAAAGTGTACATCTGTTAGCTGTTGATAATGGATCAGGTGTAGCAGTTTGGTTCCTAGTAGGCGGAACAGGATATGTAATATCGTAATAATTAAAAGATAAAAACTATACATGGCAACAACGCCCTTAATCAGAACACCACAAGCAGACGGAGGAACTTTTTATACATTTTCTTCTGCTGCAAAAGACTTGTCTAGGACTCTCAATAATGATGGTCTTAAATTAGTCTTTTCTAAGTTTGTGCTTTTAAATTTACCAGACTTTGATAGATTGGATCCTACTACATTTAGTAATAAGGAAAACTATATGCAGTTTGATACTATTGATGGTGCAATATGGAGTGGGGGTTTAAAGGGTGATCCTAATGTTAATTTTACTGAAAGTCTTCAAAATTACGCGCTAAATTTAGAAGAACTTATAATTAGTGATTCAACCTATGATAACACTACAAACTTATCTGTAACTGAAAGAGTATTTTTTAAATGGCTAAAAGAATGCGGTGCACTAAGATTTAGAGAAGCTACTGAATTAGAGCAATCTGGTACTGCAACCGGTTTAAGATTTGTAGAAGAAGATGAAGTAACAACAGGTTCTCGGCAATATAGAAAAGTAGTAAAATATATTGGTGGAATTGATATTGTAAATAATGTAGATAAAGCCGGTGAGGCCTATACAGAGTTGTATATTAATGTACCAACAGAAGTAGGTGGAACTCCTACTATCCTCTTTAATTCAGTCTCTGATACAAACTATCAGCCATCACTAGTAATCCAAGGATCAAGTGAATATATCTTAGGAAGAAATTCCGCAACGGTACATCCACAAGGTTTAGATATATTAGCTTGGTATGATTATGATCAACAACTACAAGGATTAGGGCCTGCTGGTTATACTGATCCTGATGCAGATTGGATGGGATTAGGCCCAGGTATTACAAGTTCGATTACTGATGCATACTTTACAGAACCTACAACTTTTGAAAGTGTACTTAATGCTGAAATTAGAAAATATAAAGCTGATTATAATAACCCAACGGGATATAATGGATCTGCATATTTAAGAAGTGAGTTAGATGGAATTAGTGTAGATTTTACTGCTAATGACTATGAACAAATTGTAGCAGATAATACTATAAGTACTATTCCACAATTTAATGGAACTAGTTTATCAGCTTCATTTGAATTTAATGCAGTATTAGTTTATTATGATATGGTAGATCTTAGTGACTCTACTAAAACAACTACTAACCTTTACGGTTTATTATTACTTGATAATATAACACCGACAACAGATGGTGGTTATATACAAAGATATCCAAAATATAAACCAAATCCTGTTACTGGACAAAATGGTAATAGTTACGGCTTTAAAATTAATTTAAGATTTGATGCATCACCTGGTAGTGCAGGTATTGATACAATTGTTAATGATTATAATACTTTTTCAATGGGTCTCTTTTCAGATGCATCTGCACAGCTGCAAGCATCTGCACAAATATTTCAAAGACAGCAATTAGAGATTGCTGATATTGAGGTTAGATTAGCATCAGTAGAAAATACTTTAAATTCTGTTAGTACCTCTGCATTTTTACAATCACAAATTAATAGTTTACAAACTCAACTTGATAATGCATCTTTAGCTTTTGCAAGTAGTACTACACTGTTAGATTTAATTGCTAAGAATTCAGATGAAATTCAAATGCTAGCAAATGGCCAAGTTTCAACTACGCTACAATATAATACATCTGTCGTGAGACAAGGTTCAGGTATCACAATTAATACAAATACACCTAACCAAATACAAGTATCTAATAATGTGCAAGCATACAACTTAATGATTCCATTTGATAATTCAGATATTCAAATAACAACAGCTGCACCGTTAAATTTAAATGTAGTGTCACCACAAGTATTTACTACATTAGGTACATACACACAAATGCTAAGATTAGATACTATTAATCAAGCAGGTGGTAATTTAGATATTTTTATTGATGATACTGCTGTTACATGGAAGACTGGACAGACTATGAGGCTAACAACTAATAATGCTCTACTAATAGGATCTAGAAATATAAGAATATTTACAGATGCACCAAGTAGATTAAACACGGGAGCTTATGGAAAATTAGCAGCAACTATACCAAATGCGGATATAAGTACTATACCAATCATTGATTTGATTTGTACAGAACAAGGAGTGTTAACATTCGTATATGATATAGTTAAATAAATAATAAAATTGAAACCTAGATAATGGCTGAAAATAATTCAATACAAACTTTGCTTCCAGAACTGTTAAGACTCTTTAACAATTCGCTGGAGAGCTTTGAGAAAGTTAATCAAGCGATTACTTCAAGCAGAGATTCTGTTACTGTTAACATACAAAATAATGATGGAACTAATTCTAGGCTTACAATACCTAGCTTTGGTTATCTTAAAAATTCAGTTGATAGGTTAAATACAAATATTAACACTATAACTAATTTTAATGATGCCAACAGCTCAATAAGATTACCAGATGGTACATTTAGAAAATTAGTATTAGCAAAGTTACCTACTGAGGCTGCTGACTTAACTGCAATGAACTCTGTTAATGAATTCAATATAAAGCCTAACTGGTTCTTTGAAGAGTTGATTAATCCATTACTGTATATCTCATTTGATATTACTGGACAGGCTCCTATTGATACTGAGAGGGCTATTGTACAGCGTTATATTTTAGACACTAATAGCCAGAGCAAAATCAATTTTTTTGAAAATCAATATAATGGAAGTTCAGAAATTAATTATAATACTTTCCTACAGCAAATAGTTGAAAAAAATATATCTTATGTATTAGATGAAGCGGTTGTAGATCTACCACCAAGAGACAAGAGGTTTTCTGGTAACTTTAGTGTAATAAGAATTGGGGAAGAAAGTGTAACTGAAACAGTTAACGGTGTTGAACAAACAACTGCCCAAAAACTTTATAAGCTTAATAAAATATTTTACACCGATTCGGAAGCAGACTTTCCAGACACGGTACAACTTAAAGTTGGGGATAGCCTGGAAGTTGTATCTACACCAATTGATACAAGATACACGGTAACACAAATTGACTCAAGCACTAATTCAGTGACTGTGCGATTACAAGAAGGTTCTAGGACCATAAGTATTGGTGCTGATGTATTAAAGGTTGGATCTGCTTTAAACGATTTATTAGAAGTTGATGTTACAGTGGGCTTTAATGAAAGATGCGTAACATTCATAAAACCTATTGATCCTAATTCAAAAATACCTGCTGTCAATTGGTCGCCAGGTAGTGGTTTTTATACTAATGATTTAAATACAATAGATGCAAGTGGTAACCAGCAAAACTTAGCTGATTATTATCAACAAAATGCTGTTGATTTTGGGCGGTACTTATTATCATTTGCACAAGATAAGATTCCTACAAGTAGAGAAGGACTAATACCTAATGCACCAGTATTGTCATCAGATGATTTTACAGTGTCTTTAATTAATGGGCAAGTTAGTAATTCAGATGCTATTGTACAACTTAAAGATTTAAATAATCAAAAAAATACTATTCAATCTACTTTAACTGAATTGGATACTTCAATATCACAAAGTAGAACAAGGATACAAACAACAAATTATTCTACTGAGGTTGAAAGAGATGCTGATAAGAATGCATTACAAGGTCTTGTTACTGAGAGAGGATCTACTGCAAAACTTTATTCATCAGTAGTTACTGAGATAACTGCATCTGCACAAGATAACTCAGTTAGTAGTATATCACCTAAATACAGAGTAAGAGGATTCTGGGCAATGCCGCAAGAAAAGTCAGCTCCTGCAACAGGTGTACAAGATATAATAAAATTTCAATATCGCTATAGATATCTTTCTGCAGATGGTGCTGCCAACCCAGTGAATCAATTTGCATATACTGATGGTAGTGGTACAAGCCAAGGTGCATTTTCAAATTATATTATTGTTGACAGTGTATTAAGACCTAGAGAAAAGAATTCAATAACAGGTTTATATGAATGGGTTACTATCGATGATGATAATGCTGACTCAGTTAATATCAATCAATTAGATATTCCTATTAGAAAAGGCGAACAAGTAGAAATACAAGTAAAATCTATATCAGAAGCAGGCTGGCCATCTAATCCATTAGAGAGTGAGTGGAGTACCCCCATAAGAGTTGAGTTCCCAGCTGATTTAAGTTCTGATAGTGCAATTGAGTCTGTGTTAGCACAGAACCAAGAAGATTTAGCATTGGTCGCATTAAATGAAAATTTAGAATCTATTAATCTCCCTACTCACTTAAGTAGTTCATTTATTGCTAATGAAACATATTTCGCGCATTCAACACCAGTAATAGCATCAGGATTTTTATCAGAGAATCAAACTCCTATTGATTTATTTACTAAGTTAACTGAAATGCAAAATCAATTAGATTTGTTTGCTGAAATTCTAAATAATGCAGTAGGTGAATTAAACACTACATTAGTTGATGATACTGGTAATACTTATAATTTAAGAAGGAACGCAATTACTAATATTTTTGCAGGTTTTTATTCACAAGAAGTAGATGGTTTAGATGATCCTAGAGGTGCTATCATAACCAAAACATATTTTATTAATATAGCAAATACTGCGCAAACAACGCTACAATTAATTTCTAGGGTTACTGGGAGTAGATCAAGAATGGTAAATCAATCTGAAAATCCAGGATCTTATTCACCAGGTAACGTAACTGCAATACAATCTGGTTCTACAATTTTACCAGCTACATATTCATGGTTAGATAATAGCGCAATTAATCAAAAAACACAAAGAGCAACATATAGGTCTGATGATGTAGATTATAATGTTATTAGAAAATATGATCTTACACCTATTTTATTAACTAACCCAAATGTAACAGCGGCAACTTCATACGGGCAAATGGTTTCATTACCACCATATCAATCAACACAGAATAAAAATCAATTTATTTATAGTAGATATAGTGACGTATCAAATGATGCTACTTTTTATAGTTATATAAATCCAACTGAGGCAGAATATGCTATTAACTTAGATACTACAGAAAATTTTTATAATGCAACGGCTTCTACTATTGTTGCTAATCCAA
>Ga0210003_1001150_pt1 | contig 23490 bp, 32 predicted proteins | sample LantaG_FD_182804 | JGI IMG/M metagenome (GOLD analysis project Ga0210003, IMG submission 182804) | Deep subsurface microbial communities from Baltic Sea to uncover new lineages of life (NeLLi) - Landsort_02402 metaG (SPAdes) (version 2) | ecosystem: Environmental > Aquatic > Marine > Oceanic >... | reverse complement strand
GGCCCGGCTAAACTCGGCCAGTAGAGGTTAGCCAGGTGAGATTAAATAGCTGGCTAAGCTTGTAGGATATTCTGGACAGCTTCTTCTGGACGGGGAGTTCAACTCTCCCCCGTCTCCACCAAACCCAACACACGCCCTGTAGGTTCCAGGGCGTTTTCTTTTTCTTGGGGATTAAAGATAATCACCTTTGCGTCCGGCTTTCGCTTTAGGGATTCGAACAATCCGTAGAACGTTGGCTTAGGGAGTATGCCAACGATACTATAGGAGTTGAGCAAATCAACGTAGACCGCATCCAGCATTATCGTTAGAAGCTTGTGTTTCTCTTCCAGAGTAGAGCTTTTCCAGATATTGCCAAGGTTTTCGATTAGTTCTCCGGCTTTCATCGTGGCATCCATTTCAGGCACTACAAGTGTCTCCAGATTATCCTGGAGTAATTTGCGTTGCAGGTTGTAAACAGTGGAGTTATAAAGAAGTATTTGGGAAAAATTCGGGAAAGTGAAACATTGCTCTATCCTTTAAGGTCTATCTTCTCCTCTACTTGACCCAGCAAAATGGCAGTGGTAAATTAGCATTGAGCTTCTATCTCTTTGCAAGCAGGAGGTGCACTATGCAAGATATCAAAACCGAAGCAGTGAATGAAGAGAAACTTGATTCGACCGAGCCATCAGAGATTAGCTCGGATATCCAGCAAGAAGTACAGGAAATCAAAGAGGCTGTTGCCGAGGTCGTTAGTGAGACTTTGCTTCCCGATAAGGTGGAAACCCTTCACTCCAATATCGAGAGCTTAAGCGAAGAGGTGCAGAGTTGGAGAACATGGCGAAAGAATACCTATGTAGAAGCTCTTGAGGCCCTGAACAGTCTCTTCCAATACAAGATGAGCCTGGAGAAGTATCGCTAAGGAGGGTGAGATATGGAGCAAATAAAGGTGCTTTTAGCCGACGACAAAGAAATCTTCCGAGAAGGACTGGCCAGATTATTGGGCGAGCAGGAGCAAATTGAAGTTGTGTCTCAATGCTCTAATGGCAAACAGGCTATCGAGAAGGCCGAAGAGACTGAGCCTGATGTGGTTTTAATAGATAACAACATCTCCGATTGTGATAGCAGTAAAGCCATCCAGCAGATAAACGAATCGTTTCCGAAGATAAAGGTGGCCATGCTCACGGATTCTAAGGGTGAAGATACCCTCTTCTCGGCTATAGAGGCGGGAGCTACAGGCTATCTGGTTAAAGATATGAAAGTCATTGACCTCGTTAAATCTATTGACCTGATTGCCAAAGGCGAGGTTGTGGTATCGTCTCCACTTGCCGGAAAGCTTGTTGATAAGGTTGCCTCTACGAAGGCAAAAGAAGCTGAGGCTAAGAATAACCTTTCAGGAAGAGAGACAGAAATCTTAAAGCTGTTGGCCAAGGGGGCTACCAATAAAGAGATAGCTGGGACGTTATTTATTGCCGAGAATACAGCTAAGGTTCATCTCAAAAATATTCTAGAGAAATTACGACTACGTAACCGGCAGCAAGCCGCAGCCTTTGCCGTACAGGAGGGTTTAGTGACCGAGGTAAGGGATATAGAGAAGCCAGGCTAAAGCCTTAAGTTAATAATTAGATATGTCCAAAAGGGTTATCGCAAGATAACCCTTTTGGTATGCCTAAATAACTCAGATGCAGTATGTCAACGAAATCTAGGGGAGGGTAGAATTCAGATACTACGTTAGCGAAGCCAAGTGTGAATGGGTAAGAAGCAACTCAAAAAAGACCAGAGGATGGGATACCACAAAGAGTTCAAGATAGGCAAAAAGTCAAGCGGTGACAGACGTAAGAAAACTGCCGGTAGAAAGGTAAAGTAGCATTTCAAATCCAGGCAAGAGATGTTCTTAGGTGTTAATAGGGCATGACCAGAGGTAGCCGAAAAAGGAAAGTGAATAAACAGCCGAAATCCCCCATTATAGTATCGCCGTCAACCAAGATACCGGAAAGTACCCCGTTGCCACCTGGCGTGGCCAAACTTAGACCTGACAGGACTGTGATAACCTCAAAAGAAATCTTTATTCCAGCTCCTCCAGAGTCCTGCTTTAAGATACTTGCTAGTCAGCTTGAACAGCCATCCCAGTGGGATCCAATCATTGTTAATCCCCGGCCAGTATCCAGTGTTAGGGGCCGAATAGGTGCCACGAGCCAAGTAACTTTGAATCTTGGCGGCAAGAAACTTGAGTCTCTAGTCATGATATCCCGATACCGCCCTAACCATGCCATAAGCTGGGTTCTGAGCCAGAAGCCCAAGGTAAGAGAGGAATGGCAGCTGGACCGAAAGCCACGTGGCACAGTGGTCGGTGTTACCTTTGCCTATGAGCTCCCGGACTGGATTATCGGGCGCCTCCTATATAAGGTTAGGTGTTGGAAAAGGGTGGAGCAGGATTTGGACAAAATGCTTACTCAGCTTAAAGCAGTCGCTGAAAGTATCAGCCGTGACCAAAGGACTATGGGAAAGCGGAGGTTATAGGAAATGGAGATAGAATACGGAGCTGAGGTAATAGATAGGAATGGCAAGGTCTTGGGGACGGTGGACCACTTGGTGCGTAATACCTGGACTGGCCAAATTACTAAGTTTATGGTTTGCAGAAAAGCACCCGATAGTGACCTCTTCTTTTCAACTGAAGATGTGCTCGAAGCGACAAAGTCTAAGGTCAAGGTGAGCAGTTCTTTTGACGAATTGAGCGCAAATGCATAACCTCCAAGACGTGGCGGGAAGTAAGATATGTTTGTAATAAAATGCCCTAAGTGTGGCACAAATACCGGTTTCTCCTTGAGTGAGCCAACCTACGAGGGACCCTTCCGCTGCTGGAAATGCCGGGGAACATTCATGTTAACGGTAGAAAACGGAAAAATTAATTCATGTAAGAACATCAGTGAAGAGGGATTTGAAAAATACATTGAGTAATACATTATATTTAGTCCCTACCTTTGGTAAATTGAGCAGTGGAGTATATAGGGAGATTGTGGACAATGGGAGAGATAGAATTTAAAGAAATACCAGTCAAGGATCCACTAGCAAAACGGAGGAGAGGGGATGCCATCGCTGTAATTCGTAATGGACACCAGGTAGCAGTTCTCCCCGAGGCTGATAGGCTGAGGCGAGCCCTTAACTTGAGTGTTGAAGAAGTAAGGGATATCTTGAATAACTTCTCCAGCATAATGGGGCGCGAGCCTACCAGCGACGAAAGAGAGTTCTGGAGGGCTGTCCTGGACTTCAAGCGCAGCCAAAGCTGAGGGTGATGTTGAATCTATCGAGGACTTTCAACTGAATAATGCAACGGTCTTACGCAGATTAAAGACAAGACACACTGCTTACAAAAATTAGCAATTCAGAAGGAGGATGTGTGGGTATGGTCAGTACTAGCAGCAAGGCGGTAGCAAAGCTGAGACAGCAGCTCATAGACAAATGCTCTGAGGTAGGCATAGGGTTTAGGTTACTTGTCACTACCGACAAATCCAGCAAGGCAACCTTTAATATCAAGCTTGATAGGCAGCATCAAGGGGATAAGGTTTTAGACTCAGGTGGCGTTAGGGTGTTCTTGGACCTGTCCAGTGCCGCTCAAATTAGGGACTACCAGCTTGATTACCAGGATGAGCCTGGTGGTGGATTTTTCCTCAGGATAACTAAGGAGGAGAAAGTTGGACAGAATTAATGCGGCGGAGCTATGCCAAAGGCTTAAGTCTGAAGCAGTAGCGAGGCAAGATACTGGCGCGGTTAACAATCTAAGATTACGCATCCTAGATTATTTCATCGCTCTCAATCCTCCTGATGATAGGTTTGAGGGGCTTCTAAAAGCTCGGCTTAATGACCCTGACCCAACCAAAGAGCAGAGCAAGGTTATCTGCACTCAGATTCTGGAGGCATGGCAGGCTATGATAGGTAACAACTAAGAGGAGGTGGCAGATGTTCTGGAGGAAAAAGGGAGAGGAGAAGGGTAAGAAGAAAAAGGAGGTCAAGAAGATTGAGGGTGCCCTCTGGGGATATATGGTCAGCCAACACGGGGTTATTGTTGATATATTGCAAAATCTGAGGCGGGTAGAGCGCAATGTTGTAGTTGGGGATAAACTGGTAGGGTTAACCATGATTCGCATTTTTGACCCGGCTGCCGTCAAGGAAAAAGGCATAGTTATTGATGATTATGACAGCCTGGATAACCATCCAGAATTGATACTTTACGAAGGCTACTACCGAGAGGTTGGCGGTCAGGCAACCGACATTCGCATTGAGAAGAAGTAAGAAAGCCTGGTCCAGGAGGCAATCGGTGATAACTGTTACTGAGCGCGCTAAAGAAGAGTTGAAAGCGATACTCATTGCTAATGAGGCAGAGCTAGATGAAGGGTTAAGACTCCTGCCGAGTTCAGAGGGTAGATTTGTATTGGCCGTAGGTGATGAACTGTCTGGTGACCAGGTGGTAGAGTACGAAGGGTCCAAGGTTCTCCTTGTCGGGCTTGAGTACCTTAAAATTCTCGACGGGAAAACGGTAGATTGCCGCGATACAGAGGACGGAACAGTTTTGCTTGTGCGATAGAGTATGGTTGCGGGGATATAAAAAGCAAAAGGAGATAGAAATGCTAACAGTAACTGAAAGTGCCAAACAATTATTGAAGGAGACCTTACAAGCTCATACGGATGATCCAGAGCTTGGCCTGAGGCTATCACCAGGGGAGCTTGGGCAGCTTGGGTTGGTGCTGGACAGTGAGGCAGAAGGTGACCAAGTGGTGGAGCATGAAGGAGCAAAGGTATTGCTGGTAGCATCCGAGCTAACACTGGCGGTGGATGGAGTCACTCTTGATATTCAAGATACTGCTGATGGCCCAAAACTGGCCGTATCCCAGGAGAAGCAGGACTAGTAGTCAGATGGATAAGCCGAGATTGGATTAAATGGGAAAGAAGGGAAGCAAGAAAACATATAAACAGAGTGCTGCCTACCTTAAAAAGGCCCTAAGAAGAAGTGAAGACACGCTGAGTCTGAGCCAATACAACGATGGAACTAACGCACAAAAGGAGGCGAAGGGGAAATGCTGACTGTGACCGACAGTGCCAAGCAATACTTGAAAGAACTCTTGCTAGCAAATAGTAATGACCCAGATGTTGGGATTAGGCTGACAGTGGGAACAGTGCCTGGGCAAACCGGGTTAGTGCTTGACAGGGAAGGATTTGGTGACGATGTTGTAGAACACGAGGGGTCAAAGGTGCTGCTAGTGGGACCCGAAGTGGCCGAGCTGGTTGCCGGGGCAACCCTGGATACTGAGGATACCCTTGACGGTACAAAGCTGATCATCTCCAGAGAGTAATCTGGGCTGCCCTGAGAGCACTACGAAGATTGTGATGGTCAATGAAAGGAGAGATGGCAGAATTAAGGAACTTGGGGGACGGCAGAAGCGTGGTCCTCTATACCAATGACAACCGGGTATACAGAAGACTGCGGGACTCAGGCAAGCTCGTCAAGGTAGTCCCATATGAGCAAGAACAAGGAGGAAAGGTAGCTATGGTCGGTGTGGACGTTTATTTCCCCAAGGAGTACCGAAAATGGCTGGGAAAGAATATCGGAGTCCACACTCAAAAAGTCAAGTAAAAAGCTGAAAAAGGAGGTAACAACGCGCGAGCAAATGGGAAAGAGGGGAAGAAATAAGAAATCAGCTCAAAAAGCGTATAAAACCACTACCGCTTACCTTAGAAAGGGTTCTAGGAAGAAACGAAGATAGCGGTGAAGAGAAGACAGCAAAGGTGCTAGAGCTAGAGCCTGGCAGGTACCAAAGGTGTAAGGTAAATGAAAGTGAAAAGGGACACAGTTGAGATTATGGGCAAGAAGTTCCTGAAGTGCCCGCAAGAAGATTGCGAGTGGAATGTAGGGTGGATTAGTGAACTTGACTGGACGGAAGAGCCAGGCAAGGGCACGAGGGTTTGTAATCTGGGTGCAAGAGTCATGATTTTTGATAACGCAGTGCCACCAGATGATTGCTCCCAGCCATCTAGTGTGGTCGAATTGGCTCATAACGAGTTTGAGTTTTGAGAACTGTCCATTCCCCTGATGTTAAAGAGGCTAAATGAGGATAGAAAGCCCCAGATACACCGAGCGCTTTGGTTCGGTTAGAATCAGTGATGTGCAGAGGGTCCGGCCCACTCTTAATACAGCCTCTATCCTGTCCTAAGAATGGGGTCCACCTCACCTCCCCCGTCTCCACCAGCTAAAAACCGCCCTGGGTAAAAGTACCCGGGGCGTTCGTTCATCCAGGCTGATAACCCTTATTAGAAAGGAATACACCAGTTTGAATGCACCCCAAGAATAGACTATAATCCTGGAAGAACAAAATGCACTACATCGGCGTAGATATAATAGAAATACCTCGCATCCGGCAGGCTATCAGCCGCTGGGGAGAAGGCTTCCTGCATCGGGTATACACTGACCTCGAGTTCAGATTATACCGCAAGAAGCTGCCGTCTCTGGCTGCCCGCTTTGCCGGCAAGGAAGCGGTAATAAAAGCCATTGGCAAAGAGACAAAAGGTATCGGCTGGAGGGAAATCGAGATAGTGACCGACCCTGATGGCAAACCGGCGGTCTATCTCCATGGCAGGGCCCGGAGTCAAGCCGCCGACCTGGGGCTGAGCAGGCTCAATATCAGCCTCTCTCACTGCCGGGAATATGCCATTGCCTTCGTCACCGCCGAAACAGGGTGATATTCATTAGACCTCCATCTTTTGACCCTGTCCAGCCCAGGTGCTAGAATTATGCTAGCAGAGAGGACTGACAGCCAGCAAAGGAGAGTTTAAATGTCGGGTCACTCCAAGTGGTCAACCATAAAACGTAAGAAAGGGGTGGCTGATGCCAGGCGGGGTCAGCTTTTTACCAAGTTAGCCCGTGAGATTATCATTGTGGTGCGAGAGGGAGGGGCTAACCCGGAGGCAAATTTCCGGCTGCGGCTGGCGGTACAGAAAGCCCGTGACAACAACATGCCGCTGGAGAATATCGAAAGGGCCATCAAGCGGGGCAGCGGCGAGACAGACGGCGTCAGCCTGGTAGAGATGGTGCTTGAGGGTTACGGACCGGGCGGGACAGCCATCCTGGTACAGGCATTGAGTGACAACCGCAACCGGACCCTGCAGGACATAAGAAACCTGTTCTCACGGCACAACGGTAGCCTGGGGGAAAACGGCTGCGTCGCCTGGCTTTTTGACAGCCGGGGAATGATCACCATCGACAGCAGCAATCTGGATAGCGAGGAATTAGCCCTGCAGGCCATTGATGCCGGTGCCGAAGATGTCGGGATAGAAGACACCCACGTAGAGATTTACACTGCCCCGGAGGAACTGGAGAGGGTCCGGGAGGCGCTGGAGGCAAAAAACCTGCAGGTAGCCTCAGCCGAGCTATCGATGGTGCCCAGGACCACGGTTGAGCTTGAGGAAAAGGCAGCCATCCAGGCAATGAAGTTATTAGATAAGCTGGAAGAGCTTGACGAAGTGCAGAATGTATCCTGCAATGCGGACTTTTCCGACGCCTTCCTGGAGAAGTATCAATCACAGGTTTCGTAGTGTAATGAGAGTTCTGGGTATCGACCCGGGCACGGTAGTCATGGGCTACGGAGTGGTAGAAGCCCGGGATGATGAAATAACCGCGGTTGACTTCGGTGCCCTGACCAACTCACCACGCTCCTCAATCGGGGAGCGTTTAAATTATCTCTATAGCGAGCTTGTGAAGATTATTTCGCGCCACCAGCCCGATGCGGTGGCTGTAGAGCAGCCTTTTCTGGCCAAGAATGTAAGGTCAGCACTGGCAATAGGCAGGGCCCAGGCAATAGCTATCCTGGCAGCGGCTACCAGGGGTATCCCGGCCTACGAATATACTCCAGCCCAGATAAAGCAACGGGTTGCCGGCTACGGGGCCAGTTCCAAAGAGCAAATTCAGGAGATGGTCAGACTCCAGCTCGGGCTGTCTGAGACACCCGAGCCAAACGATGCCGCCGACGCCCTGGCAGTAGCTCTCTGCCACCTGCACGAGACACACCTGGACAGCCTGCTGGCTGAGCAAGGACAAAAATGATAGCGAGTCTTTACGGTAAACTGGAATCACTGGGGAGCGATGGGGCAATAATTGATGTTGGCGGCATTGGCTTTAAGGTGTATATGCCGACCTCCACTTTAAGCACCCTGGGCAGCGCCGGCGATGAGGTCAAGCTGTACACCCACCTTCATCTCAGGGAAGATAATGCCACCCTCTACGGTTTTGCCACCGCTGAAGAACGGGGGCTATTTCAAACCCTGATTGCTGTCTCCGGACTGGGCCCCAAGCTGGCGCTGGCAATGCTCTCAGCGATGCGTGTTGACCAGATAGCGATGGCCATTGCCACCGGCAGTAGTGAGATACTGACAACAGTGCCGGGAGTCGGTAAAAAGATGGCCAACCGGCTGGTCCTGGAGCTTAAAGATAAGATAGGCGCCGGCTGGATAACAACCCCCGCCACCGAACTGGCCCAGGAAAATACCGAGGTCCTGGCTGCTCTTACCTCGCTGGGCTACTCAGCCTCCGAAGCCACCCGTGCCGTAGTCAGCCTGCCCCCCTCCCAGGAACTGAGCCTCGAGGAAAAGATTAAGCTGGCACTGCAATACTTCGGGGGAAAATAAACCCCATAACCCCATCCCCTGTATCCTTCTAATAAGATAAACGGGGAGGATTTGCTTTCAGAGGGGCACAGCCTCTCTGAAAGCCCCTGCGGGCTCTTGACAAGGCTGGACTGGCGGACTAAAGTATTCACTACTGAGTTCAAGGTAAAAGGAGGGGGCAATGATAAGAGTTATTATTGAGCGCCAGGTCAAGAACAAGGAAAGACTCCTGCCCATGCTCCGGGAGCTGAGAACCGCCGCCGTACACCAGCCGGGCTATGTAACCGGCGAGACCCTGGTCAGCACTGAAGACGATTCCAAAACCGCCGTAATAAGCACCTGGCATAGCCTGGGGCAGTGGCAGGCATGGGAAACATCGGAGACGCGAGCGACCCTGTACGAGCTGATTGAGCCCCTCCTGGCCGAAGAGCCCAGGATCAGGGTATACCGGGTCATGGCAACCGAGGAGCAGACAGTCTAGGGCAGTCCTGACCAGGAATGCTCACAAAAGGTGATACGTCAGGCTGAGACAATGCCGCTTAAATCAAATGGTGAAGCCGCTCCCCTAAAACCCCTCAAATGGTACAAAAAACTGGCCACCAGGAAAGGGCGACTCGAAGCCGGAGCATTCCTTATCGAAGGCGACAGGGCCATCAAACAAATTATTAACAGCCACCCGGCTGAAATAATAGAAATCTTAACGACAGGGGAACCACCTCTTATTCACCACGATTATCCCGGCCGGCTTGTGACCGATAGCCAGCTTCGCTCGCTCTGCTCCACCAGGACACCACAGGGGACGATAGCCGTCGTCCGCCTACCCCTTGATACATATTCCGACCGGCTCCCGCAGAACACCGGACCCAAAATATTACTGCTTGAAGATATTCAGGACCCGGGGAATGTAGGCACCCTCATCCGCACTGCCGCGGCCTTCAACTTCTCAGGGGTTATCCTGACGGGAAAATGCGCCGACCCCCTATCCCCCAAATGTGTCCAGTCGACTGCCGGCACCGTATTATCAGTATGGCTCAGAAGAACCAGCCGCTATCTTGAACTTGCGGAGGCACTGAGAAAAAAGGGCTACCACCTGGTAGCCGCCGAGCTGAACGGCGTGGAGGAACCATCGATTCTTTGTCGCCAGGACAAACTCCTCCTGGCACTGGGCAACGAAGCCTCCGGGCTCTCCAAATCAATACTGAATGCAGCCGATTATCGATTCAGAGTCCCCACTACCCGCGAAAAAGCGGAGTCACTGAATGTGGCCGCCTGCGGCGCAATCTGCATGTACTTGAGTTCTTTGTAAGCAGCGCCCCAAAAAGATATACTATTCGTAAAACACCTTTCCAGGGGAGCCAGGTATGCCTCAATTCCAAATCGTTTCTGACTTTAGACCCACCGGTGACCAGCCCCAGGCAGTAGATAAACTGGTCGAGGGGTTGGATAAGGGCTTTAAGCACCAGACACTGCTCGGGGTCACCGGCAGCGGCAAGACATTTACCATGGCCAATGTCGTCGAGCGAGTGCAGAAACCCACGCTGGTTATCTGCCACAACAAGACACTGGCCGCCCAGCTCTGCAGTGAGTTCAGGGAGTTCTTCCCCCATAACGCCGTCGGCTACTTTGTCAGTTATTACGATTATTACCAGCCGGAGGCATATATTCCCCGCACCGATACCTACATCGAGAAGGAAACAGATATCAACGAAGAGATTGATAAACTGCGCCATGCGGCGACCAGGGCCCTCTTTGAGCGCCGCGATGTGCTTATTGTCGCCTCGGTATCCTGCATCTACGGTCTGGGTGAACCTGAGGAATACCACAACTTTGCCTGCAGTCTGAAGCGAGGCGATAGCTACTCAAGGGATAAACTCCTGCGCCGGCTGGTAGACATGCAGTATGAGCGTAATGACATCGACTTCAGCCGAGGCAGGTTCCGCATCCGTGGCGATACCCTGGAAATACAACCAGCCTACGAGGAACTGGCGCTAAGGGTTGAGTTCTTCGGCAATGATATCGAGCGCATTGTTGAAATAGACCCGCTGACCGGTGAGCTGCTGGCAGAACTGGAGGTAGTGGACATCTACCCCGCCAAGCACTTCGTTACCTCACATGAGAAGCTGACGGCAGCGATTGGAAGCATCAAACAGGAGCTGGAAGAAAGGCTGGCGGAGCTGAGGCAGCAGGGTAAACTACTGGAAGCAGCAAGGCTGGGGACAAGGACCAACTATGATATTGAAATGCTCCAGGAGACCGGCTACTGCACCGGGGTGGAGAACTACTCCCGCCATCTCTCGGGACGTGCCCCGGGCAGCTCCCCCTGGACCCTGCTGGACTACTTCCCGGACGATTTCCTCCTCTTCATCGACGAATCACACATGGCCCTGCCCCAGATTCGGGGAATGTATCACGGTGACCGCTCTCGCAAGGAGACACTGGTAGAATACGGCTTCCGGCTGCCTTCAGCGCTGGATAACCGCCCGCTTAACTTCTCCGAGTTTCAGGAGCGCACCGGTCAGGCCATCTACACCTCGGCTACCCCCGGCACCTATGAGTATGAGCACAGCCAGCAGGTGGTGGAGCAACTGGTACGCCCCACCGGCCTGCTCGAGCCGACAGTGGAGGTCAAACCAACCAAGGGACAGATTGATGACCTCCTTTACCAGATTACGAGCCGGGTCGGTAAGGGAGAGCGCTGCCTGGTAACCACTCTCACCAAGAGAATGGCAGAGGAGTTGGCCGATTATCTAATCGAGGCGGGAACAAAGACCCACTACCTGCACTCCGAGATTAATACCCTGGAGAGGGTGGAAATCCTGCGTGACCTCCGGCTGGGGGTCTATGACGTGGTCGTAGGCATAAACCTGCTCCGGGAGGGACTCGACCTGCCCGAGGTAAGCCTGGTAGCCATTCTGGACGCCGACAAGGAAGGCTTCTTGAGGTCAGGGGAGGCACTAATCCAGACAATGGGACGTGCCTCTCGCCACATAGACGGACACGTTATCATGTATGCCGACACTATAACCGGCTCCATGGCAGCGGCAATGGGGGAAACCCGGCGCCGCCGCCAGATTCAGGAAGCCTATAACCAGGACCACGGTATCACTCCCCAGGGAATAAGGAAGACGATTAGAGATATTACGGAACGGGTGCGGGCGGTAGCGGAAACTCGCACCCCCTATGCTGCGGCTCCCCTGGCTAAAGAGGATATTGCCCGCCTGACTAAAGATCTGGAATCACAGATGAAACTAGCCGCCCGAAACCTGGAGTTCGAGAGAGCGGCGCTGCTGCGCGACCGCGTCATTGAGCTGAGGAAAGACTTAAATGAGCGACCCTGAAACAAGGCAGGAGCGTCGGGAAAAGAAGCTCAGGAAAAAGCGCGAACGCGTGCCCAAACACGGCAAAAGCCTGGCTAGAATATATATGGATGCCATTCTCAAGCGGCTGAAGCGCCGCCCGCCTCACCGGTAGAGACGCTTACGTCCCTTCCTCTCCGGTGTCTTCTTCCTCAAGCTGCTCCATGATACGGGCCGCCCGGGGGTAACCAATGCGTAACCGCCGCTGCAGAAAAGAGGTAGAGATATGCTTGTGTTCCTGAAGCAGCTGCCTCGCCGCCTCCAGGAGCGGGTCCTCAACCAGGCCTCCCCTTTTGCCCGCCCGGGAGGGAATAAGCTCCTCAATCTTGAGTTCGGCAGCCTCCTCACGCCGCTGACTACCCCAGAAATAAACGAGCCTCTCCGTCTCAGCATCGGAGACAAAGCACCCCTGCAGCCGCTTGGGCTTGGCTGCCTCGGTGGGCAAAAACAGCATATCACCCCTGCCCAGCAGCTTCTCCGCGCCGCCGATGTCAAGGATAGTGCGCGAGTCTACCTGCGAGGTAACGGCAAAGCTGATGCGAGTGGGGAAATTAGCCTTGATGAGACCCGTAACCACATCCACCGAGGGACGCTGGGTTGCCACCACAAGGTGAATTCCAGTAGCCCGGGCAAGCTGTGCCAGCCGACACAGGATTTGCTCTACCTCATCAAAGCCGGCCATCATCAAATCAGCCAGCTCGTCAATAATTAGCACCAGGTAGGGGAGCCTCTCGCTTCCCGATTTACTCTTGTTATAACCTTCGATATTACGGGCGCCGGCGGTAGCCAGTTCCTTATAGCGCCTATCCATCTCCTGCTTAAGCCAGCGCAGAGTGATTAAAGCCCTGTTGGTATCAACAATAACCGGCACCGCCAGATGAGGAATACCGTTAAACGGGGTAAGCTCTACCCGCTTGGGGTCAACCATAATAAACTTGAGTTCGTCAGGCGTGTTATGCAGCAAGAGACAGCAGATAACGGAATTTAAACACACCGTCTTCCCGCTTCCGGTAGCCCCGGCAATAAGCAGGTGCGGCATCCGGGGCAGGTCGCCGGCTACCGCCTCCCCCCCCGCCCCCTTACCCAGCGCCAGAGCCAGCTTCGACCTGGCAGCCACCTTCTGGAAGGTATTGGTCTCTATCACTCCCCGCAGACTGACCATCCCTGCAATCGTATTCGGTACTTCAATCCCAACCATCGATTTACCCGGCACCGGGGCTTCAATCCTGATTGAGGGTGCCGCCAGGGCAAGCGCCAGATCGTTAACCAGCGAGGTAATCCTCTCCACCTTAACCCTTGTCTTCGATACCTCCTCCAGCTTTACCTGGACATTACCGTCTCTATCCCTCTCCCTTACTTCCTTCATCTTCCGGTCCCAGCCGGGTTCAAGCCCAAACTGGGTAACGGTCGGCCCGGCGTTTATCTGTACCACCCTGGCCTCAACCCCGTAACTGGCCAGCGCCTCCTCAATAAGCCTCGCCCGCTGCACATTATCCGCCTGACTGAACTCAATCTCAGGCGACCTGTCCAGAATATCAATCGGTGGTAATCGCCAGCCGTCAACAGTAACCAGGGACGGTGACTCACCGTATTTCTTCCATACCTCCTGGGCCACCTGCCTCAGTTTCTCCTGGGCCTGAAGAGGGGTAAGGGTCGCGGCAGCCGGCTCTTCCCGCCGCTCTATCTCTGGAGGTTCAGAGGGTACTGCCGGCGCAGCTTCCCTTCCTGCGGGTCTCAGCGGCACAGCTGGAGGATATGCCGGACCTTCTTCAGAGGCCGTCCCGGGAGCGGGCTTCCTTCTGACAGGCCGCCCCTTAAACTCCCTGGCAAGCCGGAAGATAGAATTCACCAGAAAGCGTCCGCAGGCCCGGGGGGCAACCAGAATAACACCGGCGACAATCAGCCCCGCTACGTGAAGAATACTAATCCAGTAGGGGTAATCAACAATATCCTGGCCAGTAATACTGAGCCCGACGCGCCCCCCCAGACCGAAAAGAGCCAGTATCCCCCATACCGCCGTGACAAAGACCAGGCCGCCCAGCCATCTATTCCACTGATAAAGCTTCCAGCGATGCGCAAAATCGGATAACTGCCGCCGCCATATCACCCCTGCGATAACCACAATGGCAGCGGCGATAAGGGCCAGCCCCCAGCCAAACATCTCCAGGGCACTACCCCAAACACCAACAGCCCCTGAACTCAGTACCGGCCACTGCCAGAAAAGCAGCCAGAAGAGCAGGGCGACAATGAGGACAAGCAGCAGAGGCGCCATGAAATAAAAAAGACGCCCCCGCTTTTTCCCCCGGCCGGGTAATCCTTCTGGCTGGCGCTTCGCATTAGCCTTCTTCTTAGCCATGTAACCACCGGTAAACAAGTTGCCCTGAAGCTACACCTTCACCATAACGGGAAGAATCATGGGGCGGCGCCTGGTCCGCTCATAATAAAACCCGCTCAAGGTATCCCTGAGCTTGGTAGAGACAAAGCTCCACTCAGCCGGCCGGTCACCGGCATGGTCCAGAACCTTAGCGACCAGGTCGCGGCTTTCTTCTATCATATCCTTTGCCTCCCTGGTATCGACAAAACCCCGCGATACGATATCAGGTCGCCCTACCAGCTTGCCAGTCTGTCTATTGACCGCGATTATCGCCACCACTATCCCATCCCGGGACAGCATCTGCCTGTTGCGCAGGACAACACTGCCGATATCCCCCACACTCAGACCATCAACATACACATTGCCGGCACTGACCTTACCCGTTATCTTACCTGCCTGCGGATTAAGCTCAAGGACGTCGCTATCTTCAAGCACAAAAATATTTTCCGCGGGAATGCCTACCGACTGGGCAAGTTTGGCATGCAGGCTGAGATGGCGATACTCACCATGAATCGGCACAAAGAACTTCGGCTTAATCAGATTTAGCAGCAGTTTCAGTTCTTCCTGACTACCATGGCCATGGACATGGACCTGGGCCACCTTACTATACAATACCTGGGCTCCCTGCTTGAAGAGGCTGTCTACAGTCCTATTCACCACCGACTCGTTCCCCGGGATGGGGGTAGCGGAAATAATTACCGTATCCCCCCGCTGGATATGAACCTGGCGGTGGTCACGATTAGCTATGCGGACCAGGGCCGAAGTAGGCTCCCCCTGGCTGCCGGTAGTGATAAGGACAACCTTACTTGAGGGCATCCCCCGCAGCTCATCCAGCCGACCCAGGATGCCATCCGGAGCCTCAAGGTAACCCAGTTCCAGTGCCATGCGCACCGTGTCGGTCATGCTGCGGCCTGCCACAAAAACACGGCGCTGGTATTTGGCGGCAGCGTCAATAATCTGCTGCACCCTGGAAATCAGCGACGAGAAGGTGGCTATTATCACCCTCCCCGGCGCCTCAGCCATAATACGGGCCAGACTTTCGCCAACCAGTCTTTCCGACGGTGTATAACCGGGAAGCTCAGCATAGGTAGAATCGGAGAGCAGCAGCAGTACCCCTTCAGCCCCCAACTGAGCCAGCCGGGAAAGGTCAGTTGGGTTACCACTGGCCGGCGTATAATCAAGTTTGAAATCCCCGCTATGAACCACAATGCCCACCGGGGTATGGATAATCAGTCCCACCGCATCAGGTATGCTGTGACAAACAGGAAAGAACTCTATCTTAAACTTTCCCAGGGTAAATTCGCCACCGGGAGGTATTACCTTGAGTTCAGCCCCGGCGAGGGCTCTTCGCTCCTTGAGCTTGACCGAAATGAGACCCTGAGTTAGCTTTGTTGAATAGACAGGCACATTAAGCTGGGGAAGTAGATAGGGCAGGGCACCGATATGGTCTTCATGACCGTGGGTGATGACTATTCCCCTTATCTTTTCCCGCCTCTCCAGGAGGTAGCTAATATCGGGGATTACCAGGTCAATGCCCAACATATCCTCCTCGGGAAACATAAGCCCGGCATCAATAACGATGATGTCGTCCTCATACTCCATCACCATCATGTTCTTGCCAATCTCAGAGAGCCCCCCGAGAGGAATTATTTTTAATCTTTGTTTTGTCATAATTTTAAACCTATAACATAGATAATTGCTGCGGTTCCGGTTTTGCCTCGGTTATGCTTTCTGTCCGGGCCAGGAGCAGGGGAATCTTGCGCATATCCTCCTCTATTGCCTGACGCAGGCTCTGCTGGTGGAGAGCCGCCGCCGGGTGGTACATCGCGTAGTAGACGACATCGTCTCGCTTTTGCGCGGTGCCATGAATCCTGCCGATACTCTTGCCGGGGAAGAACATTGCCATAGAGTAACGCCCCAGGGTCACAATCACCCTGGGGCGAATTATCTCAATCTGGCGCTCCAGCCACCCGTGACAGTTATGGATTTCCGCAGGCAGGGGGTCACGGTTCGCCGGGGGACGGCACTTGATTACATTAGCAATATAAACCTGCCTCCGCTCCAGGTCGATAGAAGCCAGCAATTCGTCCAGGTACTGCCCCGCCGGACCGACAAAAGGGCGCCCCTGCTGGTCTTCATGCCAGCCCGGTGCCTCGCCAATAAACATTATGTCAGCATCCTCCGCCCCCTCACCCGGTACCACCCTGTTCCGGTATTTCGCTATCTCACACCGCTGACAGGCCGCAATCTCCTCATAAAGCTCATCCAGTACCGACATCTCACCCCGCCAGTCCTGATAGCAAAGCCACCAACCAACTCCTTGCTTTATGATAACACCGTCAATATATCCAGTCAATTTAGAGAGAAGGGGAGAAGGGCCGATTGCGTGCGTGCGTGTTGACAGTGCCAGAGCACCGTTGTAGACTTCTACTGGGTGTCATCTTTATCTTCACGAAGGGAGAAAAATGAGCTTTTTAAGTCAGACTGACCCGGAAATCAGCCGTGCCCTATACCTGGAAGGAAAACGACAGAAGGAAACCATAAATCTCATCCCCTCGGAGAACTACGCCAGCAAGGCGGTGCTTGAAACCCAGGGTTCCCCCCTGACCAATAAATACGCCGAGGGCTACCCGGGACGGCGCTATTACGGCGGATGTGAAAACATGGACACGGTGGAAAGTCTGGCTATCCAGCGTGCCCAGGAATTGTTCCATGCGGACCACGCCAATGTCCAGCCTCACAGCGGGGCTCAGGCCAACATGGCCAGCTACTACGCCTTACTGGAATACGGGGACACCGTGATGGGCATGAGCCTACCCCATGGGGGTCACCTTACTCACGGTGCCAAGGTAAGCTTCTCGGGCAAGTCATATAATTTTATACCCTATGGAGTCAATCGGGAGACGGAAAGAATCGACTACCCGGAAGTGGAGAGGCTTGCCCTCGAACACAAACCCAGGCTCATCGTGGCTGGAGCCAGCTCCTATCCACGGGTTATCGACTTCGAACGGTTTCGGCAAATCGCCGACCTGGTAGGAGCAAAACTACTAATCGACATGGCCCACATCGCCGGCATGGTGGCGGTGGGACTGCATCCCAGTCCGCTGCCTTACGCCGATGTGGTAACTTCAACCACACATAAGACCCTGCGCGGACCCAGGGGGGGCTTTATTCTATGCCGGCAGGAGCTTGCCTCATCGATAGACTCCGCTGTCTTCCCCCGGACGCAGGGGGGTCCCCTGATGCATGTTATTGCCGCCAAGGCAGTAGCCTTCCACGAGGCAATGCAACCCGGCTTCGTCCAGTATCAACGCGCCATCCTGGATAATGCCCTCATTCTGGCCAGCGAACTCAACCGATTGGGACTGCGCCTGGTATCAGGGGGGACCGACAATCACATGGTTCTGGTCGATATCACCGATACCGGGGTCACCGGTAGAGAGGCCGAGGATGCCCTGGGTGAGGTAGGCATCGTGGTCAACCGAAATGCCATTCCCTTCGACTCCCGCCCGCCGCGGCTGGCCAGCGGCATCAGACTGGGTACACCGGCAGTCACCTCACGCGGCTTCGGCAGCAGTGAAATGAAGCGCATCGCCGCCCTGATTGCCAGGGTCATCAGCAACATCAATGACCCCCAGGTCCGCCGAGAGGCGGGAGACGAGGTCAGCGAGATATGTTCCCGCTTCCCGGTACCCGGGATTGATGCCTGATATGCAATATGAAGTGAGCTAGAGGCTATAATCTGGAGGGAGGTAATCAGGTAATGGACGAGCTGAAGGTATTCACCGGCAATGCCCACCCTGCCCTGGCCCAGGCGGTTACGGAATATCTGGGGATACCGCTGGGTAACTGCGAGGTCTTTGAGTTCAGTAACGAGAACATCTTTGTCCGCATCCTGGATAATGTCCGCCAGCGAGACACCTTCGTTATTCAGCCCCTCTCCTCACCGGTCAATAAGAACCTGGTTGAGATGCTGATTATGCTTGATGCCTTAAAGCGAGCCTCAGCCGGACGCATCACCGCCGTAATTCCCTATTATGGCTACGGTCGGACCGATAAGAAGGACCAGCCCCGGGTGCCGATAACCGCCCGGCTAGTAGCCGACCTCATCACGGTAGCAGGGGCCAACCGGCTGCTGACGGTGGACCTACACGCCGCCCAAATTCAGGGCTTCTTTAATATACCGGTTGACGAACTAACCGCTCTCTTCCTGCTCAGCCACTACTTTAAGGAGAAAGACTTCGATGACCTGGTGGTAGTGGCCACCGATATTGGCATCACCAAGCGGGCACGGGACATGGCAGCCAAACTCAACGCCCCGCTGGCAATTATGGAAAAGAGGCGGGTCGGTAATGTTGACCAGTCCGAGATGCTAACCGTAATCGGGGAGGTAGAAGGCAAGGTAGCACTTACCGTAGATGATGAAATAGATACTGCCGGCTCCCTGGTGAATGTTGTTTCCACATTAAAGGAACGAGGAGTAAAAGAGATATACTCGTGCTGTACTCACCCTATATTCTCCGGGTCGGCTATCCAGAAAATAGCCTCCTCGGCGGTGAAGGAGGTGGTGGTCACTGATACCGTTCCCGTTCCCGACGATAAAAGACTGGACAAGATTACCGTGTTACCCATCGCCCCCCTGCTGGGTGAAGCCATTCACCGTATTCACACCGGCCTGTCGGTAGGGGCAATGTTTGAGCAAATTTGATATGTCCCCCACTGATGGTATGGGCGAGGGCAAGAAAGCTAGTCGGGGGAGAGACAATGTTTAAGTGGCTGGACGGACTTGTCGATTCCAACGAGAAGGAGCTAAAGCGTTTACAGCCAATCGTAAACAGGATAAGTGAGCTCGGACCCGAGTTTGAGCGCTTGAGTGATGACGCCCTTCGCGCCAGGACCGGTGAGTTTAAGTCGCGGCTTGAAGCCGGCAGCTCGCTTGATGAACTTCTGCCCGAGGCCTTTGCCGCCGTCCGTGAAGCTGCCAGAAGAACGATAAACCAGCGTCACTTCGATGTCCAGCTTCTGGGAGGCATTGTCCTTCACCAGGGGAAAATCGCCGAGATGAAAACCGGTGAGGGCAAGACCCTGGTGGCGACCCTCCCCCTCTATCTCAACTCACTTACCGGTCAGGGCTGTCACCTGGCCACGGTTAATGACTACCTGGCACGAAGAGACCCTTACTGGATGAGCCCTATTTACCATGCCCTGGGAGTAAGCGTTGCCTCAATCTATCCCCAGCAGTCCCCTGATGAACAGTCCCCGGCCCGCATCTATGACCCCGATTATGACTCAGGAGACAGCCGCTGGCGTCACTTCCGTCCCATCTCCCGGCGTGAAGCCTACCAGGCTGATATCGTCTACGGCACCTCAAGTGAGTTCGGGTTTGATTATCTGAGGGATAATATGGTAGTGGAGCTGTCCCGCTACGTCCAGCGCCAGCTAAACTACGCCATCGTCGATGAGGTTGACAACCTTCTCATTGACGAAGCGCGCACCCCGCTTATCATCAGCGGCCCGGCTGAAGAAGCAGGACAGAAATATCAAATATTCGCCCGGCTCGTTCCCCGCCTGCGCCAGGATGAGGACTATGCCATAGATGAGAAGACACGCACCGCCAACCTGACCGACGCCGGCATCAGCAACATAGAGCGGATGCTCAAGCGCGAAGGACTGCTGAAGTCGCCCAACCTCTATGACCCGGCAAACTATGCGCTCACCCGTCACCTGGACAATGCTCTCAAAGCCCATGCCCTCTTCAAACAAGACCGCGACTATGTAGTCAAAGATGGTCAGGTTATTATCGTCGATGAGTTCACCGGCCGGCTGATGTTCGGTCGCCGCTATTCCGAGGGGCTGCACCAGTCAATCGAAGCCAAGGAGCACGTCAAGGTACAGCAGGAAAGCCGCACCTTCGCCACCGTTACCATTCAAAACTACTTCCGCATGTATGAGAAGCTGGGGGGTATGACCGGCACCGCCGCCACCGAGGCCGAGGAGTTTCACAAGATATACAACCTTGAGGTGGTGATTATTCCCACCCACAAGCCGATGATTCGTGAGGACTTCCCCGACCGGATTTACAAAGACGAGGACGCCAAGTTCAAAGCCGTGGTGCGTGAGGTGGAAGAGCTTCACCGGCAGGGACAGCCGGCGCTAATCGGCACCGTATCTATTGAGAAGTCAGAGGATTTGAGTGACCGCCTGAAGAGGAAAGGCATCCCCTACCAGGTCTTAAACGCCAAAAACCACGAAAAGGAGGCCGATATCATCGCCCAGGCAGGGAGACCGGGGGCGGTAACCGTTGCCACCAATATGGCAGGGCGCGGCGTTGACATTATCCTGGGCGGAAACCCCGAGGGCAGGGACGAAAACGAGTGGCGGGAGGAGCACGAAAGGATAGTCACGAGCGGCGGGCTCCATATCATTGGCACCGAGCGCCACGAGGCACGGCGAATTGACAACCAGCTTAGAGGTCGAGCCGGACGCCAGGGCGACCCCGGCAGCACCCGATTTTACGCGTCTTTAGAGGATGACCTCGTCAGGCAATTTGGTGGCGACCGAATTAAGTCTTTTATGAGCTGGGCAGGTCTGGATGAAAATACTCCTATCGAGAACAAACTGGTCAATAAATCTATTGAAAATGCCCAGGTGCGGGTTGAAGGTCATCATTTTGACATGCGTAAACACCTGGTTGAATATGACGATGTCATCAATAAACAGCGTGAGCTCATCTACGCCGAGCGGAAAAAGATATTAAGCGGCGCCGACCTCAAGGCAAACATCCTGTCGATGGTCGCTGAAGAGATTCAGGCGATGGCAGCCTCTCATACCGGCAACGGACACGGTGTTGACCGGGACCTGGAAGGCTTAATCAGTGATGTTTCCACCATCTTCCCCCTGCCGCCGCCGGTTAACGCCACTGCCCTTTCCCAGCTCAAGCCAGAGCAGATTGAAGACAGGCTAACCGGAGAGGCAAGGGCCCTTTACGAAGAGCGGGAGAAGGAGCTGGGCCCGGACAATATGAGAATGCTGGAGAGACTGGTGATGCTCCGCACTATAGACAGCCTGTGGATAGAGCACCTGACCAACATGGAGGATATGCGCCAGCAGGCAGGCTGGCAGAGTCTGCGCCAGGTGCAGCCGGTGGATGCCTACAAGCGGGAAGGATACAAGCAGTTCCAGGTGTTACTCTCCACCATCCAGCACGATGTGGCCTATACCATCTATCATGTCAACATTGTCAGGAAGGAAGCCCCGCAGAGGGTGCCGCCTCAGGCCGGGGGCGGTAAGAAACTGAAGGTTGGCGGCAAAAAGATAGGCCGCAACGACCTCTGCCCCTGCGGCAGCGGCAAGAAGTACAAGCACTGCTGCGGAAGGTGACTAACACTGGCAAGTTGACAAATTACCGGAACCCGGTTACGATGTTGTTGTAGACTACAACTACATATCTGGAGGGAATGTGACTACCGGAATCAAAGAAGAGCTAGTCAGTGTCAGAGAGGTGGCAAATGAATGTGAGCGGAATATGGAAACCGTTCGGAGATGGATCTGGGCAGGGAAACTACCCGCCGAAAAGCTTGGTAACCAGCTCTTCATAAAGAGAGATGACCTTAATATTTTCCGCCGAAAGCTGAACATAAACAAAAGGGAAGCCGCCGGCAACCCCGAGTTCCTGAGGCGGGCTGCCCTTCTGCAAAACAAAATCAGGGCCAGAACCAGAACTGAATTTGACATCGCTGCCCTGATTAGGAAATCACGGCAAAAGAATCCTACATGAAGAAGCGCGTATGTATTGATGCCAGTTTAGCCTTAACGTGGCTGCTACCCTCCCAACAAAACGAGGCAGCCAACACGTTACGGCAGGAGTGGGATGAACAAGGTACGGAGCTTATAACGGCTCCGTTATTTCATGCTGAGGTAACTTCGGTCCTTAGAGAGCAGGTCTACTTTGAAAGGCTGCTCCCTGAGGAGGGGGACGAGGCCTTCTCAATTTACCTGGACACGGGAATAAGCAGTATCAACGACCCGGATGTGCCCCAAAAGGCTTGGGAACTGGCCAGGGAGTTTAATCTTCCCCGCACCTATGATATGCAATACCTGGCAGTGGCCGAACTGGAAGACTGTGAATTCTGGACCAATGATAAGAGGCTTGTTAATTCTTTACAAGGCAGGGTCAGCCGGATAAGATGGGTAGGAGGATACAAAGGAAGGAAGAAAACGCAATAACCTCTGCCCCTGCGGCAGCGGAGCAGTTGGCGGCTGAGGGCAGACTGCTTCCTCAACTACCCGCAACCAGCAGTGCTGAGGCAATAAGATACCTGGAGCAGGCGATTGCCAGCGGCGAGCACTGGTATATTGCCCTGCTCAAGGCCATTGAGCTATGGACCGCTGCCGATGAGACCCATAACGGGCGCCTCTACCGCTATCTTATCGCCGGTGAAGCCTTCGACTGGCTGCTCTTAGCGGAGCGCCTGTGCGAAGCCGTAACAGATGGGCTGGTGCCCGAGGATGAGAAGGCTGCCCTCCTCTTTCATGGCAGGCCACCACTTGCGCTGACAGTAAAGGAGTTCAAGGAGCTTATCGGCAACACCAAGTACCACCAGTACCTCAATTACTTCTATGGTATCACGGTAGAGGAAGCTCTCCTCCTGGCGGTGCGGGAGGAGGTGCGCAAGGAACGACAGGCTCTGGGCTACACCAAAGAATCTGACGCGGCTGACAACGAGGCCTACCGGCGTATTTATAGCGCTACCAAAGCGGTACTGCTCAAGCGCTTCAGGCAGGAGAAGGGCTACCCTCAGCTGAAGTCCACCGGTCTGAAGGAGCTCAAGGAATTTACCTACTGGCTATTCAAATACCGGCTGGCGCAGTGCGACCGGGCAAGAATCGCCAGTGATACCAAGAAGGCCCTCAAGCGGCTAAATGAGGTGGACCCCATTGTTAGGACAGGATAGGGGCTGTATTAAGATTGGGTCCCGCTATCCTCAAGGGGTCTGTTAAGGATTCTATCATACCTTCATAGTTAGATTCCACCGGGATTGAGCTAAATACCTCAGCTGGCGTCCGGTAGCCCAAGGCTTGGTGGGGACGCTCGGTGTTATAGAAACGGAAGTAGTTACCGATACCAGCCCT